>Ga0265331_10000685_pt1 | contig 29060 bp, 32 predicted proteins | sample 41923metaG_FD_202088 | JGI IMG/M metagenome (GOLD analysis project Ga0265331, IMG submission 202088) | Rhizosphere microbial communities from Carex aquatilis grown in University of Washington, Seatle, WA, United States - 4-19-23 metaG | ecosystem: Host-associated > Plants > Roots > Rhizosphere... | reverse complement strand
GCCGCTCCGATTGCTACCGGCTGGAGCGATAGTTGCCGGGTGGGAGTTGCACCCACTGAAAACACACGCCTTTTCACGGCGCACCAAGGCGAAACTTCTATCGCCACCCATTGCTTCCGCCGGAATCCGTTAGAAATAATCGTCCGATCAATTCCGTAGCGTGAAGGCCGTCGGGCTGCCACCGAGGCAACCCCGAGCGCGCTCCTGGCCGGCCATAGGCCTCGCGTCGCCGAGCCCGGCTGCGGGTGATGTGGGTGTGCTGCGACCTCCCGCTTGCCCTCCTCCTGCTGGCGCGGGATGCTGATGGGCATGGCCAAGCCCATTGCCAAGATCCTAAGCCTGATCAAGCCGAAGAGGCGGTGAGCCTAATTTCCTTGCCCCATTTCCCCGCTTCCATCCGCTAAGATTGTATGTTGAAGTGCGCGCACACTGAAGTGCTCTGTCGGTCTTCAACCGATGATCGGCGGCCCAACAATGCAAGGCGGACTCTGTGCTCGGCGGAATTGGAGGAGATCAGGATCCATGACAACCTACCACGTTGCGGCACCCGCGCGATGGTTCAGTAACTTTTACGGCGCGCTGTCCGTTTTCAGCTATCTCGTATCCCCTTTTTCACTTTGCTGGTTCCTGGTATGGGCCTGCTTGGCGTGCCTGTCGGCCCCTCACCCGGCGCGTGGCGACGAACCGAACGAATGGGAACTGTACAAGAAACTGCAGGCACATTACACGGCACGCCGCTACTTCGAGGCCGAGGCGATTGGCAAGCGTCTCGTTCAGATTACTGAGCAAGCGAATCCATCACACCCCACGAAGCTCGCGATGTATCTCTCTTGGTCCGCGCAATCGTGTTCCGAATTGGGCCGTTATGACGAGGCCGAGACACTCTACAAGCGGGCAGTAGCGATCTACGAAGCCGAGCTGGGGCCGGAAGACCCCCAGGTAGCCACGGGCCTCAACAATCTGGCTGTCGTGTTTGAAAAACAAGCACGTTACGCCGAAGCCGAAAGGCTCCACAGACGTTCGCTGGCGATCTACGAAAAGGCGTTGGGGCCGCAGCACCCCGATGTGGCAATGAGCCTCAACAATCTGGCGATCGTGGTCCAACATCAAGGCCGTTACGATGAGGCCGAGCAACTTCACAAACGGGCCCTGGCGATCCGCGAAGTGGCGTTTGGGCCGCGGCATCCTGCTGTGGCAATGAGCCTCAACAATCTGGGACTGTTGCTCGACGACCAAAGCCGCTACGGCGAGGCGGTCCCGCTCCACGAGCGGGCACTGGCGATCTATGAAAGGGTGCTGGGGCCGCGACACCCCGACGTGGCCATGAGCCTCAATAATCTGGCAATCGCCCTCCACAACCAAGGTCGCTGCGCCGAGGCCGAGCCGCTCTGCAAGCGGGCCCTTGCGATCTACGAAGAGGCGTTAGGGCCGCAGCACCCTCTCGTGGCCACGGCCCTCGACAATCTGGCAAGCGATCTCAACGCAGTAGGCCGTTACGCCGACGCCGAGCCGCTCCACAAACGAGTCCTGGCGATCCGCGAAAAGATCCTGGGCCCGGAACATCCGGACGTCGCTACGAGCCTCAATAATCTTGCTAATGCGATCTCCCGGCAAGGCCGCTATGCCGACGCCGAACCGCTCCACCAACGGGCCCTAGCGATTCGCGAAAAGTTCCTTGGGGATCGACACCCCGAAGTGGCTATGACCCTCATCAATCTGGCCGGCGTGCTCGACGAGCAACGCCGCTACACTGAGGCTGAGCCGCTCCACACGCGGGCATTAGCGATCTTGGAAGAGTCGCTTGGGCCGGATCACGTGTATGTGGGGCGGAGCCTGAGAAGCCTCGCCTTGTTTTATTACAGCCAGGGCTGCGATGCCGAGGCCCAAGCGTTCATCGACCGGGCGATCGACATTTTTGACCACGTTCGCGCCGAACCTAGGTGGCGATTCTACAACTATGAACTGCGCGCCAACATCTCCTGGCGCCAGGGAAGTAGAGCCAAGGCGTTGGACGACCTGGCACAAGCTCTCGACCTGGCCGAGCTGGCACGCGGCCAAAGCGCCGGCGCGGAACAGGAACGGGCCCAGTCATTCGGCCAATTCGCTCAGGGGTTCGAACGGATGATCGACTGGCAAGCGGAACTTGGTGACTTCGACCAGGCCCTCGCCGCGGTCGAACGTAGTCGCGCTAGATCGCTCATCGACCAGCTCTCGCATGGAGGGGGAGACCTGTTGTCGGGCATACCCGAGCAACAAGTCACGCCCTTGCTACAGCGCGAAAGCGCGGCCAAAGTCCGAGTGGCCGGCCTGGAGCAACAGGCGCGCGCCTTACAGATGCAGACGACCCCTAGAGATGACGAACGTATGGCACTTCTCGAACAACTTGAGGTCGAACTGGCCCATGCGAGCGACGAGCTTGTCGAAGCCTACGGCGACATTCGCAACGCCAGCCCGGCCTACCGCCTGTCGGTCGGGCGCGATTTCAAACCGGCCGGACTGGCCGAGATCCAATCGCGGTTAGACCATGACGACGCGCTGGTCCTGGAATACTTTTTTGGCACCGACGCCGGATACTTGTTCGTCATCCCCTCCGAAGGCGAACCTCGGCTGGAGAAACTTACGGTGAGCGACGAGCAAGCCCAAGCTTTGGGCACCGATCCTGGCCCACTAACCGCCGAACGAATGCGACAGGCGATGATCGTTGATGGCACAGAACTTCCGAAGCTCTTGTCGGATTCGAACACTGCCCCGACGGCATTGGATCGCCTGGCCGCGCTCTGGGAATTGCTGGTCCCCAAGGCCGAGCGCCAGGCCCTTACCAGTGGCAAAGTGAAGCAACTGGTTGTGATCCCCGACGGAGCGCTGGCCCTGCTTCCCTTCGAGACGCTGATCGTTGAGCCGGGCGAATCGCCCAAGTACCTGCTCGACATCGGACCACCCATTCTCTATTCCCCGTCGGCCACAGTGCTATTGAACCTGGCAACGCGTTCGGTGGAATCGCCAACTACGAAATCAGCCGCCCAGCCGGTTTTGACGATCGCCAACCCGGTCTATGGTGGCTCTCAGCGGACACCGGCGGCCCCCGCGAGCGCGCTGGACGACCTAGCAGCCCGCAGCCGTTATGGCGCCTTGGGTGGCGAACTGGCCCCGCTGCCCCACACGGGCACCGAATCGGCTTGGGTCAGCGACGTCTACAAGAAGCAAGGTATCAAATCGGCCAGCCTGGTGGCCGGACTCGCCACAGAGGCCAACGTACGGTTCAACGCGCCCGGCCGCCGAGTGCTTCACTTCGCCTGCCACGGGTTGACTGACCAGGCCTACGGTAACTTCTTCGGCTGCCTGGCCCTCACGCCCGGCAAGCAAGGCGCGGCGAACCCGGCTGACGACGGCTTCTTGACGCTACCCGAAATCTACGAGCTGAACCTGAAGGGTTGCGAGCTGGCAATTCTAAGCGCGTGCGAGACCAATTACGGTCCACAACAAAAGGGCGAAGGGGTGTGGGCCTTGTCGCGTGGTTTTCTGGTGGCCGGTGCCCGACGCGTCGTGGCCAGCAACTGGCTCGTCGATGACGAAGCCGCCGCAAGCCTCGTGAGCTATTTCTGCGGCGGCATCGCCAAGGTCGAAGCCGAGGGCGAAACGGCCGACCACGCCAAAGCACTGCACGACGCCAAGCGCTGGGTTCGGCAACAGGAAAAGTGGACCAGCCCGTATTACTGGGGCACGTTCGTATTGGTGGGACCGAATTGACGAGTCTTCCCAGCCCGTCGGCGCGAGGAGCAAGCGGCAAGCGGAGCCCGAGCCGAGCCGGCCGCAGGCGATGGGGGCTGAGCTTGGCTGGCGGCCGAGCACCGCAATTCAACACGTTCAAATTGTGCGCGCGCCCAATTTGCGGCTGCTTGCCCTCTACCCGCCGGCGCGAGATGCTGGTGGGCATGGCCAAACTCCTCGCATCCCTGACACCGAAGGGGCGGTGGGCATATTGCTCCATGGTGGCGATCGTGCTGATATTCGTGCCGTCCGTCTTCGGCGGCACGATATGGGCCGACGACGATTTACGCGAATCCCCGGAAGTACGAGACGTTCGAGCCGGCTTCGACGATGGGCTGTTTTCGATCAAGGGATTGCCGCGGCATTCGTATTCGATGAACGTCGAATACGAGCATGGCACGCTTGTACCGCTTCGCTGCCTTGGTACGGTGGGCTTCATTATCAAACCCAAGGGGCCGGTCGATCCTGATCACCGATGGATCTGGGATTCCAACCACTTCCTCGCAATCCATTGGAGCGACGGCGGCGGGGTCGTTCACCGCTATCTTGTCGAAAGGGCCTTGGAGCGTGGTTTTCATGTCGTCGGTGTCGATGTCGGAACCAGCCTGGGATCGCCTGCCGGTGCCGAGATCTATCAGAAGTTCTATGAGCTGATCCGCGGCAAGTACGGGTTGAACCGGCGAGCACGGATGATCGGGCACAGCAACGGTGGGCTGATCACCTTGGGTTGGGCCTTCCGCCATCCAGAACAAGTTGATCGAGTGGTCGGCATTTTTCCGGCAACTGACCTGCGGAGTTGGCCCGGAGTTGATCGGGTATGCGGACCCGGGGAAATTACTCCATCCGGACTTTCCTATGGCTTGGATCGAGACGAGTTGGAGACGCGACTGACGGAATTCAACCCGATCGACAACCTGCAACCTTTGGCAAAGGCAGGGGTCAAGATCTACCACATCCATGGCACCGCCGACGATGTTGTCCCGATCGGACCGAATTCCGAGGAGTTCCTCCGCCGGTACAAGGAGTTGGGTGGCAGCATGGAACTTGAAATCATCGACGGCGGCAAACATGGCGGGCCCGAGTTTTATAGTTCGAATCGGACCATGGAATTTCTGCTGGAATGAACGGCGGCCCGTCGTCGCGCTCAGCCGATGGTTCCGAATTGGGCAAAGCTGTCGGGCCGATCGCAAATAGGCTGCTGAGCCGGCAAATTCAATAAACTCCGCAACACTCATCAAGATTTGACCCAAGCGTAGTCACTACGGTCCAAGCTTGGTCAGACTGGCTGGAAGATGAGGTCAGCAGCCTCCCGCCTGGCCAACTGAGGCACGTTGCACTATCCGAATAAATCTCGAATAGGATCACCTGCGCTCGCTCGGCGCGTAAAGTCATCTGGGGCAAGCATTGATTCGTGCGGCACTCCCAGGGCGACGAGCAACGTGGCGGCAAAGTCTTCGAGAGAGACCGGTTTGTCGGCAGGCAAGGCCGCATTCTTGTCAGAACGGCCGTAGACCGTGCCACCACGGATTCCTGCACCCGCAAGCATTGCCGAAAAGCATTGGCAGTAGTGGTCACGGCCTCCGCTCGCGTTGACCCGAGGAGTGCGGCCGAATTCTCCACCGACTACAATCAGCGTTGATTCCAGCAGACCACGCTGCTCAAGATCATCGAGCAAGGCCGAGACTGCCTGGTCGAGGCGGGGCAGGCACCACGGCAGCCCGTAGGTATTCTCGGCGAAGATACCGACCTCCGGCCGGTTCGCGGCGCCGTGCATGTCCCAGACGTTTACTACTGGGGGCCACTTCGTCTTGGGCTCAAAACCGGTGAAAGCGTTGACGCTCACAAGTCGAACACCTGCTTCGATCAAACGCCGGGCAGCGAGCAGGTTTTGCCCAATAGGATGCCGGCCGTACTTGTCGCGCACTTCGACCCGTTCAAGCGAGAGATCGAACGCCTGCCTCGCCTCCGGCCCAGAGACGAGGTCGAAAGCTCGCTCCTGGAACGGCTGCAGCTTAACGTCAATGGTGCGAGCTCCAGCGAGCTCGGCATTATTCACCGTCCCCAGTCGGTGTCGGCGTTCGTGCAATCGCTCGACGGTCATGCCCGGCGGCAGGTCGAGGTTGGTCACTTGAAACGCCGGGTTTGCGAAATTCTCGGTTCCGCGGCCGATCATGAACGGAGCATGGGCTACGCCGAGATGCCCGCCGGAAATGTACTGGGCGCTGAAGGGGCCCTGCGGTTCCAACTCTTGAATCCAGACGTATGAGGGAAAGCTGCGGGTGGCGGGGCGAAGGCGGCTTAGGATCGAGCCCAGGTAGGGAGCGTCGCGAGGTGGCGCGCTGCGGCCACTCAAGAACATGTGCATCCCCATGTCGTGGTCATTGCTCGTGTGGCACAACGTGCGAACGAGGCAGAATTTGTCGGCCTGCGCGGCCAATTGGGGCAGCAGCTCACACACCTGCGTCCCAGGGACCGCCGTCGAAATCGGCCGCAGGGCACCGCGGATCTCAGCAGGGGCATCGGGCTTCAAGTCCCAGGTGTCAATGTGGCTTGGGCCCCCTTGTTGGACAATGAAGATACACGACCGCTCCTGATGCGCGCCTTTGCTGGCACGTAGCAACTCGGGCAGGCTCAATAAACTACCCATCGCGCCGAGTTGGACAAACCGCCGTCGCGTGAACGAGGTAAATTGCGATGCTCTACAATTGAAGGGCATGGACGCATCTGCCGGTTGGGCGCACGTTGTTCCTGACCAGACGCGAAGTATACCAGTGGTTCCGATAAACGACTACCAGCCGTCGTCGCCCAACACGGTCGCGGGCTTGCCCGGACCTAGCTCAGTTTCGTCCTCGCCCGGTATATTACATGCCAGGGCACTAATGTGCTTTGCGCAATGCAATGACCGATCCCGACACAAATCCGTACGCTCCGCCACGCGACGCTTCGATCGCGCGGTTGCCGCGAATGATCATGAACGTGGTCTGGCGCGTCGTCGTTCTCACCGTCGCGATTCCGGTTTCCGCGTTTTTCTTGCTCGATGCGAGCATATGTGCCCGACCAGCGACTGACCTGCTAACTGGATTGCAACTTGGCTGCTACACCAAGCTGGAAGAGTGCTGCGGGCTAAAGGAGCATGCTGGCTGTCTTCGTCCAATTGAACTGATTATGGGATTCTGCCTTCTTCCTGTCGTCGCATTCGTCGTTTTGCGACCGTTGTTCAATTGCGCGAGCCGATTGGATTCGTCGTCGATGGAAGAATCGGCCCAGACCTCGACGCGCTGACGTGAGTCAAGCGGCGTCGTGCCCAGCTCGTCAGCCCGAGGAGCAAGCGGCAAGCGAAGCCTGAGCCGAGCTAGGCCGCGGGCTGTGCTGCCTGCACCGAACGTCTCGCCAAAGTTAGGGCACAAGCCCTGCATAAAGCGGCCAACTAGCCATCGAATTTGCGTCGGAGACCCGGGAGGGGTCTCGTGGGCCGCGAAGCCGCGAAGCCCAACAAGACAACCCGCCGATGGCGGGTTACAATGAATTCACCAATTCGGGCGCTAGCCTTTTCAAACTCCCAAGCGCTCGCTTTTTCAAGCGCCGTTCACAAGGGCTGTTTGAATCCCGTTCGTTGGACACGCGGATTGCAAGCGACATAAGCAGCCCAGGCCTCTGCGGCCGGCGCGTCTAACAGTTCTAGATCTTCGGAGGCACGATCATGCCACGCGGCGACAAATCCAAGTACACCGAAAAACAGAAACGGCGGGCTGAGCACATCGAGGAGGGAAATGAGGGCCGAGGCGTTCCCGAGAAGGTGGCGGCCGCTCGAGCATGGGCGACGGTGAACAAAATGGACGGTGGCGGAAAGAAGCCCGGCGGATCGGGCCGGGGTCAGGCGTCAAACAAGCAACCGGCCAAGCGCGGCGGTCGGCTCGGCGGAGCCGCCTCCGCCGTTCGCCCCAAAGTCGCCCGCTCGGCCAGCGCCAAGAAGGCCGCGGCCACCCGCAGAAAAAACAAGAATAAGAAGTAGGCTGCGACTCCCCGAGGAATTCTTTCCCTCGAGGATCCTGCATTCAGCGCGTGGCTTCGGCCGTTGGCGGTTTCGAAGCGGAACCAGCCGCGTGCGCGGGCTTGCCCGGCATATAACGGCTGCACCCGCTGTTTCCCGAGACTCTCAAGCGAAACGGAACAAGTTTTTCATCGATACAAAGACCCATCGTCGTGTTAGCGATCGATGCTTTCGGCTCGATCTGCCACCACTTGCAATCCTTACACAACCCCCACTCAGTTGTTCTCGACATGATTTTCCCTTCATTTGATGGACTTTGGTATGAGAGCAGTTCAGCCGATGAATTACGCCTGTTCCAGCGTGATGGCGAGCCCTATGACCATCGCGCCCGCGGTAATCGACTGGCGGACGCCCGGCAGTTTGCCCCCAGGTCCTCAAGTCGATCGCGCATCACCACCACCAAGGCCCGCGATAAGAGTACCCATACACCGGATGTCCAAAGTAGAACGAGGGTTGCGGCACCACGTATCCGTACGGGGGCCTACGATACGATACGCGATAAACCGGGTCCGCGTAGTATGCGTAGCCGTAGGGGGCGTATCCCGAGGTAACGTACCCATCACCACCGACGTAGCCGCCCCGGCAACGGACACGACGGGCATGTGCCGGAGAAGCAACCAGCGCCAAAGCGGCGGCCACCACCAACGTGACTATGAGCGATTTCATCGCAGTTTCTCCTGATTATGGAAGTTGGCTTTCGCACAGACGCCAGGTTTCCGATGCCAGCATGGCATTCCATCGATCTACATTCTAGCAAAAAGCATGCCCTGATTTACTCTTCGGGCGAATTAGCGGGGCATCCTATTTGCTCAGTATATTATATTGAAGCGTTCTTGAGCCTTTACCATTCACAAGCCCTTTCTACTCAGTTTGCGGTCGCTTTTCGTGAATTTGGCCCTCGTTAGCCTAATGGTCGGAAAACGACGGGGGAGGGGTTCCGTCATGAACATCCTTCCTTCATCTTTGGGTTGTGCCAGCCGCCCGCAGGCGCCAGGACACGTTCGACTTCGGACGGTCCCCAGGTGTTGGGCTCGTATTCGGTGAGCGGCGTCGCGTTGCCGAGGATTGGATCCACGATGCGCCAGGCTGCATCCACCGAGTCTTCCCGGCCGAAGAGTGTCCCGTCTCCATTGGCAGCGTCGCCGAGGAGTCGCTCATAAGGCCCCATCTCGTCCGGAGCCTGGTGGCATGCGACCAACTCAATGTGTTCCCCCACCATGAGTTCCCCCGGCTTCTTGCCCTTGGTACCCAGCGCGATCACGATTTCGGGACTTAGCCGAAAGCGATAATAGTTGGCCAACGGTGGGTCGAGTTCGTCCAGCACGGCTCTTGGCGGGCGTTTGAACCGAACGAGTACTTCGGTCGCGGTTACCGGCAGGCACTTGCCCACGCGCACAAAAAACGGCACGCCGTTCCAGTGCTCATTGTCGATGTGGAAGCGGATGGCCGCGAACGTCTCGACCTGGGAGTCGGAGGCGACGCCGAGCTCGCGCCGATAACCGCGGAACTGGCCTCGCACGACATCGGACGGGTCCAGCGTTCGCACCGCCTTGAGCAGCCGCCCTCGCTCGTCACGCCGGGCCTCGTGTTCTTTCCCTACCGGGCATTCCTCTGCGAGACAGGCGATCACCTGGAGCATGTGGTTCTGCACCACATCGCGGATCGCGCCTGTCTCTTCGTAGAATTTGCCGCGGCCAGCCACGCCGAAGTTTTCGGCCATGGTGATCTGCACGCTTTCAATGTGTCGATTATCCCAGGCAGCTTCGATCAACGGGTTGGCGAAGCGGAAGTAGATGAGGTTCTGGACCGGCTCCTTGCCGAGATAATGGTCGATGCGGAAAATGGACTTCTCAGGGAAGTGAGCGTGCAGCGTGCGATTCAACTCCTGGGCCGATGCAAGGTCGCGGCCAAAAGGCTTCTCGACGACCAGGCGGGCGTCCCTGATGCAGCCCGATTTCGCTAGCCCTTCCACGACGGTGGCGAAGGCGCTGGGCGGAATGACCAGGTAGTACAACGGCCGTCGAGCAGCACCGAGGGCCTTGCGTAGCTTCGCAAAGGTTGTCGGATCGCCGTAATCGCCGTCGATGTAATCCAACAGGGAGCAAAGTTTCGCGTACGGCGCCGGGTCCAGGCCGCCGTTCTTTTCGAGGCTGTCCTTGGCCCGCGTTTTGAATTGGTCGAGGGACCATTTCGACCGGCCCACGCCGACGACTGGCATGTCGAGGTGGCCGTGCAGGATCATCGCCTGCAGGGCAGGAAATATCTTCTTGTACGTCAGGTCGCCGGTGGCGCCGAAGAGAACGAGCGCATCCGAACGGTGGTCAGTCATCAGGCACCTCCTTTTTGGGGCGACGGCTCATGGTAAGGTCCCCTCGGATGACAAACTTGGGCGAGCCGCCACTCGGCTACACCGTATTTTCAGTTTGATCCAGGATGACCACGTCTTTCATGGGAATCATAAACTCGTCAGAAGCTTTTGGGGACACGCGGCCGTTCGAGAATTGCCCGAGCCAAACCCCACCACTGGGGTTGAGTGTGGTTTGGGTGGTTGGGGGGTGGTCGGCGATCGTAGAGCCGGGTGGTTCGCGGATCGGCGTCTTCCAACGGCATGCCCTGGGTCAGTAGGTCGGTGATCGTGGCAACTCGGAAGGAATGCGGCGAACGTCGTGCAGGAAGTCCCGCCTCGCGCAGCCGCCGTTTTAACATCTGGGACGGACAAGGACGCGGGCGAGCTGCTTTGGTTCCGGCCTCCCGCTTGCCCGCCGCCCGCCGGCGCGGGATGCTGGGGGCATGGCCAAGCCCCCCGTCAAGCTGCTTTCGATTCTGAGACCCAAGCGGCGCTGGGCGCAGTTCTCGTTGGCCACGCTGTTGGTGGTTGTGACCGTGTTGTGCTTTGGATGTACCTGGTTGGTGAACCAAGTGAACCGGGCAAACAATCAAAGGGTCGCGGTGGCGTCGATCATCGAGTCCGGTGGTTGGGTCTTCTACGACTACGAAGAATATTCGCCGGGGTCATTCGGACGTGTAAGTACACAGCCATGGCCTTCGTTGATCCGCGAGCTATTTGGTCTCGATTATGTGGCAAAGGTAACGGGAGTTGGAATCCCGCGGTCTGAGGACGGATAACGCGACCCTGTTCGAGCGTATGATCGCGTGCGCCGGCGGCCCGGGGAAATTGCGATTTGAATACTCGCGGCGTGTGACCGGCTAAACGGGACCCTCGCATAATGTCTTGTCGCAAATTTGGCCGACGGCACTTACAACCAGAAATCATCGACCAGGCCGGCGTCGAGCCCGAACGGCTCACCGGCGCGCTGACGGCATTGGAGCGAATCAATTTCGCGAGCGGTAGCTCGGGCATCATCTGGCGGCCAATCGCCCAGCTGGCGCGCGAAGCGAGGTTGCGCGAGCTGAGCGTGCTCGATGTGGCCTGCGGGGCGGGCGATGTGGCGATTGGCGTATGGAGGCGAGCGCGACGGACTGGCCTTGAACTCGCGATCGAGGGTTGCGATCTGAACCCGGTCTCCGTGGCCCATGCCCGTCGGCGGGCCGATCGGGCCAACACCGGCGTGAGATTCTTTGAGGCTGATGCCTTGGGCGAGCCGTTGCCTCGGCGCTACGACGTGGTGGCCTGCTCGCTTTTCCTTCACCACCTCGATGAGGCGCGCGCAATTGAGCTATTGCGCCGTATGGCCGCCACGGCCCGCCGTTTGGTACTAGTGAACGATCTGGAGCGCAGCCGGCGTGGCTGGCTCTTAGCGCTAGCTGCATCACAAGTGTTGACTCGCTCTCGCATGGTTCATCATGACGCTCTACGATCGGTCGAAGGCGCTTTCACTGCCAGCGAGGCGCTGGCCCTCGCGGAGCAGGCTGGATTGTCAGGTGCCCGAGTCGACCGCCGCTGGCCTTGCCGGTTTCTATTGAGCTGGCAAAAGCAAGGCTGAATGCACAAGCTAGAGCGGTCGACAAACGATGAGTCATTTCCGGTCCCACTTGCCCAATTACTCCTCGACGCATATCGTTAAAGTTCGCATGGGGCAAAATGTGCCAATCGCGCCGATCGTAGGTTAGGCTTTCTGGCCTGACGGTATCGCAAATGGCGCGGTCAGGCCAAAAAGCCTAACCTACGCCAGACTGCCCCGTGTGCGGTACAATCGTCTTAGTGGCCGTTCGAAAGGCATACGGCATCCCTCATGGCGCAGCACTTCGATGCTCTGGTCGTTGGCGGGGGGCCTGGTGGTGCAATGGCCGCACTTTTATTGGCCCAAGCCGGCTGGTCGGTCGCACTGGTCGAACGACGTGCGTTTCCTCGCCGTAAGGTATGCGGCGAGTACCTGTCGCTGACGAACTGGCCCTTGTTCGAGCGAATAGGGCTATCCGACGCACTGAACCGCCTGGCTGGTCCCCAGGTTTCGCAAGTTGCGCTGATGATCGGCTCGACCACTCTCGTTTCGGAGCTGCCCCGGGATGACGCTGGCGCCGCAGCATGGGGACGCGCCCTTTCACGCGAGCGGCTCGACACCCTGCTCGTCGACGAGGCGCGCCGCGCTGGAGTGGACGTTCGCCAGCCGGCCAGTGTCACGTCGATGGCGCGAGTCCATGGCGGCCACGCGTGTCGGGTTGTTGCTGACGAACAGGGCGATATGTGTGAATTACATGCCACAATCGTGGTCGCAGCCCACGGCTCTTGGGAGCCTGGGCCATTGGCGACGCAACCGCCACGCTCGCCGTTGCGCTCGGGCGATCTACTGGGTTTCAAAGCCCATTTTCTTAACAGCCGATTGCCCGAACGGCTCATGCCGCTCGTGAGCTTTGCCGGCGGCTACGGCGGCATGGTCCACTGTGAGGGAGGGCGAGTGAGCTTTTCGTGCTGCATCCGCCGCGAACGGCTCGAATCGCTGCGCGGTCAACCAGGCCAGTCTGCGGGGGACGCGGTGTTTGATTACGTACTTTCCGCTTGTCCAGCAGTGCGAACGGTGCTCGGCGGGGCCCAGCGAGAGGGCCCTTGGCTGGCAGCGGGCCCGATTCGACCTGGAATTCGGCGACGCTACGTCGACCGCGTGTTCGTCGTCGGCAACGCGGCCGGCGAGGCCCACCCGGTCGTGGCGGAAGGGATCAGCATGGCGATGCAATCGGCTTGGTTGCTGTGCGAGCGACTCGCCGCCGATGGCGGTCGAGTGCGTTCACGCCGCGAGTGCGACGAAGTGGCTGTCGACCTCGCCGGCCGCGATTACGCCGCCATATGGCGGAACGCGTTTGCCGGACGAATTCGAGCGGCCGCCGCTGTGGCGCACTGGGCCATGCACCCCGCGGCCGTGCAAGCCGCGTTGCCGCTGGTAAGGCGCTGTCCATCGCTCTTGACCTGGGGCGCCCGGCGATGCGGCAAAGCACGCGTACTTCACGACTGCTGAAGTCACTCGATCGTTGTCCCTGCTTCGGAGTTCGACTAATCTATGAGCCTGACCATCCTCGGCATGGGCACCGCATTGCCGCCGCATGTCGTTAGCCAAAACGAAGCTGCTGAGTTGGGCCGGCTCGTCTGCTGCCAGACCGACGAACAGGCCAAGCTGTTGCGAGTGCTCTACCGGCGCTCGGGCGTGCAAAACCGCCATTCCGTGTTACCGCACCGCAGGGCGCTCGATTGGGTGACTCCCGCGGGCGACCCAGCCTGCGCTGTTGACGTGGCCGATCGTTTGGGGCCCACGACCCGCGAGAGGATGCGGTTTTACGAGGAGCACGCAGGTGGGCTGGCCCTAACCGCCGCGAAAACAGCGATTCACGCCGCTGCCGTTGAGCCGGTCGCTATCTCGCACCTGGTCACCGTTTCATGCACGGGGTTCTCCGCGCCCGGCGTTGATCTGGCCTTGATCCGGAATCTGGGCCTCGCCGCCACGGTCGAGCGGGTCCACGTTGGCTTTATGGGCTGCCACGGTGCGATCAACGGATTGCGGGTCGCACGCGGACTGGCGACGGAAAACCCCGCCGCACGCGTGTTACTGGTCGCGGTCGAGCTGTGCTCACTTCATTATTGCTTTCAATGGGATCCCGCGCAAATGGTCGGCAACGCCGTATTCGCCGACGGCGCGGCGGCCCTGGTCGCCGCCCACGATGAATCGATCGACGACGCCTGGCGCGTGCTGGCGACCGGCTCGTGCCTGTTGCCCGACTCGGAAGACGCCATGACCTGGCAGATCGGCGATCATGGGTTCGAGATGCAGTTGTCGCCGCGCGTGCCGGAACTGATCGGCGAGCACCTGCGCCCTTGGCTGACGCGCTGGCTCGACCAACATGGCCTGACCCTGAATGAAGTGGGTTCATGGGCGGTACACCCTGGGGGACCGCGGATCGTTAGTGCCGTCGAAGAAGCATTGGGCCTACCCGCCGGCGCCGCGGCCGTTTCGCGCGAGGTGTTGGCCGAACACGGTAACATGTCGTCGCCGACGGTGCTGTTCATCGTCGATCGTCTGCGAAGTAGGCACGCGCCGCGGCCATGCGTCGCGCTAGGATTCGGCCCCGGGCTCATGGCCGAGACGGCCTTGTTCGATTAATCGCGCGGCGGCGCGGCGATAATAACTCAAACTGTAAGTCGACAGGTGCTAGCATCGATTCGTCGAATAATCTTGCCATGAAAAACGGTCTCGTCTTCCAAAGGGTTGTGACACCTCCGGAACTGAAAGCAAGGCGAGTTGGTCCGTCGCTTACAGGCCGATTGCGAGCAGGCCGCCGAGCATGGCAAGCCGTGACGCTCAAGTCCGTCGTGCGTGGCGAAATTGGAGCCAAGCTCGGCAGCCGCGACAGGCAGGCGACGAGCTCAGGAGCATCCCTAGCCGATCCCGGTCGTGGGGCAGATTGGGCTGTGCTTGAACCAGGTCGCACTTGTCCTCCTCACTTCTACGCGTCAAGCTGGCAGAATCGGATTAAGCCTGCTCGCAAATGCGTGAGGCGGCTGCAGCCGAAATGGCAATGGGCCTGATTCCAAACGTAGTTCCCGTAGGGGTCGTCTTACCGATGGCGATGATTCAGGAGTCGGCAACCGCGGTGGTATCCGGCGCCACGACTTGGCAGCGTCGCTGGTGGCTGTTCCATAAGCGAATTCTGCCGATCGGCTCGACCTATTTGGGGTTGTTCTTGGCCCCGTCTTGTTTTTCAACGTCGGGCGTCGTGGTGGCCGTTAGCCTGCTCCTCTTGACTGGGCTTGGCGTGACCGTCGGCATGCACCGACTGCTCACGCACAGCAGCTTCTCGACCTACCGGTGGCTGGAGCGTACGCTGGCGACGTTGGGGGCCTTGGCGTTCCAAGGAGGAGTCGTCGATTGGGTCACCGTCCACCGCATTCACCACGCTCACGCCGACACCGACCGCGATCCACACACGCCGAAAGACAGCTTCTGGCGGGGACATGTGCTCTGGTTGTTCGTTTACGATCCGCGCGTGGCCGACGCGACATTGAAGCAACGCTACGTGAAGGACTTATTGACCGATCCCTTCATGACTTTTCTCAATGATTGGTCGATCAGCTTGCAGGTGCTGCTGTTTTGGCACGCCACATGCACAGGATTACTCCGCGGCTCCTGCTTGGCTACCGCCGGTGTGGCATGCTCGTAAGATCGTGGCCGATCCGTCCGCGAAAGTCGTGACCCGGCTAGATGCCGTGGTGCCGGTGCACCAACGTAAGGCCGAAGAAGGATTGATGAACCTTGAATACGCCATCGCAAGGGAATAAATCATGCTCCAGCGTTCTTCGTTTCATCTCTGGTCAATGTTCGCGTTCATGTTCGTCGTGGTTCTTTTCTGCGTGGCAGGACCGCTTGGATGGCCAAGAATGGATCGAGACGGGCAAACGCTAATTATCGCCGCGGTGTGCGCGGCGGTTCTGATTTGGGTCTTGCCCAGTCTCAAGCCATGACCGCATTGGATTCGTGATCCGATCGTCGCTCCGCCAAGTTGGTCGGTCTTTGAATTTGACAACAACAGGATTGATGGCTGAAATATTGGCCCGTCTCACCAAGAAATAACAGCAGGCACGCTCCATGAGTTACGGCTCCGACCGCCAACGTACCTCCTTCCCTGTCGGCCGACTGTTGATTGCCGCTTTGATCGCAGTGGTCTCGATCGTGTCGTATTTCATTACCCGCAGCAAGAACGAATTGACCGGCGAGGCCCAGCACGTTGCCATGACGGTGGAACAGGAGATCGGCATGGGGCTGCAGGCCGCACCCGAAATGGCGTCGCAATACGGCGGCGCGTCCGACGACCGTAAAGGACAAACGCTCATTACTCGCGTTGGTCAGCGGCTTGTCGAGGATTCTGTCGCCGGCAAGAGCCACTACCGCTTTCAGTTACATTTGCTCGCCGATCGCGAGACGATCAACGCTTTCGCGCTGCCGGGCGGCCAGGTGTTCATCACCGAGGGATTGTTCAAGCATCTGAAAACCGAAGGGCAGTTGGCGGGCGTTTTGGGTCACGAAATCGGCCACGTTATCGAACGCCACAGCGCTCAGCAGCTTGCCAAAAGTCAGTTGACCGAGGAACTGACAGGCGCTGCCTTCTTGGCGTCGTACGATCCCAACAACCCGCGGTCACGAGAAACGGCCGCAGTCGCCGCCGCCATCGGAAAGCTGGTTAACCTCCGCTTTGGCCGAAAGGACGAGTTACAAGCCGACGAGTGGGGCGTCAAGCTCACCGCGATTGCCGGCTACGACCCGCGGGCGATGCTCGGCGTCATGGAGATTCTCGAAGCAGCCAGCCATGGCCGCGCTCCGCCCGAGTTTTTCAGCACGCATCCGAATCCGGAGCACCGCCTGGAGCGAATCGAGGATCTCATCGCCAAGGAATTCCCAGACGGTGTTCCAAAGGGCTTGGAGCCGTGAAAAGGCGAGCGAAGTCGTCACAGCAAACCGCAGCCGGAAATCCGGGTGCTGTCGAGAGTCCCGCGGTCGGCGCTTAGGCCTCGTGGTCACTCAGCATGACACCGTTGACACCAAGGGTTGAAGCGATGGCAACCACTCGCGGCCTGCCGCAGCAAGGCTGAGTGTCGAAATCGAGCAAGTGCCGCATGTATTGCGCAACCTGGCACGGCGATTGCTCCCTTGATGTGGATCGGGCCATTTCACATCTTTTTTTCTTTCCAGCAAAGGACCTCAAGCGGCGGAGGATCGAGAATCCATGAGAACCAGAATGCTGATCGCCGTTGCACTAGGCACATTGTGGTTTGCCCCGTTGGCCAAGGCCGAAGGCGACTCGGAAGCAGTACGCGTCGCCGTCGAAACCGGCGTGCCGAAGACCTGGATTACCCTGGCATCCGCCGTAGAAAGAGTGGCGTTCTCGTGCAATTCTGCTACGGTTGTCGAGGCCTCGCTCGGGATGGTAGGTGGACAATTGCAATATGTTGTCACAACGGTCTCTAACTCAGGATTTAGCACGGTCAAGATCGACGCGCAAAACGGCGCGTTTTCCGTGCTCAATGGAGACGTGGGCGTATCCATCGGCGATCCGGAGGACGACGATAAGATCCTCGGCGAACTCAGGATCAGGGCAGCCGCCTCCTCAGCCTTCGAGCTGTGCGACGCCATAGAAGCCGCATCGCTCTTGTCGCAAGGTGCCATACCTTGCGCGGCCTATTTCAACCTCCAACAGAACGAACTGGTGGTTTCCGTCGAGGTGCAGCATGGCGCATTCATTGAGCGGCTCGACTTTAACGCCTCCAATGGCGCTGTGATCGTAGTCAATGAAGGGGCCGCCGAGGATCAGGACGAAAACTGCGCCCAGAATCGGTAGTAGAGGGCAGAATGACAGCCGTTGCTGTCGGTCAAGTAATTCAACCTCTAGAAAAAGGGAGTCCCATCATGGGTGGCAAGACAGACGTGGTGAAAGGCCGAATCAAGGAAGCCGCAGGCGTATTGACCGGCAACGACAAGCTTCGCGCCAAAGGCAAGGCCGAACAGGCAGTCGGCGAGGTCAAGGAAGTCGCCAAACAGGCAGTGGACAAGGTCAAGCAAGCCGTGAAAAACTTGCGCGACTGAAGCTTTTCGGAGTGCGCGAATGCGACTGAGTAGCCGGTGCGGAGCGGTGGCCGAACCCGGATAGGTTTAATCAAAGAAAGGGAAAGTTCATGGGTAACACAGACCTGATCATCTTGATCGTCGTGTTGGTCCTTCTGTTCGGCGGGGGTGGCGGCTATGTCTGGAGCCGCCGACGGTAAGGAAAGCTCTGTGCCACAATACGGTGCAAGCTGGCTCGCCAAGCGGACAGGCCACACGCCGGACGCCATCAAGGCTAAGCGAGGAGCGCCTCGTTGTCGGTCAGGGGTCGTGTTGCCTGGACCGAGCGGCGGACGGGACGGCGCCGTTGGTCCGGTAGAAATCCGGCGCCTCGCCAAGGTTTGAGCGCGGTCCTGTAGCCGCGGAAAGTAGTAAGTATGCTGTATGCCACTTACGAGTTATCAGCAGGCTTTGCCGGTGTTCGACGGATCGGCGGATCTTCTGACTTCCCCCCGGCTTGCTGATGACGCCAGGTGGACGAGAGGGGGTAGGCCCAACGGCGAACGCGGTTGATGCCCCCCAAGGGACGATGCGCTGCGAGCGCATGCCATACATTGAAGGAGAGGTTCTTGTACGCATCTTGCTCCCGTAGCAAGGCAATTTCCTGTCGCGGAAGTAGAAGGTACGCGACCGTTCGAAACGGGGATTCGCTTTCCGGCCACTCGACGCTGGCGTCTTCGATAGGCATCGTTCGTTCGGACGTGCGCAATTGCACCTGGAACTCAAAGAGCACCTCCTGCGTTCGTAGCGTTTCTTCGAGCGCCAATCGCATCGCATCGACCTTGGCTCCCAATAGCTTGACCAGATCCAGGTACGAGTCGTGGCGATCACCGGCCGGCTTCGACCGATATTTGGCCACATATTCTCCGAACCGAATTGGGGCCATGCTGAAGTAGGTGTTGCTCGCCGGGTGCGAGGGGAGATGTCCCGCGATGCGGGCGACAGCCAGCATCTCGCGCCAATGCCAGTGAAGTGGGTTCCAGCCTCCCCCGGTCAAGGCCCCTTGCAACGACGCGAGCGAGCTGTCGTCAGCTTGCACGAGAACCTGTTCCAATCGCAGGTAGTCCTTCACGTTCCGGGCGAAAAACACCGGGTGATTGATCATCACGAAGTCCTGCGTTCGGCCACTCTGTTTGTCCGACAACGCCATGTCTCCCTCGACTTCCAGTACCTTAATCGCCATTCCGCGACCGTCCGGAACTGCATTCGGCTGGGCTTGGCTCGCAGCGTCAGAAAACCGAACCACGGCCTGGTATACGCCGTCGTGCTTAAACAGTCCCTGCGCAAGTTCATCGGGTAGGTTTGGTAGCACCCGGAGTTCTCCTTGAGCGTAGCCATGAGTTTTGACATGCACGTCGGCGCGAAACTGGCCGCTCTTCTCCTGAGTCCGCGCTAGGATCAACTCTAAAGCTCGGACGACCCGCTCGATATCATCCGCCTCATCCGCCGGGATGGATTCGACGTCATCCGCGAATGGTAGGGGCCTGTTGGCATTGTTCATCGCTGTTGCCTTGAATGCACTTAGGTCGGGGTCACGAACGAGTTTACCGCCCCGCTACAGCAGGAACAACTTGCGGAATCGCCGCCGCTCCGACGAGGGCTACCAGCCAAGTCCCAACCACCCCGGTCGAGCAGCCCCCGCCGGCCTCAACGTGTCCAGCTGGAGCCCCGCCTGCCCGCCGACCAACATGGGATGTTGGTGGGCATGCCAAAGCGCTTTCAATTCCGGCTGCGGAGCTTGCTGCTGGCTGTCGTGCCCGTGGCGTTCGTCGCCCTTCTGATTGGCTGGGCCATGCGACGACCACGGCCCATCCCGGTAAACGGAGCCGTCACACATGACGGTCAGCCGCTCATTGGCGCTCAAGTCACGTTCTTTCCGATCGATCCAATTGATCCAAGCGGTCGCGTAGCGGGCGAACTGACGGACAGTACCGGTGGATTCCAGCTATCGAGCGGAGCCTTTCCAGGCTCCGACGGGGTCGCGGTCGTAAACTGGTTCAGCCCACGAGCGCCAACGGGGCGCGTTGTTCCGGCGCGGTATGCAAACAATGCCACGTCTGATCTAGCGGCCGAGGTCAATAACCTTACCTTTAACCTCACGAGCGTTCGGATCCACACTGTGACTGAGAAGCCACACGAGCGCTAACCCAGTAATGGCGCCGGACAAGGTCCCACTTGCGGCTCCACCGAGTACGATATTGACATCGTTTCCTCGTGTCAGAGAGGCATACACCCACGCTGTCCCGACCCAACTGATGCTGCTGGCCAACACCCACCAACCCGCGCACGAGACCCACCGCCTCAGGACGAGCGATTGCAATGTACCCGCCACAGCCCCCGCGACCGCGCAACCCACGCCAAACACGTAGCGTTCACTGATGAGCAGGAACCCGGCGCCCGTGTCCGCACCAGCAATTCCCACGCCGAGGGGTATGTAACCCAAGAGCCAACCCACGACGCTGGCGGGGATCCACCAGCCCGCCCGCGCGAACAGTCGCCGGAGGATAAGCCAATGCAGGAAGGCCGGCAAAGTAGGAAGGAGCAAGCGGGCCAAAATACCAACCGTTTCGACGATGATGAGCGACGTGTTCTCCGGGATCATGCCGCTGCACCTGAGGGCGGCCGCACCTAAAGCGAAACCCACGATGCTGGCGGCCACCCACAGGAACCCAATGATCCATGCACGCTGCATGGTCATGCTGGCCGCAGGGGTTTGCGCCTTGAACTCGTTCACATCCACGAGTGTCGTCGCGACGGTTGTGTTGCCATGTTCGTTGTCTTCACAATTAAGGCGGAGGTTCTGTTGGCGCAAGGCCATCGCTTGTCGCTGGTGTGGTTCCGCCTGCTGGAGTTCCCCAATCAGCCGGGACGTCGCGACCGCGAATCTAGATCAAATCGATATACATCGCGTCCGTTCTGGACATTGGCTGATCGCAGCACTCGAGGCGTGGCCCCTCGTCGCAACCGCAATCGACGGTGATTTCGAGCCCCATGCCACAGATTCCACAAACAAAAACGTCGCCGCTCGTCGGACTCTTCGATGGATGCCTCCGGTTGGGGTGTTCCTTTGTGCTTCATGTGTCGGCCTCCTGGTTGATGCCGTCGTAGGTTTACGGTTCGTAGCCACTCATGCCCTGAACTCCTCTAGAAGTTTCCGCCCACCCGCGGTCAGCAGGTACACCGCAGTGCCGTCATGTCGCATCGGCGTCTTCGCTCGCCAGGAAGTCCAGCGCCTGCTTGTACTCCTTGCCACTCCGCGGGTTCCATTTGCTGGGGAATGTATGTGTGTCGCCCGTATGGCTAAACGACTGCCGCCGTCCATGATGTACCGCAACGTCAACTTCTTGTCGTGTGCCGAATCAGCGGCCAGGTGCAGCTCCCTTTCGTTTGGCGTCATGTCGCGGATCTTCATTATTTTGTTCGAGTTCACTCCGGGCGTTCCGATACCATCTTCTGCAATCGGGTCAGCTTGGGACCCAGGAACAGCACGTTGGGGATCTGGATTTGTTCACGCGCGGCGCCGGAAGCCGCGATTACCAGGTCGCCGGAGCCCAGCCCCAAGACCCAATGCCGGAAGGGGTCGTCACGAAGTTTTTCGAAGAGCATGCCGGCCGTGTCATACGATTTCTGCCCACCGCCGAACCACGACTCGTAAGTCAACTGCCCCGGCCGAAACTTCCAATAGTGCATGCGGTCGAAGACGAACACCACCGCCGCCCAGAGCATGAATAGGAGGCTGGAAAAGAACATATAAAAACCCAGGTTCATGTGGATGCTGATCCGGCCGAAGGTGGTGAGGACGTCGGCCCAGATTCCCAGCCAGGCGAAGGTGACCGTCATCACCAAAATCAACAAAACGGCGATGCCCGACCACAGGCCGCGCAGGGGTGTGTTGGTGATGAATACCACCAAGACCAAGATGACGGTGAATACGACGCCCAGGTTCTTGCTCTGGGCCGATCGATCACCAATCTCCGCACCGGCGATACCGGGGTGAGCTGTCGCAGCGGGCATTACGATGGCATGACTGGCCTCGTCGTAGACGGAGCCGGCCGGCACAATCGCAGCGTGCGAGCCCTCGACAAAAGTGATGGCCGCCATCACGTAGCCGACGACCCAGACAGGCCACCAGTAGAAAATCGTGCTGTGGCTGTAAATCCGAAGTTCGCGCATGCGCCGCGATGCGGCGTTGGGAGCAACCTCATTGGCTGATTTTTCCGCTTGGGCAATCGACATTGCGTGTTTCCTTATCTGCTTCGAGTCACCGGTGATTGCTTTACTCGGGCCAGGTAGGCTTTTATGCGACGGGCATTCGTGCCGACGTCGCTTTTGCCCACGCGCGAGACCGAACGAACGTCGATTCTGCTGCCCGTGGGTGAATTGGCGAGCCGCACGACGATGTCGTCCTTGAAACCAAACCAGGCCGTGGTGTCGGTGGCCTCGATCCGAAGCGACTTGGGCTCGGAAGCCACGATCTCCCACCCCATTTCTCTGGCGGCCTGCAGGGCGCGAGGAAAGCTGTCCGCGGGCGATGTGTTCAGCGAACCCGGCCCCAAGTCGGGATATCCTTGCTTCTGTTGCTTGGCTAGTTCCTGGCCGCCATACTCGGCAGAGTTCGGGGCACCGGCGCGTAGCGGCAGTACCGCCTCAAATCGTGGTGGATTCTCGGTGTCGGTCGTGATGTCATGGATGTACGGCACGCTATCCAAGTTGTGCTTCCATCGCAGCATCCAGACCGAAACGAAGCCGCCGATACTCAGTCCGATCAGCGCGGCAGTCATCCCTGCTGGGGCAAACCCCGAAATCCAGAACGCTAACGCGAACAAACACACGACGACCGCCGCCAGTCCGGCGTAGGCGGAGTACTTCGCCAAATTGAGTCCGGCTTGAAAGCCCCAAAGGCCCAAGCGATAGCCGGGGCCGGAGGCAGCCAGACCAAGCAAGCTGAGCACAGCCAAAGCGAAACCGATCCAGCACACGTAGTTCATGAGGTACCTCGTTTCGCAAGTTTCAAATGATGGACTCTTACCTGGCTAGCACCTAAAGGACACGCAGAAACGCGACCAAATCTTCTTTTTCTTCCGCGGAGAGTTCGAGCGAGAGTATTAGGTTGAAGAACTCCACGGAATCGTCGAGGGTGAGCAGTCGGCCGTCGTGGAGGTAAGGCGGCGAGTCCTTGATCCCGCGTAATGGAAAGGTCTTGATCGGGCCGTCGGCCGAGGCCATGCGGCCATTGACCATCCGCGGCTTGAAAAAGCGTTCGACCCGCAGGTTGTGCGTCAGATTGTCGGTATAGTAGGGGGCGGGGTGGCAGGTGGCGCACTGCGCTTTGTCAAAGAACAGGGCCTGCCCTCGCAATTCCTTTTCCGTCGCCTCCTTCGGGTCGAGTTTGCCGAGCAGGTTCAGTTTGGGCGCCGGCGGGAAGTCTAAGAGTGCCTGGAACTCCGCCATGAAGTGAACCTGGCTGCCTCGCTCCAAAGGGTTGACCCCTTTCTTAGTGGCACTGATCGGGTCGCCGTCGAAGTAGGCGCCCCGCTGTTCGAACTCGGTGAAATCCTCGACGTTTTTCATGACCCGCTGCGAACCGAAGAGTCGTTGGATGTTGACCCCGCGTAGCGTGGGAGTGTCGAGGCGGTGCCGGAATTCCTGGGGTCGGACGTCGCCCGCCAGGTGCGTCGCGGCGTTGGTGTGCCCGTTGGCGTGACAGTCAAGGCACGCCACACCTCGGCTGGGTCGCACTGAGCGGCGGTCTTCCGTCTGGTTGAACTGCTGTTGCGGAAAGGGCGTTACCAACAGCCGCAGCCCTTCCAACTGTTTCGGGTTCAAGATGCCATTGAAAAGTTCGTAGAAGTTATCGATGGTCACCAGCTTCCCCTGCGACACGTCGCCAAGATCAGGTCGGGTCGTCAGGAACATGGGCGGCGGGAACTCGGGGAGCAGATGGTTGGGCAAGTCGTAATCCAGGTCGAAACGGGTTAGATCACGTGCCTCCTGCTTTTTGAGCTCTTCGATTTGCAACTTCGGAAAAAGCATGCCTCCTTCGGGATGATTCGGATGAGGCAGCGGAAGAAAGCCGGCGGGAAACAGGTCCTGCTCTCGAATGTCGGCAGGGTCCATCGCGGCCAGTTTCTGCCAGACCAGCTCGTCGGTCAAGCGTACCCTCACGCCCTCCTGGACGGGCTTGCCGCGGGCCATGGTCACCCCTGGCGCCGAGTGGTCACCCAGGTCGTAACGCTCGTTGAGCAAGTCAAGCTGGCGCCTTTCGAGCACGGGCTTGGCTGATTGCATGCGCGTCATCACTGCCTTGATGTTTGCCGGTGTGACGAAAGCGGGATCGCTTGCGACGCTCTTCGGCGGTCCCAGTTTCTTGGTCGAATCTTGAGCGAAGGTCACGCCGACAAGCGTCAGCACACCGAATGTAACTCCGGCCATCCCCCAGCATTCCTTTAGTGCGCGCTTCAAGTTTGCTCTCCATCGGTCCAGAATCTTGCTGTCCGCCGAGGCGCACCGCATGATGATTCAGGCCCAGGTGATCATTAAGGCCAGCGAACGGTCGTCGGCTCGAGGATCCAAGGTGCAAAACATGTGCCAAGAAACCGTCTCGCGAATCGGCCGCCGTTATGTCGAAGCGCGACATTCGGTAAATCGGAATCCACCAGCGGTATCTGTATTGCCGCCCGCGGCACAGCGTTTGCATACATTACTGACTGGCCGAACCGGAAACAGGCAGCGAAATCTGCTTGCGTCAAACTCTGCGGCGAATGTGGTAAACAATGAGCGACGGAGGAAACAATATGCGATTCCCCGCAATTTTATTGTTCGCTTCGTGCATTGTTTGTCCCATCGCCGGCTTTTCGCAAGGGGAAGACGACCATCGGGCTCCGCTCGTCGGAGGTTCGAGGGGTGCGACCACTCAGCACGGAGCAGTTCACCGAAAGAACCGATGGAAAAACGAACTTTCCTCCGGGAACTCTCAAATTCGACTGGAGGCGATCGAGGATTTGGTCAGGCTTCCAGCGACGCCGCCCGAAGCAGTGTTGCCCCTCCTGGGGGCGGCGAGGAATGAGTTGGACACGGCGCTCAAGCCGCCACCACCCTCCGACGACGGATGGCCGACTGGCCCCATTCCTTTAGTCGGCGATGAAGTTTCATTGGAACGTGTCAAGGCAAACGCCCCTGATTATCTCGACAAGTCGTTCATCGTGCGTGGCTCCGTTCACCTTTGGGATCACTACAGCTATGGATATTGGGGCGCAGACAGAACGCATTTCGCGCTCCGATTCACGCCGCTTGGCGCCGCCGGCGCGCTCACGGGCTCGGAAACCGCCGTTGTATATCTACTCCGCGAACGCGGCCGGCGATTAGAAGAACAGGTTGTCCGTCTCGCCGAACGTGGTTTCGAACAAACGGTCGTTCGCCTGCGCGCGACGATTCTGAGTGTGCGCTATAAAGGGCCGGAATGTTGGCGACAAATGGAGGTCTTGGATTGGCAGCTCCTGAACCACGAAACCGGCACATGGGGGCCTTGGGCATTTTCGGGCTTTGACCTGTGCTTCGTCGCGATTAGGAACGCCGGCAACGACGCTGTTCGTCCTTTGGTCGACTTGATCGTCGCTGACCCGCGGGACCCGATGCAGGTCGATAGACTGATGAAGGCGACCGCAGTGCGTTCGCTGTCGGAGATCGTAAACGAGCACGAAGCCGAACTCGACGACGTCTACGAGGCGTTTCATGACGTCGGGAGGGCGACCGAAGAGGTCGAAGTCCAGGACAGGGTAGCACTCGCGCTGGCAGCAATTGATCAGATTTGTCAAACGCATCGAATCGACGAGTCTCGGCGGCCGATTCATGGCGACCATGAGCGATAGAGGTCGGCGATTGGGGATGGATTAGCGAGATCCTGATCGACGAACAAGACCACCAAATCGCCCTGGCCACGGCCCTGGGGATCGAAGTCCCCGATGTCGAATGAGCCCGAACCAGCGGGCGGTGACTGGCACACTGCTAAGTCAGGCGGCCGATCTGGTCGTTCTTGTGCCAAGGGTGGAACGGATGGCGACAGCGGCGCAATCCGCTGGGTGCCATCGCTTACATTTGGCCGCACGAGAATCACCCCTCAGGCAACGTCATTGGCTCCCGCTTCTGAGCCGATAAGGATACGCCGCGGCCAAAGTGCCTCTCTTGGGTGCGGGTCGTACACCCCCTTTTGGGACCTGGGTTCGTTCCGGCCGATCAACAGAGTAGGGCGCGGTTCCAGATCGGCGGCTTGGCCGCCGCCGGATTCCGCCTGATCGGACCTGCTGGCTTCGACTTCAATCGCGTCGGCGAGTTTGTAGGCAGCGCGGGCCACGAGTACTGTCCACACCAACCTGAAAGGTCCGCCCTTCCCAATGACTCGCGGCTGTCCAGAAAAAGGTGAAGCGAATGGGAGCGCGCTGCCCTATTGGTACGCGAATATCCATATATTCATGACCGGTCCCGATGGAGGTGGAGTCCGTGTCCTGCACTTGATTCCATTCGTCGCAGGTCCAGCGCAATCGGAACGGAGAGGCCGCTTGGATCCGTAGCGTCCCACCGGCAGGTAGCGAGCGCACCTGCCGGCTGAATTTCCAAACTTCCAGGGGCGGCGTCATTCGGCGGTTGCGGTTGCGGTAGCGGTCGACGACTTCCGAGATCAGGCCGAAGACATGCCCATCGGCGGCGGAACGCACCAGTTGGATGTACTCGGCATGCGCCCACGCGAGAGGCATGGCCCCTCCGGTGGGGCGTCCAAGACTCATGTGGGCTTTCGGTTGGTCCGGTAAGGCCCACACTTGCTCCGGCAACAATTGGGTCGAGGTGCCAAAACCTTCCATAGCACGGATCAAGGGCCGAGCGTCGCGACCTGCCGCCAGCTCGTAGTGTCCGCGCTCGCCCGTGAGCACCGGCCAGGCGTGTCCGTATCCCCAGCCCTCGTAGGGCCCGCCATCGTGTCGCTGCCCATAGCCGTCATGGTTGTACCGTCTCCAGCAGGGCCCGAAGGCCGTGTTCACCTTGAGTATCGCGTCCACCACGTGGAGAGAATCCTCGACCAGGGGATCGCCCGGATTGCGGATGCCGTAGCGGACCAGTTCAAGGAACCCTGCGTCCACGATGTCCTTGCCCGGAACCGCCGTGGGCGCACCGGGTGGTTGGTTGGGCAACTCAAGGACACCGTGGTTGGCGTCTTCATTGGGCTGAGGATCGTTGGACTCCGCGGGATGAATGCGGATGAAGTGGCGGCGAATATCGGGAACCAGTGAACCTTCCGTAGTCACCGTCCACGGTTCGACGTGGGCCTCCAGAAAGTCGGCGTATTCTTCCAGGTATTTCGCAGTCTCCTGCTGGCCCCGCTCGCGCGCGAAAGCGGCGGCACAGATCAGGGCCGCAATATGCGCCGCCAACGTCGAAGGCGAGTAACCGCTACTTTCTTCCCAGCGCTCCTGGGGAGTTACCGGCCCGTGGTGGATGAGATAGGCGGCGGCCTTAAGCACCATTGGAAACGGGTCAAAGTCCTCGAGAGCCTTTGCCTGGTGCAGGCGCCAAGCGAGAAGAACCGGGAAAGCGGTCTCGTCCAACTGAGTGCCACGCCAATAAGGTTCGCCGTTGATCCAGAAGTTCTGATAGAAACCTCCATCTTCCTTCTGGGTGCAAGCCAAATAGATGAGTGCGCGGAGCGGAACCTCCGAACGACCCGCGGCGAGCAAACCCGTGGCACTGTGACACATGTCCCGTGTCCAGACCAGATGGTAGCCGCCCAGATCGTCATCGCTCATGCACTCTCCCCAGGGAATGCTCAGCGAAGCGATCAACGCACCGTCGTAAGTCTTGTCCTCATGTGCCAGGATGATGCTGTGGCTGACGTGGTAAAGACGGCCGTCGTCACTAGTGGCCTTTTCTTTCCCAGGCAACAAGTGATGGCAATTGTGTTGCCACTGCTCGATGAAGCGAGCGCGGTGATCGGCGTAGGAAGTACCGAGCGCCTGGGCGATCGTGACCAGGGCGTGGTGGAGACTGTCGCCGAAGGCAAGCGCCAGCACGAACTCCCGGTTCTGTCGGATATCGATCTCGCCGGTCAAGGCGATGTTGCCATCAGGCGCACAGTCGAACTCCCAGTCCATCCGGAAGTTGTGAGCCAGGTCTCGCCAGCCGTCAGTTGTCCCCGCATAACCGCAGGAGCAACGTAAGAATGGGACCGATGCCGCTAGCACAAGCCAGGTATCGCCTTTATTCGCCGTTAGCACCTTTCCCCAGTTGGTCTGGACTACGTTCCCGTTGTTGCCCCAGCCGCCGATTTCCAGGTGCGGCGCCAGTAATGCGAAGAGCCGCAATTTGGCGAGCACCTTCGGATCGGCTTCCAGACACGTGTGGATGAGCACACAAGGCTGATGCGGATCGGCAATCACCTCCTTGACTATGCGATAGCCCCTCTGGGGATCGTGATTGATAATTCGATAACCCAGCGTATCCGGTGCCAGGCATTCGTGGATGTTGTCCAGTTGGCGTTCGTCACGGAAGAAGGTCTCACCGTCGCTGATGAGATATTGCAAGTCGCGCACTTGCGGCCGATCAATGGTTGGGTAATAGACCTCGTTTACAATACCCTTGGAGACGGTAAACCAGACGCGGCTTAATGCTGCGTAAGCGGTCCCCACCCCATTCTTGTCGCTGCGCGTCCAGCGAGGTTCGATCCCAGGACCGCCGCTTGCCGGATTCTCTTGTAACAAGACAGCCATCATGAATCCTAGGACAGCGGGAGTTGCTACAGGCATCAGGGGAGCAAGCGGCGTACCACGGTTCATAATGCCGGGAAAACGTCGCGAATTCAATTTCTCCCAGGGCCACGATTGGTTACGTCCGCTTCGACCCTTGGCCACCGTGGAGTGAAAATGGCCACTGCGGATTGGAATCGGGCACCGCAAACCAGAGGTCTCAAGCTGGGACCGAATTCGGCCATGCCGACAATGCGGCGCATGTCGCCCGAGCCATGGCGCGGCGTTTGCACTGATGTTGGATTGCTTTAGCTACCGTTTAGGCGTTTCATTGCTCCACCCGATCGGGAAGCCCTGAAATTGACACCACGTTAATGCAAAGGAAAACAGTCATGGAAAATGCCTCTCAACTCGAAAAGCCGATTCGCGTCGGCATTTTTTCCTCAATCGACGATGCCGACCGTGCCGTGG
>Ga0265331_10000679_pt1 | contig 29215 bp, 18 predicted proteins | sample 41923metaG_FD_202088 | JGI IMG/M metagenome (GOLD analysis project Ga0265331, IMG submission 202088) | Rhizosphere microbial communities from Carex aquatilis grown in University of Washington, Seatle, WA, United States - 4-19-23 metaG | ecosystem: Host-associated > Plants > Roots > Rhizosphere... | reverse complement strand
CTCGGACGCCCCCCTCCGCGCCGTTGCTTTGGTCCATTGAGGCCACGGCGAGCGCGCTTTCGGTCGACAGGCAGACCGTGGTTCGCATGTTGGCGAAGCGCCAGCTAACTGAGCGGCGAATCGGCCGACGGCGGCTCGTCACCGCGGCCAGCGTGGAAGCCTTTGTGGGGGCCGAGCCCAAGGTGTCGCGATGAGGTTCCTCGACACGCGCGACGTCCCCATCGCCGACATCGAACCGCCGGACGGCTTCGACGAGAGGGTCAAGGCCCCAGACACCCAGGTGTCGGCGCGGGAGTACACCCGGCTCGGAGGCGCGCCCATGAACCCGATCACCGTCGACGCGGTCCAGGTGGGCGGCAAGTGGCGCGTGCTCGCCGGGAGAGGCCGCTACGCCGCGTGCGTCGTCGCCAAGTTTTCGACGGCGCCGATTCGGCTCGCCGCAGATGTCACCGACGAAGATCGGGCCGACCTTGAGGACGGCGAAAACCTCATGCGGCGAGATGTCCGCGACCGCGAGGCGAAGCTGCTGGCGTATTTCGCCCGCCGCGTGAAGAAGGTGGAGGTTGACCGGGCCGCGCTTCTCGAGGAGCTCCGCGCGAAGCATCTCGCCGCAGGTGTTCCCGGTCCAGTCACGCTGAAGTCGGGTCGGATCTTCGACGAAGCTCTCGACCGGGCTCGGATGGACCTGTCCGAAGAAATCAACCGGCGCGTGAACGGGGTCACTCCAACTCCAGTTAAGCCGACAGATGTCGGGATATGTCCAGTTGAGCGTCCCGCTCACCGGCCCGCCGGGACTGTCTCCCCACGTGGCGAGGTGGTCCGGGAGATTGCCGCTGTCACCGGTCGGCCAGTCGCCGCCGTCGAGAGAGAGGTTCAGCGGGCGGAGGCCAAGGTTGCGCCCAAGCCGCAGCCCTCGCCCGTGATCACCGGACGCCCCGAGCCCGCACCTGGGTCGGTGCTGCCGAAGCACGTCGAGGACTACAACGGCCAGCTCAAGTCCTTCGCGCGCGCCATCAGGGCGGCCATGGTCGCTGGCAAGGCCCTGGCCGAGCATCAGAGCTTGCCCTCTTCGCGTGCCCAGCGGACGCGCGACGAGCTCAAGCGGCTTGCCGCGGCGGTGGACGCCGAGACCATCGTCTCGAAGTGCCCCGCGTGCAAGGAGCCGGGCGTGGTGCCGAGGTGCCAGGCGTGCGGCGGCCACGGCTGGCTGTCGGAGTTTGGGCGGGCGGGTCTGTCGCCCGAACTGCGCATTCGGGCGGCCGAGGCGCTGCCCAACGAGCCCAAGGCGGAGCCCGTGATTCCGCCCGGGCGCTTCGACGGCGACCCGACCGACGGTTTGGAGCCCGACCCGTTCGAGGAAGTTCTGCCCGCGGAGGTGCTCTCGTGATGAACGTGTCGATCCCGCCGGGTGTCCTGGACGAACAGCGCGTGCTTGACGCCGAGCTGCATGTATTCGCCGCTTGGATTGCCAGCTACCGCCACCTCGTCTCTCGGTTCAACAGGCAACCTGCGCCGGGGGTGTGGGAGCCAACGAACGGTGTCGTCAAGCGCCCGAAGAACCCAGCGCAGGAGGCAGCTCTATTCGGCGGACATGCTCGGTTCGACGAGGTGCTTACGGCTGGACTCATCGTCGCGCACCCCGAGGTGACGGGAGCCTGGATGCCGTTCGGGTATCCGGTCGACGCAGAAGTGAAATACGCGGCGGGTGCCATGAAAACCAAGAACGCAACGGAGGCGAGGGCGGCATCTCGAGCTCGAAAGGCCAGCGCTGACGGCAACGTCACGTTGAACGTCACGGACAACGTCACGTTGAACGTGTCCAAGACAAGACAAGACAAGACAAGACCAGAGGGCTATCGAAGAGTGAGGTAGGTACTATCTCAGAGGGACCCCCTCTCGCCGCCTTCCCAGACCCCACGGACGACGACGCGCCCTACGACCTGCTGACCGGGGAGGTTCTCCCAGCCTCGACCATCCGCACCGCTCGGTCGGGAGGTGGACGATGAACGGGCAGCCCTCTTCGCCAGCCTCCGGCTCCCCCGTGCGGTTCGGCCCGCCCGATGGGTCACGCTCACCGGTGAGGTTCGGGCCTCGCGTCCGACCGACGCCGGCCTCCGAGCCGCTTCGCCAACTGGCGCCCGAGCCGCATCGACCGCCCCGTTTCGACTCGGCCGAGCTGAAACGGCATCCCACCGCGTGCGACCCGGTAGCGATGGCGACCCGCCTCGGCATCGAAGGCAAGCCGCTCGGCGACGGCTTCATGGCGCTGTGCGCCTGGCATCCCGACCGCAAGCCTTCGATGAGCATGCGTCGGGGACCTGACGGAACGCTGGCCGTGCGGTGCTTTACCTGCAACGCCGCGGGGAACATTTTCCACCTGACCGCGCAGCGGCACGGCCTCGACCACCGTCGCGACTTCGGGCAGGTACTCGGCAAGTTGGCCGAGCTCATCGGGGCATCGCCCGGGCAAGGCCCGACCGGCTCGGACGAATGGGAGCGGGCGAAGCGCAGGCGTGCCGCGGATCGGGAGGCCGCCGTCGAGGCAGCCGCGGTCGAGGCGCATGGCCTGTACTCCGACGCCAACCCGGTCGAGCGTCACGCCTACCTCGAAGCGAAGGTCATCCAGGCCCACGGCGCGCGGGTCGACCACCGCGGCCACCTTGTGATTCCCTTCCAGGACCCGACGGGCAAGGTCTGGACGGTGCAGACCATCGCCCCCGACGGCTCGAAGCGGTTCTTTCGAGGCGGCCGCATGGCGGGCAACTTCGTGTGCGTCAGGAACACCAAGAAGAGCCCCGGCCCCAGGGTTGTCTGCGAAGGCTGGGCAACGGCGTGCTCAATCGCCGAGGCCACCGGCTTCGAGGTCTGGGCCGCCGGCTCGGCCATGAACCTGGCGAACATCGCCCGGGTTGCCCGCGTGTTCTTCGGCCCGACCCGCGCCATCCTGGTCGCGGCCGACGATGACCCGAAGTCCGACGGCTCGAACCCCGGGCGAACCGCTGCCGAGGCCGCTGCGCTCGAAGTGGGCGGCACTGTCGCGCTCCCCGACTTCGGCCCCGACCGGCCCGAGGGCGTGAGCGACTGGAACGACCTCCACCAACTGGCCGGCCTGGACGCGGTTCGGGCGCAGTTCGCGAAGGCGCTGGCATGAGCCTCGGCGATAGGACGCGCGCCACGACCCGTTCTCCGATTCAGGCTGCCAGGACCCTGCCGCTGGCGAGAACGCGCAGCCACGCCCAAGCCACGCAGGCGCAGCGAGTCCCCACGACCCGACGCAACCACTTCCTCCCTCTTCAAGCCCGCTAACCCACCAAACCAAGGACGAATCCATGGCATCCCTCATCCACGCTCTCGCCTTCTCCGGTGCCCGCGACTCCCTCGGCGCAGTCGTCGCCGGTGGCCGCGTCTACCTCACGGTCCCCGGCAGCGTGAACACCGCCGTCACCGCGTACACGAGCGCCGACAAGTCCTCGGCAGTGCCGCTCGACTCGGGAGGGTGCCTCCTCGACTCGGGTGGCCGCGCGAAGCTTTACGTCGAGGACCCGTGCAGCGTGCGCATCGATGACCAGAGCGGCGTCACGGTGGGGACGTTCACCTATGGCGGGCTCACGAACGACGGTCTGGTCGAGGTGACGACGCCCGGCTGGACCGGCATCAACAGTAGCGGCTCGTCGGTGAGCGGCGCGCGGACCTACTTGGACACGGTACTGACGAACCTGTATTCGAGCCTCGGCGGGCTCGACGGGAAGTACCGCGGGATCTACGGCATCAACGACACGAACGTGAAGACAGAGATCGAGCAGATCAGCCTGACGCCCCAGCGGTTCGGCGCGAAGGGCGACGGGGTCACCGATGACACGAACGCGTTACTATTGCTCGCGGCAGCGCAGTCTGCCAGTAGGATTCCGGTGTTCTTCCCGAAGGGCACATACCTGTATTCCCAGGCGATAACTTGGTCTCCGGTGGTTATGCGCGGCGCGGGCTCATCAGGCGGAGGCGCGACCAACCTCATAGCCACCAACGGAACTCAAAATGGCTTCGTGCTTGGGCTTGGAAGTTTCATCTCAGACATTGCCTTTGCGCACCAGTCTGCGAGCAGCGGGACTTGCCTATCATGTGCGTCCGGCGGCTTTACCCTTCTGGACGTAATTATGACAAGCGGATTTGCCACCGGCGTTTCAGCCGGAGCGGTGTCCGCCGGAAGGTTGATTGCTTCTGCGGTTTCTGGCACGACAGCAACGGTGGGGACGTGGATATCAACCGCAAGTTCCTCGATAACCGGAACCGCGTCCACCGGCACGAGGAGCGGTGCCACGCAGATCGCGTCCACCACCGACATCACCAATGGCGGGTCAATAACTCCCACGGTAGCGAGCATCACCGGTCTGAACGAGTCCGGAGTGGCCTATCACAGACTGAGGGGAACCGTCGGTGGCGGCGCGACTACTATCAATCCCCCCAACGCGCCCCTGCCCGGCTCGGCAGGCGTCTTGATTACGGATTGCTTCAACAATAGCGCTGGGGCCTACACGTTTACGTTCGCTGCTGGGTTCAAGACGACGGCCGCCGTCGCCCCGGGGTCAGGCCTGCACCAGGTGGTTACCTTTGCCTATAACGCGACCGAGGCGCTTTGGATCGAAACCAGTCGAACCGCTGCTTTTTAGGGAACACGCCGCCGACCTCGACCTGATCGACATGGACCAGCATCGCCGCAAGCCAGACGCGAAGCATTCCCACCAAGTCTCACGAACAACCGTCACCCCGCAACAGCCAGAAAGAGAGTCGCCATGTCCATGAAGCCCGAAACGATTCAGCGCCGAGCCGAGGAGCACAGCCGCCGAGTGGAGAAACTGCGAGCGGTCTGCCTTCGGATCATCACCCAGGAGGCCGCCAAGAAACAGCGCGGGGAAGCCGCTGCCCTGGCGAAGGCCGCGGAGTCACCGCCGCCCGCTTCCCGTTCAGGAAGTCGCGCAGCGCCCGCTCGGTAACCCGAAACAGGCTTCCCTTGATGCCCTTCCGACGCGCGGGGAGGGCACCGCTCCTGATGAGAGCCCGCACCGAGCGCGCGTTCCTCCCGAGAATCTCCCCCACTTCCGACGTGCTGAGGATGTGCGGTGTCGCGCCCGATGGCCTCGGGTCCGCGTGCCGCCTTGGGGGCCTGGGTCCCCTTCCATCGGCGGGCGGGGGCAAACCCACCTCTCGCTCGAAGTTCCAGACGGCGCGGCCGTAGTAGCGGAGTCCGTGAGACGTCGTCGTCAACCACCGATAGACATCGTCCTCCGAAACTCGGTACTCGCGGCGCTTGGTCGGGAGGCGCTTCGCTGGAATGACTCCTCCCGCAAGCCATTCCCGCACGCTAGTGCGACCGGCGTCGCATACCCGGGCTATCTGAGCGGTGCTGAGGTACCTCTCCATCTGCACGTTCTATTCTGCCATGGGTGGGATGCACCTGGCATACCTCTCGCGCGAGGCCCCGCACTCGGTAACTTCGGCCAAACGGCCAGGGTTGCCGAGTTGTTGTTACACCTGTAGCGACAATTGCGCAGTGAGTCGCCTCGTGCGCGGGATTTTCTCCCGCCTGAGGCTCTCGAGACGGGACGGGAGGAATCCGGCCGGTCGAGCCTCACATCACGAGAGCGCTGTGCGAGAGGGTGTACGCGAGCGCCACCCCCACCCCCCGGTTTTGCCCCCCGGGGTGGGCCCAAGGTCGGACGCTGGCCCGCTGGCCCGCTGTCGCCCGAGCTCGCAAGCACGCGGCGCCTGCGCACGCACGGTCGGCCGTCACAGGTCCGCGAGTGACAGGCCAGGCCCCACGAATCCCCCGACGTTCCGTGTCCTCCTCCGCGCCGAGGTGGCGCGACACAACTGACGCGTGCCGCGCTCCCCGTGTCCTTGCGTCCCGTGTGCTCTGCGCTTGGCGTTGGCTGGTTGGTGTTTGGATCGGGTTTCGTGCGCTGTTTGGAACTGGCGTGCGGCCAAGCTTGGTCGGACCATCCGGGTACTACCCGAGCATTCTTCGAGAGTCCGATGCATACCTTGGGAACATCATCGACCGCAGAGACATGCGCCGAGATACATCGGCAAGCACACCCGAAGGGCCTTCAAAATCCGCCACCCGCAAGGGTTTACGAGTTCAAGTCTCGTCTCCGGTACTGCGCGGGATTGGGGGGGAAGTGGGACCTTCTGGCGGTGGGGCCGAAGTGAAGCGGGTCCCCTTGTATGTATCGGGGACGTGGCTCGCTGCCGCTCGGACGTCCCCGCGGCCCCTCTCGCTCCGCGCGGCAAAGCCGCGCTACGCTCGCCTGATCATCGCGAGGTGAACTTGGTACCTCGCGGTCCCGCCCCACCCCAGGTCCTCGCTCCCGCTGCCGTGAGGCGAGGGGCCGGGGAGGGAACGGGGTTGGCTCTTCTCCGTCGGGATGGGCCGCCACGGCCCACCGGCGCTCGCTCCTTCGCAGCTGCGGCAGGGCAGCCCGCAGGCGGCGGGCGGGTCAGCGGTGCTCGGCGGCGGCGCGGATGGTCGGCTCGGGCTCGGGGTCGGCGCTCACCTGGTCGGGTCGCGAGCGCTCGTCCGGCGCCAGGAGCGTGCTGGCGCCGCGATCGCGCAGGAAGGTGAGGAAGGCCAGCGCGGACGGGAGCTCGGCTGCGGGAATCTCGTCGAGCAGGTCTCGGGCCTGGCGGCGCAGGATCTCGCCGGGGGCCTCGCCGCTCGGGAGCGCCCTGGCGATCTCCACCGGCTCCTCGGGCTGCTGGACGCGACCCCAGGGCGGGGGGTTTGCGACGTCGATCTTGCTGTGCTCGACCCATGTCTGGATGTGGAAGTGCAACACGTCGGCCCGGTAAGCGAACCACCGCTCGCGTTCGGCCGGGAAGGCCAGCAGGACGTCCTTGAACCTGCGGAACGCCCCCTTGCCATCGATGGCGATGAGAAGGCGTTCCCGCAGCGGCCCTTCCGCCACGGAGGAAACGAACCGCTCCATCCAGCGATACTGCTCCCGCGACGAGGCCGGATCGACGCGCAGGAAACGCTCCGGGTTGGCCGCCACCTTCGCGCGGCGCGCCGCCGCGTCGGGCTCGCCGTCCACAATCGACAGCAAGTCTCCGTTGTCGAGATCGAGGAAACTCTCTTGATCGGGCGAATTGCGCTCGAACGCAATCTCGAGATCGCTCCAATTGACCGTGATCGGCGGCATTGACCGGCTTTCCTAATCTGTCTTAGGCCTACGTTGTCGGCTCGGATCGGCCCGGGACGAGGCTTCCATCCTCCCAGAAGAAAGCCAGGCGACCGGACAGGAGAGTCTAGGAGGCCCCCATGGCCATTGCAACCACATGTGGGACGGCCGACCGCGCGGGGCCGCGGCGACGCGGGGCCCCCTGGCTCGATCCAGCGGTTGACGTTCGATGAAGCTGGGGTAACATCCGACGCCCTTTTCGGGGGAGGTCCCATTGGCACGCGTCACCGTCGAAGACTGTCTGGAAAAAGTGAACAATCGTTTTGCGCTCGTGATCCTCGGGGCCGAGCGCGCCCGCCAGCTCGCGGGCGGTGCGCACGCGCTCGTCCGCTGCGACAACAAGCCGGCCGTGACGGCCCTGCGCGAGATCGCGCGCGGCTCGGTCCGCTTCAACGAGAACGTCGAGGGAACGGTGCGCCATTACCTCGCCGAGGTGAAGGCCCGCGGCCTCGCCCACGAGAAGAAGCGATAGCCGGTTCGGTGGCGGTCGAGGGCGGACGGGCGGGCGCCAGCCTGCCCCGCCCGGCCGCACCCACCGCCCTTCACACCTTGATGGCCAGCACGAGCTTCAGGTAATTGCCCTCGGGAAAGCCGGGGGCGACCGGGTAGTCCACCGGCAGGCCGATCCGCTCGACGATGCGGACGTCCGTCTCGACCGCGGCCGCCCCCTCGGCCAGCGCTCGGTCGAGCTCCGGCCCGCTCACCTTGGTGGAGTTGGTGGCGAAGGCCAGCAACCCACCGCGCTCCAGCACCGCGAGCGAAAGCTCCGCCAGCCGCGCGAGATCCTTGGTCACCGAGAAGTGTCCGGCCGGCCCCTGCGAGAACGACGGCGGATCGCAGACCACGAGATCGAACCTGCGCCCGCGCGAGGCGAACTTCTCCAGCGTCTTGCCGACATCGGCGGCGATGCCCTCCATCTGCTCCGGCGCCAGCCCGGACAGCTCGTAGTTGCGGCGGGCCCGGGCATGGCCCTTGGCCGCGAGATCGACCGCCACGACCTCGCTGGCTCCCGCCCGGGCAGCCGCCACCGAGAACGCCCCGGTGTACGAGAACAGGTTGAGGACCCGTCGGTCCTTGGCGTGGGCCGCCACGGCCGCCCGCCCGAGGCGCAGGTCGGGAAACAACCCCACACCGAGAGGCGCCGTCACGTCCACCCCGAACTTGCACTCACCGGCCGGCCCGCTCTCCTCCACCACCACCTCGAGCGGGGCCTCGTCGCCGCGGGCCCGCACCGCCGGCTCGGGCGCCGTCTGGCCCGACAGGGGACGGGTCCGCCGCTGCTCGTAGATGCCGGCCGGCCGGACTGTGGCGTCGATCGCGTCGAGCAACTCGTCACGCCAGGGCATGGCCCCGCCCGACAGCCACTGGACGACCACGAAGTCACCGAAGCGATCCACGTTGACGCCGGGAAGGCCCTCGCTGTCGCCCGAGAACAGGCGCATCGCCGATGGCCGGGAGGAGCCCGCCCCGAACAACCACCACCGCATCTGCACGGCGCGCGCGAACCGGTCGGCGATGGTGCCCGCGCCCGGAAAGACGGGGGTTCCAGGGGCCCGGCTCAGGATCCGGATCGCGACCGCGTGGTCGCGATCGACGTACCCGCGCCCCACGAACTCCCGGTTCCCCGAGACGAGCTCGACGACGGTGCCAGAGGGCTCGGAGACCCCCCTCGGGCCGAGGGCTTCCCGGAACACCCAGGGGTGGCCAGCGCGTACGCGTGCCGCGACGTCGGCCGGGAGCCGGTATTGCCCCACACGCTGGCTGACTCCGGAGGACGCCGGGAGACTGGCGGGTCGGCGCGCGCGCGTGGGCGGGCGCACCGCTGGCGGCGGTGGTTTCAAAGCGGGCGCACCATATCAGCCCCGGACCAAAGTCTCCATGCGAGGACTCGCCACCGACCGGAACCGCAGGCCGTGGCCCCACGCGTTACCCTGCTCGGCCGGCTCGGGTCGTTAGCTTGACTTCCGCCCCCCCACGGGCAAACGTCCTTCGGCGAGCTTAGCCTTAGGGGTCAGGTTTGGAATCCAAGCGCGAGGAGTACCTGAGATGAGTTCCAAAAAGGATGCGACGGCCGACTCGCACGATGCCCCCCGGCCCCGTTCCAGCGACGGTCACGACCCCGCCACTTCCGATGACCGGGACGATTCCCAGGAGACCGTCCTCGAGACCTCCTTCGGGGCCTCGACCTCGGCCTCCGGGCCCGAGGCGACCTGGATGGAGGACGAAGCCGACCGGGAGATCGGGGCGACGTCGCCGGCATCCGCCTCCCCGGCGGGCTCCCCGGCTTCCTCACCTTCCTCACCTTCCTCACCTTCCTGGCCCTCTTCGCCCTCTTCGCCCGCCCTTGGGGCTCCGGCCGGCGCCTCGGCGCGACCGGTCGGCAGCAAGACCTTGTTCGGCCTCGGGGACGGCGGACTTCCGTTTCCGGGCCTCGCCAAGTCCCTCGCCGACCTGCGGGCGGGGTACGCGGAGTCCCTGGCCCGGGCGGAGGGCCCGGCCCGTGCCGAGGGCACGCCCACGACCCAGTTTCCTGCCGTGGCCTCCCCGGCGGCGCCCGATTTCTTGAGCGAGGTCACGGACGCGCTCAACGCCCAGGCTCGGATGGCGCGGGCCCGCGCACTCGGGGGGCAGGCGGGGGACCCGGCCGCGGATTCGATCTCGGGTGCCGGTCACCGCAACATTCGTGAGGCCACCGGCGAGTCGACCGGCAACTGGTCCGTCGGGACGGCGGCGCGGGTCTCGTCCTGGGTCGAGGCGGAGTTCGAGGATCCCGATGACGGCCCGACCCTGCTGACTCCCGGGATCATCTCGATCACCGAGGACGCCTTCGAGGCCCCCGTGCTCGAGGCAGCCCCCGGAGTGGACGCCCTCGGGGACACCGAATCCGGCCCCCCTGCCCCTGCCCCGCCTGCCGCCGCGCATGACGCGCCTGGTATGACCGCCTCCTCGGGCGAGGAGTCGGTCGTGATAGGAATGCACGCCGACGAGGACTCGCTCACCCTGGTGCCCCTGGGCGGCGCCGAGACGCGGACGATGTCCGAGGCTGCCGAGGAGGTCGCCAGTTCCCAGCCGCTCCCCGGGGCGCATCCGTTCCCTGCCGAGAGCGCAGGGGCTGCCGAGCTCCTCGAGCCCGCTTGGGGTGATGTCCGCCCAGGCGAGGGCGAGGGCGAAGGCAAGGGCGAAGGCGACGGCGAAGGCTCGCTCGCGGGGCTCGCGGCGACGGCGACCGCGACCGCCGCGCAAGCCTCCGAGAGCACCACCGGAGGGGAGATTGCGACGGCCGCGGAAGCAACCGCCGCCGCCGCCCTGGAGCCGACCCCGGTCTCCGCGCAAGCAGCCGCCGCGCTGGTCACCGAACCGCCGGACGAGCCACCGAGCGATACCCAGATCGACGCCCGGCTGGGTGGCTTCGTCGGAACCGAGGGCCCGACGCCGATCCCCGAGTCGCTGGCGGCTTCCTCAGGGCCCGCGACCGACACGTCGACGGGCGAGCCCGGGTGGTTTGCGCCCCGCTGGTCCCCCGCATCGCCGTTCCGGGGTGATCACGCCGCCGCCCCCGCCCACGCCGACGTCCCGGCCCCCTCGACCCCGGGAGCGCCGGGCCACGCCGCCCGGGCGACCGCGACGCGAACGCCCACCGAGGGCAGGCCCAGCGCTCCGGCGTTCGGGACCCCACCCGGGACGATGGCGGTGCCGCGGACCAACACGCCCCTGTCGTCCTTCGCCACCCTGCCCGCCCCTCCCCTGGTGTCGGCCGATGGAAAGCGACTGACCCTCCCCCCAGGTACGCCGGCCATGGGGCTTCCGGACCGTGCGCCAGCCACCCCCAAGGTGAACCTGCGCCGGGCGTCGCTCGCCGCCATCGTGGGCGGAGCCTTCGCCGGCGGGGTCCTCGTCGGTGTCCTGGTAGGCCGCGGCGGTGGAGCCGCCGCGCACGGGACAGCCGACGTCGCGCTGGTCTCCGCCCCGTCCAATCCGACCGTGGCGACCGACCCCAAGCCGGGGGCCGGCCCCTCGGCTCCGGCCGCCAGCGCATCCACGCCGACGGTCACGCCCATCCCGGCGGCACCGGCGCCCGCGGGACCCAGCGCGCCTGCAAACGCCGCTGCCGCACCGACGACGACGACGACGGCCGCCACCGCGATCGTCTCGCCACCGCCCTCGCCGTCACCTTCGCCGCCGGTCGCCGCCATCGCCGTCCCACCTCCGCCAGAGCCATCGACCCGAGCGGCCGCGTCGCACGCCGAGCCGGGCCGGGCCGGCGTGGGCTCGAGCGCTCCAACGGTGGTGCCGACCACGGCCGGTGAACACCTCGCCAGGGCGACGGGGACGGCCGCGACCCGGAGCCAGACGCCTCGGCTCGGCGCTCGCGCCAAGCGGCAGGCGGCTGGCGCGGAGACGGCAGCGGCCGCGGGACCGCGAACCGCGCCGCCCCCCCTCGCGGCGCAGGCCCCCGCTGCGTCCCCCTCGACCGCGAGCAAGCCGGCGGTCGCAGGGCGACCCCAGGTGGCCGTGGTGCCGAAGTCGACGCCCCCGAGCAAGACGAGTGGCGCGGTGGCGAAGGCCTCGGTCGTCGTCAAGTCGCCGCCGCCCAAGGGTCCCTGGCACGATCCCTTCGCCGACTGAGCCGGTCGTCAGGACAGGCCCCCGCCGTCAGTTCGCCACCAGCGCCTGGAGGAGCGCGTACGTGAAGGCCTGGCCCTCGACGAAGGACCGGACTGCGAGCCGCTCGTCACGTCCGTGGGCGCGGTTGTCGTCGACCTCGTGAAACAGGCCTGAGACCCCGTAGGTGGGGATTCCGGCGGCGCGCAGGAACCGCCCATCCGTGGCGCCCGCGCTCATGGTCGGCAAGACCGGCACGCCGGGCCAGAAGCGGGACGTCACCTTCTCGATGATCCCGAGGAGCTTGGCGGGCGGCAAGGTGGGGGCGGTGGTGGTCATGCTGGAGATCGCCTTCACGCTCACCTGCGGATCGGCGATCACCCCGCGCAGCACCTGCTCGACGTGGGCCGACGTCTCCCCCGGCAGGAGGCGGCAGTTCACGATGGCGGAGGCCAGCTGCGGCAAGGCGTTGTCGGCGTGGCCCGCGGTCACCCGGGTGGGGACGCAGGTCGTGCGCAGGCGGGCGTTGTAAAATGGCAGCGCCGAGAGGCGGGCCACGGCGGCCGCGTCGAGCGGGCGCCCCTCGGGAGCGAGGGCGATGGTCCGGAGATCGGCGCCGAGCTGTCCGGTCTCGAAGGTCGCCACCCGCTGGAAGTAGGCCCGCGTGACCGGGTTGCGCTGGGGCGGAAAGCGGTGGGCGTGCAGGCGCACCAGCCCCGCGGCCAGTCGAACGATGGCGTTGTCGGGCTCGGGCAAGGAGCTGTGGCCGCCCTTGTTGCGGACCTCGAGGCGATAGCTCTGGTAGCCTTTCTCACTGCACTGCACGTCGTTCGCGCGGTACCGGCCGTGGCTCGCCTCGCCGCCGCCGCCCTCGTTGAGGGCGAACTCCGCGTCGATGAGCGGGCGCTGGTGGGCGAGCAGCCACTCGACGCCATTCTCGTCGCCGTCCTCCTCGTCGGCGGTGAGGGCCAGGATCAGGTCGCGGCTGGTCGGCTCGCCGGTGCGGTGCAGGCGCAGCAGATCGGCGACCCACAGCGCCACCAGGGACTTCATGTCGAGGGTACCGCGGCCGTAGTAGAAGCCGTCCTTCTCGGTCAGCGTGAACGGATCGAGGGACCAGTCGGCCCGCTCCGCGGCGACCACGTCGAGGTGCCCGAGCAGCAGGATGGGCCTGCGGGTGGTGGCCGCGGCGGCGCTGGTGCCACCCCCGACGGCCCTCTCCCCTCCCGCCCCGGCGCCGGCGCTGCCCGCGGAGGCGCGCGCGCGGAGACGCACCACCAGGTTCATCTTGCGCGGGGACGGCCCGAGGACCTGCACGTCGGCGGCGGGAAATCCGGCGGCCCGAAAGCGCCGGGCCAGCGCCTCGGCGGCCGTCGTGGCGCTGCCGTGGTCGTGGGTGGTGTCGGTCTCGATGAGCTCGCGAAAGATCTCGCGGGCGAGCGTCAGGTCCTCGGAGGGCGTGCCAGGCGCGAGGGCGGGCGCCGCTGGGCTGGGAGCGGCGATCGCCCGGGGCGCGCGGGCGGGGGCGAGGAGACCAGCCACCGCGACGGCCACCGCCAGGAGGGGATCCCGAGCGACGCGAGGCTGGCGGTGTCCGGGGCGGTGGCGCGGAAGAAGGTCGAGGTCGCGGTCGCGGTCGCGGTGGAGGTCGCGGTCGCGGTCGCGGTGAGGGGCGGGCGGCATGGGGCGAGCTTCCCACCAAACGGCGGCGTGACCAGAGGCGACCGAGCCCGGCGCTCAAGATTCGGGGCGGGAAGCCCGAGAAAAGGAGGTTGATGAGTCGACTCGGGGACATTCTCGTCCGGGAGGAGCTGATCTCCCCCGAACAGCTTCAGCGCGCCCAGGAGGCGAGTCGCAAGACCGGCGAGCGGCTCGGGCTCCTGCTGGTCAAGAGCGGCGTCCTGTCCGAGGACGAGCTGACCCAGTTCCTCTCGCGGCAATACGGGGTCCCGGCCATCAACCTCGGCGAGTTCGAGATCGAGCCCGAGATCATCGCGCTCGTTCCGCGGGACGTGGCCCGCAAGCACCGCCTCATCCCGATGAGCCGCAGCGGCAACTCGCTGATCGTGGCCACCGCCGATCCGTCCCAGGTGGCGGCGCTCGACGATCTGCACTTCCTCACCAACCTCAACATCGAGGTGGTGGTGGCCTCGGACGCGTCGATCTCCGAGGCCCTGACCAGGTACTTCGAGCCCAAGGACGAGCTCGCCAGCTTCAACATGGAAGAGGTCATGGGCGACCTCACCGAGGACGTGGACTTCGCGCGGCAGGACGAGGCCGACGACAACCTGATGGATCTCGAGCGCGCGTCCGAGGACGCGCCGGTGGTCAAGCTGTGCAACGTGATCCTGCTCAACGCCGTCAAGAAGGGCGCGAGCGACATTCACATCGAGCCCTACGAGAAGAGCTACCGGGTCCGCTACCGGGTGGACGGCGTGCTGCAGGAGGAGATGACCCCGCCGCTCAAGCTCAAGGCCGCCCTCACCAGCCGCATCAAGATCATGTCCCACCTCGACATCGCCGAGCGGCGGCTGCCCCAGGATGGCCGCATCAAGCTCAAGCTCGGCCGCGGCAAGGAGATGGACTTCCGGGTGTCGGTGCTGCCCACCCTGTTCGGCGAGAAGATCGTCATGCGCTTGCTGGACAAGGGCAACCTGCAGCTCGACATGACCAAGCTCGGCCTCGAGCCGGCGCAGCTGGCCGAGATGAAGCGCGCCATCGAGGCGCCCTACGGGATGGTGCTGGTCACCGGCCCGACCGGCTCCGGCAAGACCACCACCCTGTACTCGGCGCTGCAGGAGCTGAACCAGATCTCCGACAACATCAGCACCGCCGAGGATCCGGTGGAGTTCAACCTGGCGGGCATCAACCAGGTGCAGGTGCGCGACGACATCGGGCTGACCTTCGCGGCGGCGCTGCGCTCGTTCCTGCGCCAGGACCCGGACACCATCATGATCGGCGAGATCCGCGACTTCGAGACCGCCGAGATCGCCGTGAAGGCCGCCCTGACCGGCCACCTGGTGCTCTCGACCTTGCACACCAACGACGCCCCCTCGACCATCACCCGGCTGCTGAACATGGGGGTCGAGCCGTTCCTGGTGACGGCCTCGGTGAACCTGGTGGAGGCGCAGCGCCTGCTGCGGAAGATCTGCGCCAGCTGCAAGCAACCCATCCCGACGCCGAAGGACGAGCTGCGCACGCTCGGCGCCAAGGACGAGGAGATCGAGACCGCCTCCTGCACCCGGGGCGTCGGGTGCTCGGTCTGCGGCGGCTCGGGCTACAAGGGGCGGATCGCCATGTACGAGGTCATGACCATGACCGACCCGATCAAGGAGCTGGTCCTGCAGGGCGTGTCGGCCACCGAGCTCAAGGCCGAGGCCATGCGGCGGGGCATGCGCACCCTGCGCATGTCGGGGATCACCAAGATCTGTCAGGGCACGAGCTCGGTCGAGGAAGTCGCCCGCGTCACGGCGGCGGATTGAGAGAGCGCCGCACATGACCGTCACCACCACCCCCCCACCGCCCAGCCAAGCCCAGGCCCAGGCCGTCACCCTGCATCAGCTCCTCAAGAGCATGGTGGAGAAGGGGGCGTCCGATCTCCACATCACCACCGGCTCGGCGCCGCAGCTCCGCATCGACGGGGAGCTGGTGCCCTTCCGGGTGCCGCCGCTCGGCCCGGTGGAGACCAAGCAGCTCTGCTACTCGGTGCTGACCGACGACCAGAAGGCCAAGTTCGAGGAGGAGCAGGAGCTGGACCTGTCGTTCGGCATCAAGAACCTCTCGCGCTTCCGCGCCAACGTCTTCCTGCAAAAGGGGGCGATCGCCGGGGTCTTCCGCACCATCCCCTTCAAGATCCGATCGTTCCAGGAGCTGGGCCTGCCGCGGGTGATCGAGGAGCTGTGCAACAAGCCGCGCGGGCTGGTGCTGGTGACCGGGCCGACCGGCTCGGGCAAGTCCACCACCCTCGCGGCCATGATCGACAAGATCAACACCGAGCGCCACGAGCACATCGTGACCATGGAGGACCCGATCGAGTTCATCCACCAGCACAAGAGCTGCGTGGTGAACCAGCGTGAGATCGGGTCCGACAGCAAGTCCTTCAAGCGGGCGCTGAAGTCGGTGCTGCGCCAGGACCCGGACATCGTGCTGGTCGGCGAGATGCGCGACCTCGAGACCATCGAGGCGGCCCTGACCACCGCCGAGACCGGGCACCTGTGCTTCGGGACCCTGCACACCAACTCGGCGGTGCAGACCATCAACCGGGTGATCGACGTGTTCCCCCCCCACCAGCAGTCGCAGATCCGGGCCCAGCTGTCGTTCGTGCTCGAGGGGGTGATCTGTCAGTCGCTGATCCCGCGGGCCTCGGGCAGCGGGCGGGTGGCCGCCCTCGAGGTGATGATCCCGAACTCCGCCATCCGCAACCTGATCCGCGAGGACAAGATGCACCAGATCTACTCGCAGATGCAGATCGGCCAGGGCACGAGCGGGATGCAGACCCTGAACCAGCACCTGGCGCAGCTCTTCGCGGCGCAGACCATCACCCTCGAGGAGGCCATCGGCAACAGCTCGGATCCCAACGAGCTGCAGCAGATCATCGGCTCGGCGGCGGGGCGAGGGCGGTAGGGCGCGATGGCTGCCTATCTGTGGGAGGCCCGGGCGCGCAGCGGCGAGCTCAAGAATGGGGTGATGGAGGCGGAGAGCCCGGAGGCGGTGGAGCAGCGGCTGCAGATGCAACTCCTGGTGCCGACCGCCGTGCGCAAGCAGCCGAAGGAGCTGACGCTCCCGTTCGGGACCGGGGTCAAGACCACCGACGTGGTGATCTTCACCCGCATGTTCGCCACCATGATCGACGCCGGTCTGCCCATCGTGCAGTGCCTCGACATCCTGTCCACCCAGTCGGAGAACAAGCGCTTCGGCAAGATCCTGGGCAGCGTCAAGGCCTCGGTCGAGGGCGGGCTGACCCTGTCGGCCGCGCTCGGCAAGCACCCCAAGGTCTTCGACGATCTCTTCGTGAACCTGGTGGCGGCCGGCGAGGCGGGGGGCATCCTCGACAGCATCCTGCAGCGGCTGTCGATCTACATGGAGAAGGCCATGAAGCTCAAGCGCCGGGTCAAGGGGGCGATGGTCTACCCGCTGTCGATCATCGGGATCGCGGCGCTGGTGGTGACCATCCTGCTCACCAAGGTCATCCCGGTGTTCGAGAAGATGTTCAAGGACTTCGGGGGCGGCAAGCTGCCCATGCCCACCCAGGTGGTGATCCAGATCTCCCACGCTCTCGCCCACTACCTGCCCTACATCGTGGCGTCTCTGATCGCCGGGGGGACCGCCTTGCGGATGGTCCTGCGCACCCCCGGTGGGCGGGAGGCCTTCGACGGGATGCTGCTCAAGCTGCCGGTGCTCGGCAACGTGCTGCGCAAGGTGGTGGTGGCCCGCTTCACCCGCACCATGGGGACCCTGCTTTCGTCGGGGGTGCCGATCCTGGACGCGCTCGAGATCTGCGGCAAGACCGCCGGGAACACCGTGGTGCAAAAGGGCATCATGTACGCGCGCGCGCAGATCTCCGAGGGCAAGGACATGGCCACGCCCCTGATGGAGACGGCGCTCATGCCGCCCATGGTGGTGCAGATGATCGGGGTCGGCGAGCAGACCGGGGCGCTCGACGCCATGCTCTCGAAGATCGCCGACTTCTACGAGGAGGAGGTCGACGTCGCGGTGGCCTCGATGACCAGCCTCATCGAGCCGGTGATGATGGTGTTCCTGGGGGCGGTGATCGGCGGCATGGTGATCGCCATGTACCTGCCGATCTTCGAGATGGCCGGGAACATGAAGACCGCTTGACCGGGAACGAGCGAGGCATGCCAAGGGTGATACCCCACGACAGCCAGAGCGTCGGAGAGACCCGGGCCGTGCCACCGCCCGACCGCGCGAGCCGTGACCGGGCCGCGCCGGACCGCGCGGCGCAGCCGGGATCGGCGCAGCAGCGCGACCGGCTGCTGACGGTGAAGTACCTGATGCTGTTCCGGGTGGGCCTCGCCACCCTGTTGCTCGGACTGATGGTGCTGACCGAGCTGTCGAGCAGCGGCGGGGGCCGCGGGGGCGATGGGCTGACCAGCCCCTTCGCGCGGTTCGTCTTCGGCCTCATCGCCGCGACCTACACGGCCAGCCTGACCTACGCGCTGCTCTACACCCGGGTCCGTGACCCCGAGCGCTTCGCGTACTGGCAGATCGCCGTCGACCTGCTCCTGACCACCGCGCTGGTCCACGCCACCGGCGGCGCCCAGAGCGGATTCTGCTTCCTCTACCTGGTCGACGTGGTGGCGGTGACCTTGCTGGCCCGGCGGCGCGGGGCCTGGATGGTGGCCATGGCCGGGATGGCCCTCATGTGGGGCGTCGCGCTCCTCGGGTATGCGCGGGTGCTGCCGCTCGTGCCGGGACAGCTGCTCGCGCCCTGGGATCTGCCGCGCGCCACCCTGCTGACCAAGCTCGGCCTGCACAGCGCGGCGTTGATCGCGGTCGGGGTGCTGTCGTCGCGCCTGGCGGCCCTCGGCCGCCACGCCGATGAGCAGGTGTCGCGTCACGAGGCCCTGGCGGACGATCTGGCGCGTCTGCACGAGAACACCATCCGCTCGCTGACCTCGGGCCTGATCACGCTGGATCCAGCCGGGGCGGTGACCAGCGCCAACGAGTTCGGCTGCGAGATCCTCGGCCGCGAGTCGAGGATGCTGCTCGGGTTGCCCTTGGCCGCGGTGCTGCCCGACCTGCCGCGGGTGCTGGCGGAGGCCGGGCCGGGAGGAACCGTACGCAGGAGCGAGGTGGTGGTCCACCGCCCGGACGGATCGGCCCGGCACCTCGGGATCTCGGCGGTCCCGCTGTCGGATCGCGCGGGCAAGCACATCGGGCGGGTGATCCACTTCCAGGATCTGACCGAGCTCAAGCGCATGGAGCTCGCGGTGGCGCGCGCCGAGCGCCTGGCCACCATCGGACGGCTGTCGGCGGCCATCGCCCACGAGATCCGCAACCCGCTGGCCAGCATCTCGGGATCGATCGAGATCCTGCGGGGCGGCCTGAAGGACAGCGAGCCAGAGAGCCGGCAGCTCATGGACATCGCCATCCGGGAGGTCGAGCGCCTGAACGGGCTCGTCACCAGCCTGCTCGACTACGCGCGGCCGTCCTCGGAGGAGCGGCGCCCGCTCGATCTGGCGGAGGAGGTGGGGGAGATCGTGCAGGCCTTCGAGCTCGAGAAGCGGGGCGCCGACCAGCCCATCGCGGTCGAGACCAGCTTCGAGGCTGGCGTGCGCGTGCAGGCGGCCCCCGGGCAAGTTCGTCAGATCGTGTGGAACCTCTTGCGCAACGCGGCCGAGGCCATGCCGGCGGGGGGACGGATCGCCCTGCGCGTGGGGCGATCCGCCGTTGCGCCACGCAGCGGGGCCGCGCCGGGTGGGGTGGATGGCGCCCGCTCGGCGGTGGTGGTGGTGACCGACACCGGCGAGGGCATCCCCAGGGCGGATCTCGACCACATCTTCGAGCCGTTCTTCTCGACCAAGCGGACCGGGACCGGGCTCGGCCTCGCGACCGTGGCCCGCATCGTCGATGACCACCAGGGCGGGATCGAGATCGCGAGCGAGATCGGCAAGGGCACCTCGGTGACCCTGCGGCTCCCGCTCTTCACGGCGAGCGCCCAGGCCCGGGCCGCCTGAACCCGTGGACGTTCACGTGGCCGCGGACGTGATCGTGGCCGATCCCGTGATCGTTGACGTGCACGTGAACGTGAACCGTGCGCGCGCACGGCCACCGTCTACGACCACGGGGCCGATCACGATCGGGTCCACGGCCACGTGAACGTAACGTGAACGGCCACGGGTCTTGGCGGGTGGCCGGGGGCGGGGGGCGCGTGTAGATTGCACCGCCGTGAGCGCACGCTATGTCCCGCTCTTGAATGCGGTTCGTCGGGCCGCCCCGACCGGGGTGTGGTCGGCGGGGGTGAAGCTGGCGCGGGCCGAGGCGGTGGCCGTCGAGTCCACCGACCCGGAGGAGGTGGTGCTGCGGGTGCGGACTCCCGGGCGGCCGGTGTCGCCCTCGGTCGTGCTGTACCCGGGCGAGCGCGACTGGGACTGTGATTGCCCCGGGCGCATGCGGCCCTGCGAGCACATCGTGGCCGCAGCCTTGTTTCTGGCGCCGCCGCCGGCCGCCGCCACCGACGCCGCGGCGGACAGCAGCGCCGCCGAGCCCGGGCAGCCTCAGGCAGCCGACGGGGGACCTCCCTCGCCTCTGCCAGGTCGTGGGGCGGCGGTTCCCGGCCCGGCGACGGCGGCCCGGACCATCGCCGCCTGGGCGCAGATCGCCTACCGCCTCGCGCGCGAGGACAGCGGCCTCAAGTGCGCGCGGGTGATCGTGCGGACCGCCGGAGCCGCCGGCCTCGAGAGGACCCTCGAGACGCCGCTCACGCAGTCGCTCACGCTCCACCGCAACCGCCCCGAGGCCGCCGACCTTCACCTCGAGGAGTGGGACATGCGCGCCGATCTCTTGCTCGAGGGCGCGGGGTCACGGGGGGTCCTGTCCCCGAGCAAGCTCGATGCCCTGCTGGCCATCCTGGTCGGCGCGCGCCAGGTGACGCTCGACGGACGGCCGGTGGCGGTGTCCGACGAGCGCATCCGCCCGCAGGCGGTGGTGACCGACCGCGGACCACGCGACGACGATGATCTGTGCCTGACCATCTCGCGGGATCCGCGCGTCACCGATGTGCTCGCCGCCGGGGTCGCGCTGGCGGGCGATGCCATCCACCGCCTCGACGAGATCGAGCTGACCGGCGCCTACCTGCAGCACCTGCCGATCGTGCGGGTGATCCCGGCCTCGGCCGCGGGGGAGCTCGCCACCCGCACCTTGCCCGACCTCGCCGGGCGCATGCCGGTCGAGGTGCGCACCCGGCGCGTTCCCCGCATCGTGCGCGACGTGTCTCCGCGGGTGATGCTCTCACTCGAGCAGGTCGGGGCCGGGCTCTCGGTGCTGCCGACCCTGGTCTACGGTCAGCCGGCCCTGGTGCGGATCGACGCCGGACGCATGATCCACCTCGGCGGTCCCGTCCCCCTGCGTGACGAGCCCAGCGAGCGGCGGCTGGTGCAGAAGCTGCGCGACGAGCTGAACCTCGTCCCCGGTCGCCGCGCCACCTTCGAGGGGCCGGATGCTCCGCGCTTCGCCGAGAAGCTCGCGCGCTGGCGCGGCGATCTGGTGGGCAGCGGCGCCCGCCTGCTCGGCGCCGGGGCACGCCTCACCCCGAGGTTGAGCATCGATGGGCAGCCCAGAGCCACCGGCCTCGGATCCGAGAGCGCCGCGGAGGTCGATGTCGATGTCCGGTTCAACCTGACCTTCCAGGTGATCCGCGACGCGGCGGCCGGAGCGGCCGGGGCGACGACCACCGTCAGCGCGGAGGCCGTGCTCGCCGCCTGGCAGGAGGGGCTCGGCCTGGTGGCCCTCGACGGCGGCGGCTGGGCCAGCCTGCCCCAGGATTTCCTGGCCAAGCACGGGCAGCGCCTGGCGGATCTGCTGGCCGCGCGCGGTGCCGATGGCCGGCTGGCGAGCCACGCGCTCACGGCGCTCGGGGCGCTGGCGGCCGAGCTCGATTGCCCCCCGCCCCCGGGGCTCGATCGCCTGGCCAGACTGGTGGGCGGCTTCGAGGCGGTGCCCCGCGCGCCGCTCCCCGCCGATCTCACGGCCCAGCTCCGGCCCTACCAGCAGCAGGCGGTGGACTGGCTGACCTTCCTGCGGGAGGCCCGGCTCGGGGCGATCCTCGCCGACGACATGGGCCTCGGCAAGACCCTCGAGGCCCTGTGCGCGGTGAGGGGCGAAAGCCCGACGCTGGTGGTGTGCCCGACCAGCCTGCTCGCCAACTGGCGGGCGGAGATCGCACGCTTCCGCCCGTCGCTCTCGGTGTCGGTGTACCACGGCCCGGGGCGGCGCCTCGATCCGGAGGCGGCGGTCACCCTCACGAGCTACGCGATCCTGCGCCTCGACAGCGATCGCCTGGCTGCCCGGCGCTGGAGCACCGTGATCCTCGACGAGGCCCAGGCCATCAAGAACCCCGACAGCCAGGCCGCGCGCGCCGCCTACGCCCTCGAGGCCGACTTCCGGATCGCCCTGTCGGGCACGCCGCTCGAGAACCGGCTGGACGAGCTGTGGAGTCTGGCGCACTTCACCAATCGCGGATTGCTTGGGGGACGGCGGGACTTCGACGCGCGCTTCGCCCGCCCCATCGCCGACGGGGATCGGGGCGCCACCCTGCGCCTGCGGGAGAAGCTGCGCCCCTTCCTGCTCCGCCGCCTCAAGCGGGACGTGGCGCCGGAGCTCCCCCCGCGGACCGACGCGGTGCTGCGGGTCTCCCTCGACGAGCGCGAGCGCGCGGTGTACGACGCCGTGCGGGCCGCCACCCGCGCCGACGTGGTGGCGCTGATGGACGGTGGCGGCAGCGTGCTGGCCGCCCTCGAGGCCTTGCTGCGGCTGCGCCAGGCCGCCTGCCACCCGGGGCTCGTGCCGGGACAGACCGCCAGCACCTCGTCCAAGGTCGAGGCGCTGCACGACGCGCTCGAGAACGTCGCCGGGGACGGGCACAAGGCCCTGGTCTTCTCGCAGTGGACCTCCCTGCTCGACAAGCTCGAGCCGGGGCTCGCCGCCCGGGAGATCCCGTTCGTGCGGCTCGATGGCTCGACCCGCGATCGGGCCGGCGTGGTGTCGGAGTTCCAATCACCGGGAGGACCACCCGTGATGCTGCTGTCGCTCAAGGCCGGCGGCGTGGGCCTGAATCTGACCGCCGCCGACCATGTGTTCCTGATGGATCCCTGGTGGAACCCGGCCGCCGAGGACCAGGCGGCCGACCGGGCGCACCGCATCGGCCAGGACCGTCCGGTCATGGTCTACCGCCTGGTGGCCAGCGAGACGGTGGAGGAGAAGATCATCGCGCTGCAGGATCGCAAGCGCAAGCTGGCGGATGCCGCGCTCGGTGGTGAGGCGGTGGGGGCGCCCATCACCCGCCAGGATCTGCTCGATCTGCTCGAATAGCCGGCATCGGCGCGGGTTTCCAGCTGCCGCCAGGGTCGGCCGGAGCCGCGTCAACAAAATGGATCGGCCCTCTCAAGGTGGGTCAAGACCCTGACGATGGCCAGAAGCGAACATGCGGATGCCGGGTCAAGACAACTCTCCGAAGCGCTTCATCACCATCGGCGGCGGCAAGGGTGGTGTGGGCAAGAGCATCGTCGCGTCGAACCTGGCCCTCGCGATGGCCCAGGCCGGGTCGCGGGTGGTCCTGGTGGACTGTGATCTCGGGGCCGCCAACCAGCACGTGCTGTTCGGCGTCGATCGACCGAAGCCGGGCATCCAGGGGCTCCTCGACCGCAAGATCGACTCGCTCGAGGAAGGCCTCACACCGACCCCGCACCCGAACCTGCACCTGGTGGCGGGGACCGGCGCCGCCATGGGCGCCGCCAACATCAACCATGGGGAAAAGCAGCGCATCATCCGCCGCATCCGCTCGATCGACGCCGACGTGATCCTGATCGACGTGGGCGCGGGGGTCAGCTTCAACGTCCTCGACTTCTTCGAGATCGGGACCCAGCGGCTCCTGGTGGTGACCCCGCAGGTGACCTCGATCCAGACCGCTTACTCGTTCCTCAAGGGGTCGGTCCTGCGCACCTTGCACCACCACGCCGAGAAGGCCAGCGAGCTCGAGCTCCTGGCCCCGGCCAGCAAGAGCGGCGAGAACGAGAAGGTCAGCCAGATCCTGGCCCGGGTGCGGGAGCAATCGCCCGACCTGGCCGACTCGATCGACCAGATCCTGGCCAGGTTCGGGGCGCAGCTGGTCGGCAACCAGGTGTTCGAGTCCAGCCAGAACGGCATCTTCCACGCGATCACCCGGATGATCCAGAGCTTCCTCGGCATCACGGTCCCGATCCTCGGGACCATCCACGCGAGCCGCCGCATCCGCGAGTCGGTCAACCTGCGCAAGCCCATGCTGCTCGGCGCGCAGGCGGACGACGACACCCGGGCCTTCCACCAGATGGCCGAGGCGCTGCTCGCGGAAGACATTGCGATTGACGATCTGCTGACCGAGGACAGCGCCCGCCACACCCTCGGGACGAGCGGGGCGCCAGGCCCGCAGGCGCCAGTCGACGGCGGGCGCACGAGCACCGGCAGCCTCGGCAGCATCGGGGCCGCGCCCGGGGCCTCGACCTCCGACGGCGAGCGCGGCTCGCGGTCGGTGGTGGCGGCGGCCTCGAACCGGGGCGCTCCCCCGGCGCCCCCGACCGAGAGCACCGGCAGCGGCGTCGAGCCGCCGAGCGAGCGTGGCTCGGGGGCACCTGCGGAGCTGCCCAGCACGCCGCGCCAGACCCTGAACGCCATGCTCGATCCCTACATGCGCCGCTCGCCGCGCGTGGAGGTGGACTGGATGGGGAGCCTGCGCGCCAGCGACGGCATCCGCCCGGTCCGCATCTTCGAGGTCTCGGACGGCGGCGCCATCGTCGAGACCGCGCAGAGCCTGGAGATAGGCCAGGAGCTCACCCTGGTGTTCGAGCAGGTCCTGAGCCAGCCCCAGACCCGCGTGATCGTCAAGCGCCGCTCGACCAACGGCTTCGTGGTCGAGGGCGACATCCCCCCGGCCGTCATGGCCGCCGCCACCCTGCCCGGCGCGGCGGTTCGGCGGATGGCCGGCTAGTCTAGGGGGCCGCCAAAACCCGTGGCCGTGATCGCCGGCCTGAGCGTGATCGTGATCGATCCCGTGATCGTAGACGTGGCCGTGCACGTGAACGCCCCCGTGAGCGTGATCGAGACGGCGCCCGGGCGCAGGGCATAGGGCGTAAGGCGTAAGGCGTAAGGCGTAAGGCGTAGGGATCGATGAGCTCTGTCAGCATGGCGACCACTCGCTCCGAGCGGCGATATGAGACGATCACGTTCACGGGGGGGTTCCCGTGCACGTGCACGGCCACGATCATGGGGGGCGGCCACGATCACGTCCACGAGGACAGGTTGGGGACGTGCGGTAACCTTCACGATCATGGCGGGCAAGCCCAAGCCGACCTCGGAGCGGGTGGTGCCCGCGCCGGCGAAGGAGACGGCGGAGGAAGCGGCGTTTGCGGAGGCCATGCGCGGGGTCCGGGTGCTCGAGGGACGGGGCCGGGTGGTGACCGGCGGACACCAGCCGCCGAGCCATCCCGCTGCGGTCGAGGCGCGGCGCGCGCGGGCGCTGGCCAAGGCGGCCCCCGCGGGCGGGCAACTCCCCGTGACCGGCGACGGCGCCGAGGTGGCGGAGGCTGGGAGCCGCTGGCAGCTCCGCGCCCCCGGGATCGACCGGCGGACCGTCAAGCGACTGGGCGCGGGAGATCTCCCGGTCGAGGCTCGGCTCGATCTGCATGGGCTCACGCGCGGTCAGGCGGCCGAGGCGCTCGGGCGATTCCTGGCGAGCGCGCGCACCGGGCAGCGGCGGGCCCTGCTCGTGATCCATGGACGTGGCCTGCACTCGGGCACGGGCGGGCCGACCCTCACCCAGCTGGTTCGCGAGCTCCTGAGCCGGGGTGAGCACGCGGCCGCGGTGCTGGCCGCCGTGGCTGCGCCGTCGCGCCTCGGTGGCGAAGGCGCCACGCTGGTGTGGCTGCGCAAGTCATAGCTCGCGCTCGCGATCGTCGTCGCCGGTGACGCGCGTCCCGGCCGCGGCAAAGGAAACTGTGTCGGCCGTGCCGACCGCGGTGTCCCCGAAGCGCGCCGTGATGCGATCCAGCGCGGCGTTCAGCTTCTCGGCGCGGCTCGGGGCCGGCGGCGCAAAGAGCTCGAGCGCCGCGGCCTCCGTCATCGACAACCCCTGCACCGAGACGCCCGTGAGCCGCACTTGCGCGCGGAGCGGCGATCGCTCGAGCAACGTCATCGCGACCCGGTACAGGGTCTGGCCATCGTCGGTGGGCTGGGCCAGGGTCAGCCGCCGCGTGCTGAGCGCGAAGCTGGCGGTCTTGATCTTGAGCTGCACCACCCGCCCGCGCACCCCCGCCCGCCGCAACCGCCGCGCCAGCCGCAGCGCCTGGGCGTGAATGTGCGGACCGAGCACGCTCGGGTCGGCGGCGCAGTCCTCCTCGAAGGTGTCCTCGGTCCCGAGGCTCTTGGCCGCCCGATCCGGCACCACCGCCCGCGGATCGATGCCCTGGGCCAGCTCCCACAGGCCTCGGCTGCCCGGAACCTGCCGCTCGAGCCACTCCGGATCCCGCGCACCGAGCGCACCGATGGTGTGAAGCCCGAGCCGGCGCAGCACCTCCTCGGTCTTGCGTCCGACGCCCCACAGGCGCCCCACCGGCAACGGCGCGAGGAACGCCTGCGTCTCGGGCCCGGGCACCACGCGCATGCCGTTCGGCTTGGCCACGTCGGAGGCGATCTTGGCGACGAACTTGACCGTCGCCACCCCGGCCGAGGCCGGCAGGTCGAGCTCGCGCGCGATGCGGGCCCGCAGGCGGCTGGCGATGGTGGCGGCGTCGCCGAACAGCGCGCGCGACGCCCCCACGTCGAGGAAGGCCTCGTCGAGCGAGAGCGGCTCGACCAGCGGCGTGACGCTGCCGAGGATGGAGAACAGCGCCTCGCTGGCCTCGCTGTAGGCGGCGAAGCGTGGGGGCACCACCGTGGCGTCGGGCGCGCGGCGCAAGGCCTCCACCATCGACATCGCGCTCTTCACCCCGAACGGACGCACCTCGTACGAGGCGGCCAGCACCACCCCGCGGCGCGCGTGGCCGCCGACGATGACCGGGCGTCCACGCAGCGCCGGGTGATCGCGCTGCTCGACCGACGCGTAGAAGGCGTCCATGTCGATGTGAATGATGGTGGGATCGGCGGCCGCATGCGGCCCTGCCGGAACCGCGCCCGTCATCTTCGCGCCGCCCGCGCCGCCCGCGGCTGAAACGGGTGGCGTCCGTGCCGGTTCCCGCCCATGGTTCCGCCCGACGCACGTGGCGGACGCGCGCGCAAACGGGACAGGAGCAAGCCATCATGACGACCACGACCAACAAGACGATGCGTGCGATGCAAGTCACCAAACCGGGCGCGCCATTCGAGCTCGTCGAGCGCGCGGTTCCCGAGCCGGGGCCGACGCAGCTGCGGATCAAGGTCGAGGCCTGTGGCGTTTGCCACAGCGATGCGATGGTCCGATCGGGTGCCTACCCCGGTCTCAGCCTGCCGCGCATCCCGGGCCACGAGATCGCCGGGCGCATCGATGCCCTCGGCAGCGCGGTCCACGCCGGGACGTGGAAGGCGGGGGATCGCGTGGGGGTTGGCTGGCACGGTGGCCATTGCTTCGAGTGTAACGCCTGCCGGCGGGGCCTGTTCATCAACTGCGTCAAGGGCCTGGTCACCGGCATCAGCCACGACGGCGGGTACGCCGAGTACGTGGTCGTCCCGCAGGAATCCGTGGCCCGCATCCCCGACGCCCTGGCGGCCGTCGACGCGGGCCCCCTCCTGTGCGCCGGCATCACGACCTACAACTCCCTGCGCAACAGCGGGGCCCGCCCCGGGGACACTGTGGCCATCCAGGGCATCGGCGGGCTCGGCCACCTGGCGGTCCAGTTTGCCGCGCGCATGGGCTTCCGCACGGTGGCCCTCTCGCGCGGCGAGGACAAGGCCGAGCTCGCGCACCAGCTCGGGGCGCACGTCTACCTCGACACCGGCAAGGTCGACGCGGCCGAGGGCCTGCAGAAGCTCGGCGGGGCCGACCTGGTCCTGGCCACCGCGCCCCATGCCGCCTCGATCGCCAGCGTGGTCGGCGGCCTCAAGCCGCGCGGCAAGCTGATGATCGTGGCCGCGCCCTTCGAGCCCTTGCAGGTGAGCGTGTTCGCGCTGCTCTCCGGCAAGACCATCCAGGGCTGGCCGAGCGGCAGCGCGATCGACTCCGAGGACACCATGGCCTTCAGCGCGCTCACCAACGTGCGCCCGCGGGTCGAGGTCTTCAAGCTCGAGCAAGCCGAGGAGGCCTTCGCGAAGATGATGGAGAACCGCGTGCGCTTCCGGGCGGTGCTCACACCTTGAGCGGGGCGGGCCTCAGGGCTCGCTGCCCCGCTGGATGAGCTTGATGAGCTCGTCGGTGCCGAGGGCGGCGGCGGTCTCGGTGCCCTCGAGGATGCCGGCCGCCAGGGCGCGCTTGGCCTCGTGCAGACCGAGCACCGCCTCCTCGATGGTGCCGCGCGCCACCAGCCGGACGGCGGTCACCGGGCGGGTCTGGCCGATGCGGTGGGCGCGGGCCGTGGCCTGATCCTCGACCGCGGGGTTCCACCAGGGATCGAGGTGAATCACCGTGTCCGCCGCGGTGAGGTTGAGGCCGAACCCTCCCGCCTTGAGCGAGATGAGGAAGATCTCCGCCTCGCCGGCCTGGAAGGCCGCGATGCGCTGCTCGCGCACCTCGGCCGGGGTGGTCCCGTCGAGCACCAGCACCCGGAAGTGGTGCTGCCGCAGGCGCGGCGCCAGGATCTCGAGGAAGCTGCGGAACTGGCTGAAGACCAGCACCCGGTGGCCGCCTTCGCGCAGCTCCTCGAGGAGCTCGAGCAGGTACGCCGCCTTCGACGATCCGGCCGGTGAGCGCGGGTAGACCAGGCGCGGGTGACAGCACAGCTGCCGCAGCCGGGTGAGCGCCGCCAGCAGCACGAACTGCACGCCCTGCCCGTCGCGGTCGGGATCGCGCTTGGCGGCCTCGACCTCGGCCAGCGTCGAGGCGCGCAGCTCCTCGTAGAGGGCCTGCTCCTCGCTAGACAGCTGGATCACCCGCACCACCTCGGTGCGCGGCGGCAGCTCGCGCGCCACCTCGGACTTCATGCGCCGGAGCACGAACGGACGCAGCAGCAGCGCCAGCGCCCGCCGGCGCTGATCGTCGCCGAACTTCTCGATCGGCACCGCGAAGCGCGCCCGGAAGTGCTCCCAGCTGCCGAGCAGGCCCGGCGAGACCACCCGGAAAATGCTCCACAGCTCGCCCAGACGATTCTCGATCGGCGTCCCGGTCAACCCGAGGCACCACCCGGCGTTGAGCTGGCGGAGCGCCTTGGCCCGCTCGGTGGTGGCGTTCTTGACCGACTGGGCCTCGTCGATCACCAGCGAGCCGAAGGCGATCGCGGCCAGGGCCTCGGCGTCGAGCGCGACCACGGTGTAGCTCGCCACCAGGACTTGCCCGGGGCCGAGCCCCGAGAGCAAGCTCGCCCGCGCAGGCCCCCGGTAGAGCTTGACGTCGAGCTGGGGCGTGAACCGCGCCGCCTCCGCCAGCCAGTTCGGCACCACCGACGTCGGGGCGACCACCAGGGCGGGCCCCTCGGCCGCCCGGTGCGCGAGGACCGCCAGGGTCTGCACGGTCTTGCCGAGCCCCATCTCGTCGGCCAGGATCGCCC
>Ga0265331_10000677_pt1 | contig 29251 bp, 22 predicted proteins | sample 41923metaG_FD_202088 | JGI IMG/M metagenome (GOLD analysis project Ga0265331, IMG submission 202088) | Rhizosphere microbial communities from Carex aquatilis grown in University of Washington, Seatle, WA, United States - 4-19-23 metaG | ecosystem: Host-associated > Plants > Roots > Rhizosphere... | reverse complement strand
CTTGCGACCGCTGTTGCCCCTCAATGAATCGGCTCATCGGTAACTCCGGCAGGTCGACCTGCCGCCTCTGACCGCGGACGCGTCAAAGAGTTTTCACACACCCTCGACCCATTGCAGACGGTCGGGCTTTGCAAAAGCTGCCGCTGCTCCCGCCTGCGTTGAACAATTCACGGCGCTGGCAGAAAATGTCCCAGTGCGTTGTTGACTTTGACCTTGTCGAGCACGGTGATGATCCCGCTGGTGTTCACGTCAGACAGGAAATTCGCCGCCGAGAGTGGCCTGCCGAGCTGGTTGTTCACGACGACGAGATCCGTCACCGCGACGATCCGGCTCCCGTTGACATCGCCCGTCAGGAAGCCAACCCGTACTGTCGCACTGCCGCCAGTGCCGCCATCCGTCGATGCCACGTTGGTGAGTGCCACCGTCACGTATTGCTGATCTGTGACACCGGTGAACCCGACGATGACGTTGTTGCCGGAGAACGTCGGCGCACCCGCCGCGGCGGTGCCTTCGGCCACGCCCGCCGTCGCCGCGTTGACCGGCTTGTCGAACGTGAACACGATCGTCTGCGCCGGACCCTGCCGTGGCTCAGTCGTTGGGTTGTGGTTGAGATTCGGCGGTGTGACTAGTGACAGCGGTAGATCGAACGTGCCCGCCGTGCCGTGCACGCGCCGCGACACCGCGCTCTGGAGCGTCGGAGCCGGCACCGGATTGAACTCGTAGGCGCCGATATCCGCGGCCGCGCCAATGACGCGCGCATAGCCCGGACCGCGCTGATCCGTGGTCAACGCGAGCGGATTACTGCCCGCATCAATCGCTGGGCCGCCGGCTACCAACGCATGCGTTTGCGTCGGGCCACCGTTGAAGGCAAGTGGCCCCAACATCGGATCGACACCGAATAAGTTGCCGGCACCCGACACGGTAACGTTGCATGTCACCTGGCAAACGCTTTCAAGTAGTGAATTGCTGGCGAAAATCGAGAATGGCCCTACGGTGGCGTCCGTTGCAATATCGACGCCGGATGAACTGTTTGCGACAATCGACGAGGAAATCGTCAGCGTTGGCACATCTGCAGTGCTCGCACTCGGCGGAATGGTCGCGTCGGTGCTGATCAGGATCCCGCCTGCTTCACCCAGCGGTGCCGAATTGCCGTTGACGGTCGAGTTGTCCAGCTCAAGGGAAACGTTGCCAACCACAAGTATTCCACCAGCCGTTGCGCTCGCTGCGTTGTTTGAGATGGTGGAATCAATGATTGTCACGATGAATGCGTCGCCCGCGCCCTGCAAGTCGGATGCGCGGTTGGTCAGCAGAATGCCTCCTGCTCGCGTTACATGCGCGCCCGCCGGCCCCGCGAAAGTGTTGCCGGAGATTTCCGAGCGCGTGATCGTCAGCGATTTGGCCAGTCCACCGACGCCGCCGCCGTCATAGACTTGGTCCCCCATTGGCGAAGTTGGAACGCTGATCCCGTTGTTTACAATCCGGGTGTCGGCAATCGTGATGTCGGCGCTTGAATCTGACGCAATCGCACCGCCAATTGCGCTTAGGGTCGTAGGCGCTACCTGATTGCCGCTGAATATGCTGTTCGAAATGCTCACAGTAACAGGCGTCGTATGCGTCGAGCACTTTTCGTAGACGGCCAAGGCGCCCCCAAAGGCATCGGCGGCGCCGGAGAGCGGTTGGCCAGTGTTGTTGAGGAACTGTGCGTTGTTGATTGACAGGGACTGACCGGAATACTGAGTCGCGAAGGCGACGCCCCCGCCGGCTCCGGCGACACTGTTGTCGATGGTTACCGAATCGAGCGCGAGGCTGTGCTCGGTGAAGATTGCACCCGCAGCGTTGCTCCCGCTGCGACGCCCGTTCGAAAACCGAAGCCCGGAAATTGATACGAGATAATCCGGTCCATCCAGCGCGGGGCACGCCGGGTCGGTTGTATAGATCGACAGGATGCGATCATTGGCATTGCCGTCAATCTTGAGGACCGTGGCGCCCGGGCCGACGATCGACATCGGGCCGGCAACATGAATCTGTCCCGTGGTCAGGACAATCGACCCGGTCACGGCCGAGTCGAAGTTGATTGTGTTCGGCGGCGGGCTGGTGTTCGCCAGCGTGATCGCGCTGCGAAGACTACCGGCGCCGCTGTCGTTATTGTTTAGGACCGTAAACGTCGCGGCGTGGACCGAAACGAATGCACACCCGACAAGCGCAATGGCGGCACGAGCCTGCATATCCAGAATCCCCAACGCTTAAATGCTTGGATGTGACAAACGCCCAACGAGCGGAGCGATTGGCGACACCATGAACTACGCTATATGGCGCTCCACGAAACAGCGTCGGCGCCTGTACCCATTGTAGGGTATATGGCATTTGATCGCCTTGGGGCGACGGTAACGGAGGTCAGCGGATGCGCGTATTGAAGGCAAGCTTCGCAAATTGCCAAGATCCCCATTTGCGCGACTTAAGCGTCGATGTCTGAATGCGAATTCTTGTGATTGCCAAGTTTCCGCTTCTGGCCGGAAGGAGCCACTCGACGCGGCTGGCCGAACTGGCGCTATCGACCCTGAGCTGTCCTACGGAATATCCGAAACCCGACGTGCAGTCCAAGGGAAGCTGACGTTCGACCCAAGACTGAATGGGGCCCGCGGCTCTAGCTCTTGGCCACGTTGCCGTTCGTTGGCGTCCGCGCCAAGAGTACAGTGAGCACGGCGTGCAGGACGACCGCCGGCCAAAGTAGGACGCCGCCCCCGCCGCCGACGCCAACATAGGCGAGAAACACGGTGACCGCCGCGCCGTAGAACAGCATCCCGAACCGCGGCGGCCCGGGCCAGCATGCAATGCCCAAGGCGATCAGCGCAATGCCCGCAACGCGTGCGACCGTCGCGGCGATGCCGACAACTTCCTCACCAAGCAACAACCGCCCAACGAGCGACGGAACGATAAGTAGTGCCGCGCCAGTGGCGACTTCCGCCACCGCCGCAAGAGCGAGTACCCGTTTCATCGCTCGGGCCGGAGGCTAAAGCTCGTCGCGCGCTTGGGCGAGCGCCTTGTGCACGATCTCCTGCTCCTCCGCCGTCAACTTCTCTTCCCCGAGGTTGAAGGTCACCTTGTTGATCGTCCCGGTGAACTTGAACGGAACGTCGTAGCGATACTCGATGAGTGCGAGCGGGGTGCGCGTGTCCTGGCCAATGTCGAAGGTCTCGTCCTCAGGGAACGTGATGGGGGTCGTGTGCTCCATGGAATTGCGGGCCACTTCCTTGCCGTCCACAGAGAGGATGCCCGTCCCTCCCTTGCCGAGGCCAGGACCGTCGGACTTGAAGTCGAACACGATGGTGTGCTTGCCAGCGCTTAGCTCAGGACCTTCCCACGTCGTGCGCTTGAGGTCGAGCAGGTTGTAGAGGAACACCGGCTTGCCCCGGCCCATTCCAAACTCGCCCTTGCTCAGGAAGAGACCATAGCCACCGAAGCGACCGCCATCGGTGACGATCATGCCTTCGGCCCCTCCTTCGGGAATCGTGACTTCAGCCGTAATGGTGTACGACTTGTTCAGGATGCTCGGGGCACCGCTGTTGGGGACGCTGATCGGTTCACCCGAGTAGGTGAAGACCTTGCGACCACCGGTCAGGTTCGGGCGTGGTGAGTTCCAGCGCAGGAGTGAAGAGTTGTCGAGCGGCAGCACATTGAACTTTTTCGCCTCGGCGTAGAAGAGGTCCTGCATCTGCTTCAGCTTCTCCGGCATCTTCGCAGCAAGGTCAATATTCTCCGTGGGATCGACCGATTGCAGATCACCGACGTTGTAGAGTTCCCAGTTGTACCCGGTGATCACATCCGGCGCCGGCTTGGTGCTCAGCTCCCATGGAATCGTCGCCGGGGTCGTCGCCGCAATCCAGCCGTCGTTGTAGATGGCGCGGTTGCCCAACATCTCGAAGTATTGCGTCGTATGCCGCGTAGGCACGTTGGCGTTCGCCTTGTTCCATGTGTACGCCATGCTCACGCCATCCATGGGTCGTTGTTTGATGCCGTCGATGGTGTCCGGAAGCGGGATGCCGGTCGCTTCGAGGATGGTCGGGGCGATGTCGATGAGGTGGCTGAACTGGCGGCGGATGCCGCCCACGTCGTTGATGTGGCCCGGCCACGACATGGCCACGCCCTGCGCCGTGCCGCCGTAGTGCGACGCCACCTGCTTGGTCCACTTGAACGGCGTGTCCATCGCCCACGACCAGGCCGCCGCGAAGTGCGGGAAGGTCCGCTCCGACCCCCAGAACGGGTACCAGAGGAACTGGTCCTTGACCGGCACGGGAACGCCGTTGAAGGTAGTAAATTCGTTCGGCGTGCCGTTCAGCATCCCCTCGGCGCTGGCGCCGTTGTCACCAGCGATGTAGATGATCAGCGTGTTGTCGAGCTGGCCCATGTCCTCGACCGCCTGGATGACGCGACCAATCTCGTGGTCGGTATACGCGAGATAGGCGCCGAAAACGTCGGCTTGCTTGATGAAGAGAGTCTTCTCTTCGAGGCTCAGAGAGCCCCATTCGGGCAGGTCCTTCGGCCAAGGCGTCAACTGAGCGTTGGAGGGCATGATGCCCAGCCGCTTCTGATTCGCGAAGATGGTCTCGCGCACCTTGTTCCAGCCGGCGTCAAACAAATGCATATCGCTGATCTGCTTGATCCACTCCGGCGTCGGATGGTGCGGCGAGTGGGTGCCGCCGGGCACGTAATAGACGAAGAACGGTTTCTCGGGCGCGACCTCCTTCAGTTCCCTCATGTAGTGGATAGCCTCATCGGCCATCGCCGTGGTCAGATTCCACCCCGGGTTGCCCTGGAAGGGGAAGATGGGGGTCGTGTTACGGAAGAGGTTTGGCTGCCACTGGCTGGTGTCACCGCCGACGAAGCCGTAGAAATATTCGAAGCCCATCCCATTCGGCCACTGGTCGAACGGCCCGGCCTGCGTCGCTTGGTAAAACGGTGTGTTGTGGTCCTTCCCGAACCACGACGTGGCGTACCCGTTGTCCTTGAGGATCGCCCCGATGGTGCCGTTTTCCTTCCGGATGACGGAGTCGTAGCCCGGGAACCCCGTCGCGATTTCGCCCACCACGCCGAAGCCGGCGACATGGTGATTGCGTCCGGTGATCAAGGCCGCCCGTGACGGTGAACACAGCGACGTGGAGTGGAAGTTCGTGTAGCGCAGCCCGGCCTGGGCGATGCGATCCATCGCCGGGGTCGGAACGACGCCGCCAAACGTCCCCGGCGCGCCGAATCCGCTGTCGTCGGTCATGATCAGCAGCACGTTGGGCGCGCCCTTCGGCGGCACCACGCGGGGCGCCCACCACTGTTTCGATTCCGACGCCCTTTCGTTGATCACCCCTCCGAACTTCGGATCGGGAGGCGGCAGCTGCTTGCCGTCGAGGGTCGTCGTGGCGCTCGGCGAGCCCAGCACTCCGGTGACCTGCTGCGCGGTTGCCATGCCACCAGCCGCCAGCGTACCGAATAGGCAGAATATGACCTTGGGCAGTTCTCGCATGATTCGCATGGCTGTCTCCGTTTGTTCACTGTCGGCGCCAACGCCACTTTTTATCAGAATTGGGTAGTGGTCGCCTTGCAATTCCGGCCACTTTCCCATCAAAGTGGATGGCTCAATCCGGAGATTTGGCGGTACTTTGATCGGGATCACTAGAGCGTGGCGATGAAAGAGCCTGAATTGAAGACAGTTAGATTACGCCCGCTACTGGCAAGCGGTCCTGGCGACGTTAGCGTCGGCCCCATCCTTGCGATTCCGGCGGTCCTGACCGAATTTGGGGTCCGACCGCAGCGCGCATTTGCGCAGGCGGGCGTGAATCCGCAGGTATTTCAAGATCCCGAAAGTCGCATGCCTTTCGAGGCCGTGGGACGGCTCTTCGAGACCTGTGTGGCGCTCACAGGCTGCCTACATTTCGGACTGCTGGTCGGCATGCGCTTCGATATGAAGGGCTTCGGCACGCTCGGCTACCTGATGCGCAATTCCGCCACGGTGGGCGAAGCTGTTCGCAGTCTGCTGTTGCACCTCCATGTTTACGACAGAGGTGCGGCACCCGTGCTGCTTACACCCGACCCAAAGACTTCCATACTCGGATATTCGATCTACCGCCACAGCACACAGACCGCGGCCCATGCGCAAATCTATGATGCTGCCATCGCCATTGGCTATCGCATACTGCGTGAACTCTGCGGGCCCAAGTGGAAGGCGCTGCGCGTGCAGTTTTCACACAGCCAACCCAGCGACGCCGCACGCTACCGCGAATTGTTCCGGTCCAATGTAATTTTCGATGCGGAGGTTTCGGGGATTGTCTTCGCTGCCTCGTGGCTTGACCAGAAAATCGAAGGCGCCGATGCAACGCTGCATGGCGTTCTTGCCAAGGCGATTCGGGATGCCGAGGCCAGTGGCCCATTGACTTTCACCGAACAAGTGCAAGCCGTCCTGCATCAGATGTTGCTGAGCGGGACGGCATCGGCCGAGGCCGTGGCACATCTGTTCGCAACCCACGAGAGAACCCTGCGGAGGCGCTTGTCGGAAGAAGGAACAAGTCTGCAGCAGCTAATCAATCAAACGCGTTTCGATCTCGCGCAACAGCTTCTCCAAAATACCGGGCTCCCTGTTTCTGAAATTGCTGCTGCCCTGCAGTACGCCGATCCAAATGCCTTCTCGCGAGCCTTCAGAAACTGGGCAAACCTCAGCCCCAGCCAATGGCGTGCCGGGCGATGACCCAGCGGTGGCTCGTGAGCACGGTTTCTCCGAAACCGATTGGATGGCCGCTTAGCGGTGAATAGGGCAACGTCCGCAAGTGGCCGATAGTTGCCAGTCACCAACGACCGCCTACAACCCATGGCCGACGGTCAAATCCCTGCAAAGCAGACGTTTGCGGTGGGCACAAAAGGCCCCGCAGTACCCCCGCTTCAGGCACTCGCGCCCTTGGACGATCCCTCCGAGAGCCGAACCCACGACGTAAATCCGTCCGTTGACAGGAACGCTCCCCCACCGGAGAATTTTGCCAAGAGATCACCCTACGCACAGATTGAAATGACGAGCGGCGTGCGCAAAGTCGATCCGATCGCGCGGTCGTTGCGCCAACCATCACAAGGGGCAATCGTGTCCGTTCCGCAGCAATCACGGACCCGTGACCCCGAACCCGGAAAGTTGCCATCGGCACTTTTCGCTGCGCTGTTTATCGCTATTCTTCTGCCCGCGCCAGCGGATGCCGCAGGTCCAATGAGCTATCTCGACAACGGCGTGATCCGCCTCGGCGTGGACTTGGGCAAAGGCGGGACGATCACTTATCTCGCCAACTCAGGACCGAGCAGCGTGAACGTCGTCAACAGCTACGATCTTGGGCGCGAAGTGCAGCAGTCGTATTACTCTGGTCCGGACAACTACGGTAATCCTGCACCGCCGTGGACGAACTTCCCTTGGAATCCGATCGGTGCAGGGGACGCCTTCGGCAATCCGGCGATTGTCCTCGACCAATCGAACGATGGCCGAATCCTTTACACGAAGACGGCGCCCTTGCAGTGGGCGCTAAATCACGTTGGCTGTGAGTGTGTGATCGAGCAGTGGATCACGCTCGACGGCAACTCCGCCCAGATCCGCAACCGGCTTACCAACAATCGATCCGACCGGACGACATATCACGCCTACGGTCAGGAGTTGCCAGCTGTCTATACGAATGGGACGTTCTGGAGGCTCTTCACCTACAGCGGCGATTCTCCGTATGCCGGGGGCCCACTGACTCAGATCGCCAATGTGGGGCCGCCCGCACCTTGGCCACGCTTCTCAGCGACCGAGCATTGGGCCGCGCTGGTGGACGATTCCGGGTATGGACTTGGCGTCATCAATGCCCTTGTGACCAGCTTCATTGGCGGTTCTTCAGGGGCTCTCGACGCGGGTGGTCCGAGTGATATCACGGCCGGCTACATTGCCCCCAATCCCGCCGAGATTCTCGACTGGAACATTGTCTACGAATACGACTACACACTCGTTCTCGGCACGCTCGATCAGATCCGCGCCTACGCCGCCGCGCACCGGCCCGATGACCGCCCGGATTACCAGTTCACCCGCGACCGGCAGCACTTTTCGCTCGTCAACGCGATCGATATGGGATGGCCCATCAGCGGCTCGCTCCATGTAAACCTCGACCAAATCGACCCATACATTGTCGGCCCGGAGCAGTGGTGGCAGGCCAAGGACGTTCCACGCCTCTACATCACCGCCGCGTATCGCGCTTCAGGCACGAACGCCCAATTCTTCTGGAGCGTGCCGGGACAAGGCTTCGCGCAGGAACGCAGTGTGTACTTCGCGGCTATCCCCGACGGCCAGTACCACACCTACACGCTGGACCTTTCGACCTCACCCACCTACCAGGGCACGATCACGGGATTGCGATTTGACCCGTCGGATGGAAGCGACCCTGGCGGATACGTCGAGATCGCTTCGGTCAGCTGGAGACCGCCAGAACTTGTCGGTGCGATAAACCACCAGGGCCTCTGGTGGAATTCGCCGCCCGGGTCGGAATCGGGCTGGGGAATCAATGTCGCCCACGAGGCAGATCAGGTCTTCGCCACCTGGTATACATACGACACCAGCGGTAAGGCGTGGTGGCTGTCGATGCTGGGCAATCGCACCACGCCCACACGCAATGTGTACAGCGGCCCAATCTACGTCGATCTCGGGCCGCCGTTCAACAACTTCGTGGGCGCCGGTTCCGCTACCCAGATTGGCACCGGCACGGTGAGCTTCACCGATGCCAACAACGGCGGCTTCACGTACAGCATTGATGGAACGTCCCAGTCCAAGGCGATAACCCGTTTCGATCTTGGCACAGGCCCGCAACCGACGTGTGTCTACAGCGCAACCACGCCGAATTTCGCAGCAGCCACCAATTACCAAGACCTATGGTGGGTGACGGACGGTGCCGAGCCAGGCTGGGGGGTCAACCTTGCTCATCAGGGCGACAGCCTGTTTGCGACCTGGTACACGTACAATTTCGATGGCACACCGTTGTGGCTGTCGGCGCTGGTCCAGCGACAAGGCGCGAGCAACATTTATACTGGGCCGATCTACCAGAACTCGGGACCGCGGTTCGACGCCTACAATATCGCTAGCGTCGTTGTAAGTTCGGTGGGAACCGCAACGCTTACATTTGCCGACGGAAACGACGCGATATTCGAGTACAGCGTTATGGTCGAGCCGCTTCCCGGGCCGGTCACACAGGCCAAGAAAATCGTTCGCTTCCGATTCGCGGCGTCGGGTGGGACCGTCTGCCAATAGGTGCCCCCGCGATTTCTGAACGGCCGCTCGTGGCCGGCTCGCGCCCACCGACTTCGGCCTTGCGATATCCGGTAGGGAAAGTACAGCGGTGCTTCGGCGCGCGCTGTCCTAAGTCCGGACGCGACCCGAAACTGTCGGTCGCGCTACTCTGAAGCCGACGTTCGCCGGACTCGCGATCCAAACGGTCCCGGCATCGATCCGATACCGGCAGGCGACCACGCTCGCATTTACGCAGTGAGCCAGGCCCTCGCGTCGGTCTCCGTAGCAAAGACCTTGATTGTGAACGCCGGGAAAGGTGCGGCGACATAACAGCGCGCCATCGCAATGATGTCGGGATTTGTGGTGACAATCGCCTTCTTGATCTTGTTGTTTGTCATTTTGGCACCGTAATCTACCGCCCACACATTTTCGATTTCGGCTGGCTTCGCATCACAACGGTCTATTTGCGAATAATCGGCAATCACATAGATCAAATCGTCGAACCGACTGTCTCCCTCGTACGCGTTCGATGCACTCAGGAGGTCGTTAATCGTGATGCGTCCGAAAAAACGCAGCACGACACCACGCGTTTCCCATAATAGTGTGTAGCTCATTTCGCTCCAGAATTTTCTATTGACCGCTTGTATGCGGAGGACATCCGGAGTGGTGTGCGCGCAGGCGTCATTGGCTGCTTTCCGAGGATTCTCGGATTTGATTATCGTCAATGCGGCTCGGCGGGCGAACGAGTTTGACTGGTTCGACCAATGGCTCTTGGCTGACAGCGGCAGGTCACATCGACGGCTGCTCACGACCCGTTCCGGTCACTCGCTTGTGCGCAGACCGGTTACCTGAATTTTTTGGAGCCGCCCTTCAATGGAAATACCTGTCCCACATTTAATAGATCCACCTTTATTGGGGAAACAACCATTGGTGGCACGCGCCAACTTCTCGTCACTCCGCCTTGCCGCTGAAGACACCGGACTGCGTCACGGATCAGTTCAACACCTCTAAGCTACGGCGGTGCCCGTCAGCTCTACCCGCCTGGTTTGTGCCGCTGCACATTCGCCGCATGGGCAAAGCACAGAAGAAGTTGCGTGCATGAAAGATCGGGCAATTTCGCATTGCCACGGGAGCGATTGTGCGCACTTGAGAATCCGGCAGCAACGAACTTGCCGCCTTAAGGTGCTCCGACCCGCATGCCACGTGTTCCAGCATCTCCCATTCCAAGCATCGGGCCTCCCGCCAAAAGCGGCATGACCAGAGCCACAAGACGACCGCTGGCAATCGCTTTCTGTTCGGCTGACAGACTTTCAAAAAGGATCGTTCCCGCTTCGGCGATGTCTTCGACAGCCGCCAGGCGATTGCGTGCAACGTCGATCATCTGGCCGAACTGTTGTTCGATCCCTCGTTCGACATTCTTTGCTGAGCGCAGCGTCAATTGAGTGCGTTGGATGTCATCGCCGAGTGTTGTTACCTTGTCGACGTATGTGTCGAACAGGCTCTGCTGCGCTTTCGAAAGTTTGAGGTCTCCGCGCAAGCTGGCGATGTTCATCTGTAATTCCGCTGCCGCTACTTGCGCCATGGACTTTTCCGCCGGCCCACCGGACCCACGTCCCGGTGGGCCGCCCATACCGCCCGGCCCACCCCCTATGCCACCAGGACTGCGCCCCATACCGCCGCCTGCGCCACCGCCGGGAAATTGCGCATAAGCAATACCTAACGTTGTGAACGCTAGAAGGCCCAGGGCTAACATCGCCGCGCTTTTCGCAATTTGCATCATTGAAAGGAATCTCGTTCGCAGTGTGACTCCTGCCACGTCCCGCGGGCATCATTTACAGATTTGGAATGGTAGGGATATGAGCTGAGGTTGCGACTGTATCGAATCCGGCAGCGGCTCAGGATGACATTTTGGCGCCGGCACGAGTACTGCCTCATTCAATGGCGGGGCCACGCTACATCTGCATTGAATGAGTAACCGATCCTTGGCATGGTCGAGATGAGCGAGGAACTGCCTCCGCGTCCAAGTCGCTTGCGCAATCGGCTGACGTAGCAATCAACTGTTCGCGCCGACAAATACTGTCGGCCCATCCTTCCGCTCGCAAGGGCCAACTCGGATCGGCTCAACGGTATTCTCGGATGGGCGATGAACGCTCGCAGCAACGCGTACTCCAGCCCCGGAAGCTTCATTACTCCTCCTCCAGGGGCAACTAGATTGCGCTCGAACAGGTCAAACCGCCATCCGGCAAACGCCACGTACTTGCGATCAGCGTGTACGTTTTGATTCTGTTCCTGCAGTTCCACGAGTTGCGAATAGAGAAGGTCACGTATTTCCGCCGGCACGGCCAGGACGAACCAATCTTCGCCGTCCGCGGTGCGATCAGAATTGTCGTCCTGGTCGCCGCGGACTCGCAGCACGGGGGCCTGACGTGTTGCTCGCAGAAGCTCACGGATTGCCGTCATATTGTGTCCGATCCTTGAAGGAAAATACTCAGTCATGCTGTTTTCTGTTGACGCCGTCGGTTGGCCGCAACTCGGCACATCGAGCATGGGGGAAGGTGTCGTCGCCAATTGGCATTGGTCACGTTGGTGAGGAGAGTGGTCAATCACGGCGGAATGGGCGCTGCTCGACCTGCAGTTGTTGTCGTTGCTCCTCCGTCAACACGGCATAGATCCCGTGCGCGCCTTCGGAGCGTAGCAGTTCGAGCGCGCCGATCGAGCGCGCGTAGGTCTCCGCGAGCGATTTGGCCGTAGCCTGGTCAAATTGCGCCGACAACGTCAACTGCTGCAAATCCTCATACGCGCGCCGAGCCGCTTTGACGGTCTGACGCAGCGCTAGCGCTTGGGTATGAAAGATCATGAAGACCTTGTCACGTTGAGCTTCGGAAAGCGCGAGCCCGCGCAACATCGGTATCGGCGGCATTGCATCCTCTGGACCAGCGACGCTTGGGCCAAGCCATGGCGGGTCCACGCCGCCATTCAACGGCATCCCGCATCCGATTTCACAGTGCCAAGCAAGGAGTGGACTCCAATATGATCCAGTTAGGTCACCTGGTATAGGCTGCGCCTGACCTGGAAGTGGACCCAACATCGCGATGCTGGCGGCGAGCAATATTCTGCGAAAAGCGATCACGCAATGATTCATCCGGGTCTCCCTGCGAAACGCCTCGAGACATATCGCTGGTGAATCGCCTCGATTAATTCCGTGTCGCGAGAAAGTATTCTCCCGGAGCGCGTTAAGCGGGGTTAACCCGCGGTAAATCCTAGTAAAGCGTTGTAATGGTCGACAAGGTCAGGCAGGAAGGCAAATTTCCACGGCGAGGCCGCCCGCCGTCCGGTTGGAGGCGCTGATGCTGCCACCGTGCGCTTCGATGATCCCGCGCGCGATCGTGAGGCCGAGACCATGGCCGCTGGTGCCACGAGCCATCGCACCCCGAAAGAAAGGTTTGAAGATCGACTCAAGATCGGCCTCCGGCACACCGGGGCCCTCGTCCGAGATAAGCACGCGGACCTCGCGCCGCGCCGAGTCGTGCCCGCCGACAATTCTGACCCGAGTGCCCGGGGGCGTATGCCGAGCCGCGTTGCGCACGACGTTCTCGAAGGCGCGATGAAGCATCTCGGCGTTGCCCTTGACTCGCGATTCCGCGATATCTTCGATTCGGCTATCAAACGTTACCGGCATTGGCGTTGCGCCCTGTTCGAAGCAAACGTCCTGCGCAACTTGTATCAAGAGTTCTGCGATGTCGACGGCTTCCTGCCGCTTTGTTCCGACGCCGGCTTCCATCCGTGAAAGCGTGAGCAATTCATCGATCAAATGATCCATGCGTATCGATTCGCGCTCGATGCGATCCATCGATTCTTCAACATTGCCGGGCTGCTGGCGCGCCAGTCCAACCGCCGCCTGCAGACGGGCGAGCGGCGAGCGCAACTCGTGGGACACGTCGTGCAGGAGCCGGCGCTGCCCCTCCATCAGGCGCTTGAGCTGCGCTGCAGTTCGATCGAAGTCGCGGCCAAGGTCGGCCAACTCGTCACGTCGCCGCCCCAAGCTATCGCCAACGCGCGCATCCAAATTACCCTGCGCAGCGGCTTCGAACGCGCCGCGCAGACTTCGAATTGGCTTGGAAACGTACCAAGCGAGGAGCGCCGCAACAAGGAAGCTTGCCAAAATGCTGCCCGCAATCGGCAACATGGGAAAACCCGGCGGCACGGCCCCGAATGGTCGTTCTGGGTCCCGGGGGCTATCGGCCGTTGCGAAATTGTTGCCACCACGCTCATCAACCACGAGGACGAAAGATCGCCCGTCGGCAAGGGCAACCGTGCGCTCGTTGCCGCCAACAAGAGGCGTGTCACTTGCTGGAGTTGCCTCGACGCCGCCTGGCCTACGCCGGCCCAACAATTCGTGCCCGTCCGGGGTAAATGCGTAGACCGCGGGACCTGGTTCATTCGACCACTTCCGCAACAGCGTCTGAAGTGACGCCTCACCTCCGCGCTCCAATACGAGCGACGCTGCGTCAAGAACCTGAGTTGGCCCCCAATGCGATGCGCTTCGCATGGGCGTGAACCCGCCGCCATTAAGCAGTAGGACCGCGAGCGAAATTCCGCCCACCAACGCCGCTTGTGCGAGGATGTAGATGAAAAAGAATTTCCAGAACAGCCTGCCCACCGGCTACTCCTTGATCAACTGATAACCCTGACGCACGACGGTTTGAATCCATGACCGCCCGTCGGGCAACGTGCCGAGCTTGCGGCGAATGCTGCTTATGTGCACGTCGATGCTGCGATCGAATCGAGTCAGAGGTCGACCCAGGGCCAGCTCGGACAGCCGATTCTTGCTCACCGGACGACCTGCGCTTCGCGCCAGCGTTTCCAACAGGTTGAACTCGGTGCTGGTAAGGTCAAGCGATTGGCCGCGCCACTCCGCGCGACGTTGGCGCGGAAATACTTTGAGCTGACCGGACTCGATCAGCGCTGGCATTTCAACGTCGTTGGCAGCGGCTTGCGTTCGCCGCAAAATTGCGCGAATTCGGGCCAACAACTCGCGCGGCGTGCATGGCTTGGGGACGTAGTCGTCCGCGCCCAATTCCAGACCGACAATGCGGTCGGCATCATCACCTCTTGCGGTAAGCATCAGCACAGGAATGCGACTGGCGCTCCGAATGCGGCTCAGGACGTCAATGCCGCTCATCTGCGGCATCATTACGTCGAGAACGGCCAAGGCGAATTCGCCGGAGAGCGCGGCGACAACGCCGGCATTAGGTTCACTGGTCGCAGTTACCTTGAAACCCTCGCGTTCGAGATAGATCTTGAGCATCTCGAGTAGCTCAACATCGTCGTCTACCAAGAGAATGCTCGCGGCAGTCACGTCTCGTGTCTGATTGGGTCGGCGGGGCAGATCATAGCCACCTCTTGCCGAAGGGAGCAACTTCAATTGACGACTTTTGCAGAGATTTACAGGGCATGCCAGTTCTCGGACGGCCTATCCGGTCTGGACAAGTCCGTGAAGGAGGTGCATTGACGATCCGCGCGCGTGCGTCGCCGAAACTTTTCGGCGTCGCCGCGGTTCTTTGGACAGGATCGAGTTGATTTGCACGCACCGTAGAGCTGATGCGCGCAGCATACTTTCTCTGAAGGTATTGGTCACGCGGGCCAATGACGCATTTCGCGTTAGAACGAACGAACTCGACGAATTTGATGCATCGATGCGATCGTGTCGCTTTTTGCGAGCCGTTTGGGCAGCCCTGCAAAATAGCAGGATGACCTCGCCCCTTTCCACCTCGCGCACCTTTGCAAGAATTTACGTCCAATTTACGTCGGCTTACTCCGTCCACCCCCAAACTGTCTGCAATCGTGGCTATCTTGCAGAAATCGGCTGGGCTCGGCCCGCGCATTCCGGGCTCCGCGCTGGCGGGTTCTGTGGCCAGCCGCGCTCGAGAAGGTCCGACTCACCGAATAGCAAACCGCCTCGTTGGCATTCTGCTGACGGCGCTAGGCGTGACGTTAATCGGAAATTCGAGCGCCACGCATGCCTTTGACACGATCGAACCAAACGATCCGTTCAATACCCTCGGCCGGCAAGCCGCACCGCCTGGGGCCCGTGCTACTGCGGCAGAAGGACTACTGACCCTGGACGACGCCGTGGAATTGGCACTTGCATACAATCCCCGGGTGGCTTCGGCATGGGCCGCGGTTCGAATACAGGGGGCGGGGCTCGGAGTGGCCGAATCGGCGTTTCTGCCGACACTCAGCGCGCAGATTCAAATTGGCCACAGCGACACGGGCCAAAAACTCCCCGGCGGGCTTAGCATCAGCGAACAAGCCGCTGCCTCGGCTGCCTTGAATTATCTCCTGTACGACTTCGGCGCACGGCAAGCCACGCGCGTGGCGGCGCAGGAAACACTGGAGGCGGCCAACTTCAGCTTGAGCACGACGCTGCAGGACCTGTTTCTCGACGTGGCCCGTGCCTACTTCACGCTTGCCGGCACCGACGCGGCGGTGGCGGCTGCGATTGCATCTGAGAAGGCGGCGGCGGAAAGTCTTAGCGCCGCCCAGACTCGCTACGACGCGGGCACCGGAACGCCAGCAGACCGATTACAAGCGCAGACGGCCTACTCGCAAGCTGTCCTGACTCGAATCAAGGCCGAAGGTGAGCAGCGCAACGCAAGGGGAAGCCTTGCCAACCTAATGGGTCTCGAACCGGGGTATCCGTTGCGTCTCGCGGAAGTGGAGCCCGCGGTCCCCAGCGTCTACGGGACCCAAGCGGTGGAGCGCCTCATTGCGATGGCGCTGGACCGGCGCCCGGATCTCGCGGCGAGCGATGCACAGATCCGTGCCGCGAAGGCACAGGTCGACGCCACTCGAGCAACTGGGCTTCCGACGATCAGCTTCGGCGCCGACTTGGGCGCAACCCACTCGTGGCAGCAGGCTGCCGAGTTGTACTCCAACAGCATTGGCATCACGATCTCCGTGCCCATATTCACCGGGTACCAATCAACCTACCAGATCGCGCAAGCCAAGGCGCAAATGGAACAGAAGCAGGCCGACCGCGCGCAACTCGCGCAATCAATCGCCCTCCAGGTCTGGAATGCCTACCAAGACCTAGTCACCCAGGACCGTGCGCTGGCGACTGCGATCGACCTGCTTGCGTCAGCCGCGCAATCCGAGCAGGTGGCGCTGGGACGCTACAAGGCAGGGATCGGAAACATTCTGGATGTATTGACTGCGCAGAGCGCCTTGGCCAGTGCGCGGCAACAGGAAGTGTTGGCGCGCTATCAACTGGCCCTGGCCAAAGTGACATTGATCCACGCCCTAGGCGGATTGGAACTCGCGATTTTCGCGAAGGCAGGAAGGTAAGGGCATGAGGCGCAAGACACTGGTCGTTACGATCGCGATATGTGCAACGGTTGCAGTCGCCGCCTGGAGTTTACGGCCACGTATCCGTCCTAACACCCCAGGGAACTACCAGACGCTTCAAGTCGAACGTGGCGACTTGACGAAGGTGGTCTCCGCCAACGGAACGCTCAATCCTGTGGTTCTGGTGAACGTCGGGACCCAGGTCTCGGGCATTGTGAAGAAGCTGCATGTGGACTTCAACGATCCGGTCAAGGCCGGTCAGGTACTGCTCGAGCTGGATCCTGCGTTGGTTAACGCGCAGCTTCAGCAGAGTCAGGCCAACCTGGAAAGTGCAATCGCTTCTCTCGAATTGGCGCGGGCTAATGCGGCACGCACCGCAGAGTTGTATGCCAAGGAGTACGTGTCCCGCCAGGAGAGTGACCAGTCGCTGCAAGCCCTGCGCGCCGCGGAAGCCTCGGTGCTCGCGTCACGGGCGCAGGTTGCGCGTGACAGGACCAATGTTGACTACGCGGTCATCCGCTCGCCCGTGAATGGCGTCGTCGTGTCGCGCCAAGTGGATGAGGGACAGACCGTCGCGGCGAGTTTTCAGACTCCCACGCTGTTTTCCATCGCCCAGGACCTCTCAAAGATGCGCATCCTGGCGAATGTTGCCGAAGCCGACATCGGGAGCATAAAGCCCGAGCAGAGGGTCTCTTTTACGGTGGACGCCTTTCCCGACAGGACATTTCAAGCCAAGGTCGCGCAAGTCCGGCTCAATCCGACAACGCAGCAGAATGTTGTGACCTACACCGTGGTCATCGACGCCGAGAACCCGGATCGCATGCTGATCCCGGGGATGACCGCCTACGTCGCGATCGTCACGGCACAGCGGCAAAATGTCGTCAAAGTCCCCAATGCCGCGCTGCGCTTCCGTCCATCGGTGGGTCCCGGTGCTCCAAGGCCATCAGGCAGCGAGTCCGCCGACAGCGCGCCGGGCTCGGTCGCCAACGAGCACAAGCCGGTCAACGAAGGTGTGCGGGGAACGGTGTACCAACTGACCGCCGAAGGTCTCAAGTCCATATCGGTTCAGCTCGGGATCTCCGATGACAATTTCACCGAGGCATTGTCCGGCACGCTCAAGCCGGGAGATGCGCTGGTCACCGAAGACCGATTGGCAAAGGCCGCGAGCGCCGGTCGTGGTGGGGGCTTGATTCCGCCTCCACCGTCTCAGTGACGTGAACCATGAAGGCGATCATAGGCATACGTGAACTGACCAAGGACTACGACACCGACGCGGGCCCCGTCCGGGTGCTAACGGGCCTCGATCTCACCATCGGTGCCGGTGAATTCGTCGCAGTCATGGGTCCATCGGGTTCAGGCAAGTCGACGCTCATGAACATCCTGGGCTGCCTCGACACGCCGACATCGGGCACTTACAAATTGCTGGGCCAGGACGTGAGCGGAATCTCTGAGGACGCGCTTGCCCTGGCCCGCAGCCGTGACCTTGGCTTCGTGTTCCAGGGTTACAACTTGCTGCCGCGATTGACGCTCAAGGCCAACGTCGCTTTGCCGCTGGTCTACCAGGGGTTCGGGCGTAGCGCCCGGATTCAACGCGCGACAGCGATGCTGGAGCAGCTGGGGTTGGGTGAGTTGCTAAATTCGAAGCCGCCAAAGATTTCTGGTGGCCAACAACAGCGCGTGGCCGTGGCGCGGGCGCTAGTGACGCAGCCGCAGGTGATCCTCGCTGACGAACCAACGGGCAATCTCGACAGCCGCACCGGCAAGGAGTTGATGGCGCTGTTGCAGGACATCAATCGCGAGCGGCATATCACTATCGTTGTCGTCACTCACGATCTGGCTGTGGCCCGCTGTGCCCAGCGCCTCATCTATCTGCGCGATGGCGAGATCGACTATGACGGCCCGTTGGACGGCTGGCGGGAGCCCGCCACATGAGCATGCTCCTCGCCATGCTGGGTGAAGCGTGGAATGCGCTTTCAGGGAACAAGCTGCGCACGTTCCTCACCGCACTCGGTATCACGATCGGCGTCGGCGCGGTCGTCCTCATGGTCGCGCTCGGCCAGGGAACGCAGCGACAGGTCACCGATTCGATTGCGTCGCTCGGCTCCAACCTGCTGGTCGTGCAGTCGGGCAGTTCGCGCCAGGGCGGTTTTCGCGGTGGCGCCGGGGCGTTGCCGACGTTGACGCTCGCAGACATGCAGGCCATCGGGCGCCTCAGTCCCGTCGCCTACGCCACGGCGTTGACGCAACAGTCCGTGCAATTGGTCTACGGCCCCAACAACTGGAATACCATGGCGGTTGGCACGACGCCGGATTTCCATTTTGTGCGAAACTGGCCCGTCGAGGCCGGCCGCGGACTTACGGAGACGGACCTCAACGGTGCGCTGCGCGTGGCGGTCATCGGCAAGCAGGTTGCACGGAACCTCTTTGCAGACGACGATCCGCTCGGCAAATTCATCCGCATCAAGCAATCGCCGTTTCAGGTGGTCGGCGTTCTCGCCGGCAAAGGTCAGAGCATGGACGGGCGCGATCAGGACGATACCGTGTTGGTCCCGCTGTCGACAGCCCAGCGCCAGCTCTTCGGTTCGCAATTCCAGGGCACCGTCAGTCTGATCATGGCGCAGGCGACGGGAGCGGCGCAAATGGATGCCGCGTCAAGTCAAATTGTCGAGCTGCTTCGCCAGAGGCATCACATGCGCGACGGTGCCGACAACGACTTTTCCGTTACCAACATGACCAGCGTAGCCGGCACGGTTTCGCAGGTGACCGGCCTGCTCTCAGTGCTGCTCGGCGCAATTGCCTCCATTTCACTGTTTGTCGGGGGCGTGGGCGTCATGAACATCATGCTGGTGTCGGTCACCGAACGTACTCGGGAGATCGGCATCCGCATGGCGATCGGTGCAACACGACGCACAATCCTCCTGCAATTCATGTTCGAGGCGGTGATCATCACACTGATCGGCGGCATGATCGGCGCGCTTCTCGGCGTCGGTGCCGCGCTATTCCTCAGCGGCGTCGGCAACCTCTCAGTCAACATTTCCGCTGAACCGATCCTTGTGTCCTTTGCCGTGTCCGCAGCGGTAGGACTCTTCTTCGGGCTCTACCCGGCCCGGAAAGCGTCGAAGCTCAAACCCATCGAAGCGTTGCGGTACAGCTGACATATTGCGACCGCCGGGCGCCGACGATCGATTTTGGCGTCGCCCAACTCGTCGTCAGGCCCGCGCTTCGACAACTACGCAGCGACGGCAGGCGTCTTGACCACGACTGCTGTTGGCGTCGCGACGTTCAGTTTTGCCGATGGCGGGCATGCGGCGTTCAGCTACACGACAACCGGCGCCGGCGGACTGCCCGCCGTCAGCCAGAGCAAACGGATCATCCGGTTCCCGTTCGCGGCGATGGGGGGAACCGTTTTCCATTAGCCAGCGGGCACCCTATCCGAACGGTCGCCATTGGACGTCCAGAGACTTTCGCCCCTCAAATCTCGCGGCCTTAAAGCTGCCGTTCGCCAGCTACGGGATCCGACTCCTTGCCGACACCAGGCGGAGCCGGAAAGCGAGCGTCGAGACACATTACAGCTCTTTACTCGGATTTACCGCGCGTTAACTTCGCTTAACGCAGGTCCGCTCGATACTTCCTCTCGATGCGGCGTGGGTTGCAACGACCCACACCGGCCCCTGCATATCGTATCGAGAGAAGCTCACGAATGAATCATCGCCGAATCGCCTTACGCGGGATGTTCCTCACCGCGGGCACTGCTCTCGTCGTTCCGCTGGGAGCACAAGCGCAGCCTCTTCCGGACGACGTTCTAGCAGGTGGCTCAATGCGCGCAACGAACGACGCTAGTCTACGTGGCGCGCAAAGCGGGCCACAGTGAATCGCGCTAGCGGCTATTCGCCGCCCCCAACAATCACCAAGGCCAGTCGGTCGGGCCGAATGCTCTGTATGGCATACGGCAGCTAATCGGACATTTGCGTTGGTCTCGCGGCGCTGTGCAATTCGCGGGGCAGGACATGCGGAAGCAATCGTGTGTGATCGGGGCCGAGCAACGTCTCAGGGGCGAGAATTGCGCGTCGAAGGTCATGTCGTTCGATGACATCTACGTAGGGGACATGATGAAGAAAGCGCTTGCGACATTATTGATGGTAGCGGCCGGAGCCTTCCTTACCGCCTGTGGGGGCGGCTCCAGTAGCGCCGACAAGGCCCAGATCAGGTTCGTCCACGTTTCACCTGGTACCGACAACATCAACCTAACCTTCGATGGCTCGTCGGCCGCCACGTCGCTTAAATACCACGACGCGACCGGCTATCAAAACGTGACTACGGGAAGCCCCGAGTTCAAGGTGACATCAGCCACCACGGGCGCCACGTTAGTCGACACCACCGTCACGCTTTCCGCGAGCACCCATTACACGTTCTTTGTCTATGGGGGAGGATCGACAGTTTCGGCGGCATCATTGAATGATGACGTGTCGGATGCTTCATCGGGCAAATTCCAAATGCGCCTCAGTCATTCTGCGACGGGAATCGGATCGCTCGATGTCTATCTTCTGGCGGCTGGCTCCAAGATTCAGGACAATACGCCCGCATACAGCGCCATGGGCTACGCCGCCAACACGGGGTTCATCGAATACTCAAAGGGAGATTACAGCATCGTCCTGGCTCCTGCAGGAACCAAGGAAGTCATCTACGACTCGGGCAAGCAGACATTTTCCGAAAACGCCAAGGTGACGCTGCTCATCTATGCCACCGGCAGCGGAAAGCTGGCCAATGTCGCGCTCATGCTTGACGATGGTTCCGGGACCACGACCTTCCTTGACAGTCTTTACTCGCGTTTCAAGTTCGTGAATGCAGCAGTCGACTTGCATACGGCTGACGTGTTGATAGACGGCATCGTCACACTGGCGAACATTCCGTATGGCGGCCTTTCGAGCTACGGCTCGATCAGTGCGGGCCCGCGTAACGTCAAGATTCAGGCGTCTAGCGCGCCGGGCGCCTATCTCTACGACCAATCTCAGACACTGAGTGCTGCTTACGACTACTCGCTCGTGGCTTACAGCGTAGCGGGGACAGCTGCCGTAAACCTGTTCGCGCTGCAAGACAACAATCTCCCGCCGGCTTCTGGCAAGGCAAAGCTTCGCGTCGTCAATGCTGGTTCCGACACCACCATCTACGATGCTTACGTCAATTACAGCAAATTCCTTCCGGCCATTGGCCCGGCGACTGGTTCGTCGTACCAGGAACTGGACAGCGGGACCTACGTCCTCGGTTTTGCTGCCACCGGAACGACTACACAAGCGACGACGTTGGCGGGGCAGGAACTGGATGCCGCGCACATCTATACGGTCTATGTTTATGGCCGCAGCGGCGGCGCAGCAGCGGCAGTGTTGGTTAGGGACTACTAAAGTACTCGGGGCGCGGACAAAGAATGCGCGATCGTATTCATTGGCCGCAGCGAAAGTCAATTTGACGGACTGAAAATCGACGGTGATCGGTTGCTCGACTTATGGTGGGCGATGTCGCTGCTGCTGGCATTCCCGGGCACTTCCGAATGAAGCTCTACCTGCCCCGAGCGGTCATTCAACGTTGGTGTTCAGCCGCACCGCACAGAGGTGCGCAAAAGCGGGGACGTTCCAGAACGTTCGATTACTGAATCACCTCGTCCGCGCGGTAACACCGCCGGCGGAGTCTTAATGCCGAGCGCGTTCGCGGTCTTGATGTTGATCACTAGCTCGAACTTGGTCGACTGCCGGACCGGCAGATCCGCCGCAGAAATCCGTCTTAACTAACCGAGCCAGCTCTAGTTTCGCGGCGCGGTGCCGCGAATGTGACAAGACGTTTCATTCGCGATGACGCAACGCGCAGGAGGCGCAAGCACGTGCGCATTTTCGTCGCAGCGCGCACTGAATTTATTCAGATCGGCACGGATCGAATTACGAGTCTTCGTTTGTCCGATGCTTTCTACACCCGAACTCGTGCAACGGCACCAGCCGCCCGAACGCGCGAAAGCGCATCCCCGGCGCAGGCTCGTTTGGCCGCGTGCATTGAGGTCCGGTGCTGACCAGCCCACGTCGACTGTCGGGGCGAGTGACGTGGGGTCTATGCGCGACCGCGTGCCAATGCGGAGGAAGTAGCCCATGCACTCCCGGGCGCTGGCCCGACCCGTCGTGATCTCCCGGGCGGCGCTGCGTATGCTCGGCGACGCGATGCCCCGTCAGCGCCGTGTCGCGCCCGCCGCGCCGGGGCGCATCCTCGTCGCGCACCATCTGCTCCTCGGGGACACGATCATGTTGACGCCGCTCCTTGCGAAGTGCCGGGAGCGGTGGCCGCATGCGGACATCGTGATGACCTGCCCGACCGCCTTGTTAGGCCTTTATGCGGGGCGTCCGTACGGCGTGCGCGCGCTCGGCTACGATCCGCGGGTTCCGGGGACGCTGCGAGCCCTTTTTGCCGAATCCGGCTACGACCTCGCGTTCGTTCCCGGCGACAATCGCTACTCGTGGCTTGCGCAAGCGCTTGGCGCGCGTTGGACCGTTGCCTTCGCCGGCGACAGTCCGGCCTACAAGAACTGGCCGATTGACGAGCTTCGCAGCTACCCCGATGCGCGGGCGGCATGGGGCGATCTGGTCGCTGCGCTGGTCGATGGCCCCGCGCCGCATCCCTACCGAAACGGCGATTGGCCCGCCCCATTCGCCCGGCCCTTCGAGATTCCCGGGGCGCCGTATGCGGTGCTGCATCTAGGCGCCGGATCGCCCCTGCGGCATTGGCCGGCCGATCGCTGGCGTGCCGTTGCGCTTCGGCTGGAGGCTCGCGGAATCGCAGTCGCACTTTCAGTGGGGCCGAACGAAGCCACGCTTCTCGACCACGTCGGCGGCCCGTCGACGTGGTCGCGGTATCCCGGCACGCTCGATCTGGCGCAGCTATGGCACCTTCTTGCCGGGGCGAGGATGCTGATCTGCCCCGATACTGGCGTCGCGCATCTCGCCCGCGTCGTGGGAACGCCGACCGTCGCGCTGTTCGGCCCAGGATCGGCCGCGCTGTACGGCGGCGGCGCGTTCTGGTCGCGCAGTCCGTTTACGGCGCTGACGATCCGGGATTTTCCATGCCGGGACCAGCGCACTGTGATGAAGCGGAACATACCGTGGATTCGCGATTGCAAGCGCTTCATCGGGAACGGCCCCGGCCGATGCGACGAGGCCCGGTGCATGCACGCGCTGACGACGGAATTGGTCTGGGCGGAAATTGAGCGGCGTATGGCCTCGATTCCGGACGGCACGACGCCAATGCGACCGTAGGGGCGCTCTGCAAGACCAAACTTGCAAGCCACGTTCCCTGGCCTTGTGTCATGGGTCTCCCCGTCGGCATCAATACCAGTGTCCGGTTCGAGGCACGCTACGGCACGAAGCTGACCGGCTGCTCATGGCCGACAGCAGCCAAGCATCCGAACTCGTGAAGCGGTGTCGATGCGTCTCCCGCCTTCGACTATTGACTTGAATCTGTCTCACCGTTCACATCGGCTGTGACGCTCTCCAACCCCGGTAGATCCAGCTGATACTCGCCCGGCAGCACGCGCGAGCGCGCCGCCGGCGAGAGCCCGAACTCGGCGAGGTAGCCGCGGTAGAGCTCCATCGATTTGTTCGACACCGAGACCCACGGGCTCTGGATCGGGTAGCCGTTGGGCGATTTGACGAAGAGCCCGGTGCCGTGGGCGGCCTGCGCTGCGCGGGCGATCATCTCCTCGGCTTCGCGCGCAGCTTGAGCTCGGCCGCATGTATGCGCGCGGTCGCGGAACGTCGCGGGACGATGCCCCGGCCGTCCAGTGGTATCGCCGAGCAGCGGAGGCGAACGATCCCGAGGGGCAGTACCTTCTCGGGTACATGTACTCGAAGGGGCGCGGTGTTGAACTTGACGATTCGATTGCGGTGCTTTGGTATCGACGCTCCGCCGAGCGCGGTCACGAACAAGCGCAGTGTGCGCTCGGATACATGCTCGAGTCATGCCTCGGTGCACCAAAAGACTTCTCGCAGGCGGCGAACTGGTATCGCAAGGCGGCTGCCCGCGATGACGATCGGGCGCAGTATGCTTTAGGTCGGATGTTTGCGGCGGGACGAGGCGTGGACAAGAACCTCGACGAGGCGATGTCGTGGTATCGCAAAGCCGCCGATAACGGTCACGGTGCGGCGGCCAACGAACTAGGCGTGCTCTATTGGAACGGCAAAGAGGTCGCGCGAGACGACGTGGCCGCCGTGAAGTGGTTTCGCGATGGCGCGGATCTGGATGACTCCAACGCGCAAACGAATCTGGGGCATGCGTACCTGCAAGGTCGTGGTGTCGCAAAAGATCTTGCGGTTGCCAACAAGTGGTTCACAGAAGGCGCCGAGAACGGTAACGCCACCGCAGAATTGGAGCTTGGTGTCAATTATGCGCGAGGCCGTGGTGTCGAGGTCGACTACGGGCAGGCTGTGGCCTGGTACCGGAAGGCCGCCGAGAAGGGAAATGCACAGGCCCAGGCGAGTCTCGCCTTTTGCTTGAGGGAAGGGCGCGGTGTCGCACGCGACGATGCCGCTGCCATCACGTGGTATCGAAAGGCGGAGGCTGCCGGCAATACGACAGCCATGCACGGACTCGGTGACATGTATCAGTTCGGCCGTGTTCCCGGGAGCAAGGGAATGGCAGATGCCATCCCTTGGTATCGCAAGGCGGCCGAACGCGGCGATGTCGATGCCCAAGCCAAACTCGGCGTCGCCCTTGCTTGGGGCGATGGTGTGACGCTCGATGACGCCGAGGCGAAAAAGTGGCTTCGACTCGCTGAGAAAGGCGGCAACGAGGCGGCAGGTCAATTTCTGCGGGCGATGTACGGTAGCGACAATGGCGAGGCGTCGACGAAACCCGCCGACAACTCCTTGGCGCGTCTGGGTATCGTTCCCGGCTCGGCTGCCCACGATGCCCTCATGGAAGTGGTGCGCGAGCAGCTGAAGGATCCTGTGACGCTTTCTGCCTTTGCAAAGCTACGCGAAAAGGGAATCCAAAACATATTTAAGACAGATGGCCTTAACGACGAATTCTTGGCGTACTACTCCGATCAGGAACTGCAGTCGCTGATTCGCATCCTAGCTGCGCGTATAACCGTCGTGGATCGACCGGTCTGCATAGCAGTAGCGCGTGCCGACGACAACGTCCTTCCAAGCGCGTTCCTGAACGCATTCACGCGTGAGGAAATCAAGCAATACTTCACGCTTAGCTTCCGTGCATTCGTCCGCTTGTCGTCGAACGAGCGCGTCGGGACGATGCCTACACAGGAGCAAATAGACGCGTCGATGGTGGCGCTGCTTGCCGCATTGCCGGAAGGGCGGCGCAGCCTAGTCTCAGCATATCTCACTAGGTCATTATCGTTGAGCGACGATGACGCCTGCGAGGCTGTGAAGATCGTCTTCCGTGCGCTTGGCGATTTGCCCGGACCCGCGGGCAGCTCGTTGCGTCGGTCTCTACTGAATTGGCAGATGCGTGATGCGCCCGCGATTTTTGACGGCATGCAAGGGCGAACGCGCGATGCGCCTTCCGTGAGCATGAATGTGTCCGTCACGGCTGAACCGTAGCCAGGCACTCTCGTATACGTGTATTGGCAAAGTTCCAGACGCATGGTCCTGGGTGGCGCAGGGCACGTGCCCAGGATGCTCGCAGCTCAGGTGTGCTCATGTGCCGCCTAACTAGCTGAGTCAAACGGAACAGTCGGCGACGGCAACGCCACGCCGAGTCGGGGCAGGTGGACGCGTTGCGACCCATCAGGATTCGAGCTCTTCGTGCTGAAGCGCAAAGCAGATCAGTCCGGACCCGCAGTTGTATATGCCCGGCTTGCGACGCATCTGCCAACGTTGCCGCGTGGTGATATTAATGCGTGACGGAATGCGGCACTCCTGTCAGCTACCACCGCAACGCGCGCCCTAATGATAGCGATTGAGTAGTGTGACCATCAGTCCGCTGAGCGAAATCAATGCGAATACCGTCAACGTACCACGGCCCAACCATCGAATAGGCGTTAGCGGAGTAGCGGCGAGTCCATTTAAGGCATAGCCCAGCAGGATCGCGGGCACAATCAGATACCGGCCCTGCACCCCCTGTACCGTAACTGCTGGGTGCGCTGTCCATGTAACCAGCATCGCTAGAAATACGAGTCCGACGCTGGCCAGTGCCGCGACGATCAGCAGTAGCCTCACGTCCCAATCCTGCCGCAGCGTCGAAATTCGAATCGATGCCAATGCGCACAATCCCAAACCTGTCCACAGTATCGGGTACAGGACTGGGGGTAGCCTTGCGTCCAACCACCCAAAAATGCCAATGAAGGTTTGTTGATAAAAAGTGACCAAATCGGAATCCGACAGCGACGCCACGATCATCTTAAAGTAGGCCGTCGGATTAGCGCCGTAGTAGTAGAGCAATTCCGAAGTTCCGTGTTCGCGGACCAGACGCTCGTCATTTGTCGAATGGAGCGCAAACAGGGTCCACGCGATTGCGCAAGCGGCGACTGCCACTCCAAGAAAGAAGTCCTTGCGCGAGTGACGCTGCCACGCCAAGTAGAATGGAAGAGTCACAAGCGGGAGCAAATGCGCTTTGCTCGCAGCCAAGAGAAAAACGCACAGAGCCAAACCCCACGAACTGGCATCGCTCCGTTCATGCCTCGTGCTGATCGCATATATGAAGACACTGGTTGTGAGAATTGCTAGCGAGGTCGTAAGGCCATCTAGTGTGGGCGACAACAATTGAAACAGGCTCATTGGCAGGAGCCATAGCGCACTTACGAAAGCGTTTGGTGTGACCAACTCACACGCCAACCACAGCATGGCAAAGCAGACCAACAGCGTGCAAACTCGCGCCAGCTCGTATGTGTGCGCGACACTTAAATCGAGGGCGCGCCCCACGGCAATCCCCAATGCCTGCGGGGCGTAGATGGCCGGAAAGTAATAACCCGTTCCCGGCATGAATGCGTATTGCTCGCTGCCGCTCCATCGGATTCGCGACAAACGATCCAGATCGGCTGGAGTGAGCCGCGCGGTCGCACCGTGTGCAATCGACAGATTCATTTCAATGAAGCCCAAGAGCCCGGTATCCACCATCCCACCAGCTCGACCAACATGCATTCGGGTGCGCTCAATTAGGGCCGCTTGCGATTCAACTGCTCCAGCGGGCGCAACGAGGTCGTCGGGTACAGCTTGCAGTAAGAATTGCCCCTTCGACAGAAGGTAGGCGCGGCCAATGTGGCTATCCTCGTCTGGCGACTGTATCGGCGGAATCAGGCTTGAGACTAGAAGCGCCGTCAGGAAAGCCGTTGCCCACAGTGCGGCGCGCAGCTTCGTGTCCCAAAGCCGGATCGCCGCCACCACAGCTATTCCAAGCCGACGGAAATCCAGACGCCCAGCATGATGACAAGCGCGCCCAGCAGACTTTGCCAGCGCAGTGATTCACCAAGGAAGAAGTGCCCCAATATCGGCACAAATACGAATGCAAGAGCCACAAATGGATACGCCACACGCAGCGGCACTTGGCGTAGCAAACCAATCCACAGCGCGGTAGCGACTCCATATACACACAGCGCGATCCACAGGTATTGACTTGTCAGGAGCAGGCGCGCGAGCGGCCCTGCTCCAAGTAAGTCCCTTGCTGCGAGTTTAAAAAAGATCTGTCCAACAGACAGGGCCAGGACCGTAGATACCGTCAGTGCGAAATGACTCAGGGACAATGTCAGTCCTATCAGGGTCGGTGCGGCGCTAATCTGGCAGGTCTGAATGAATCGGGTGTCGCGGCAAATTGGACACGTCAAACGTGACAAACGACAGCAACAACTGTAAGCCAAAGATAGTGGGCAGCGCCGCCAACATGATGGTGCCCAATGGGGTGGGCGAGTCTGTCGCAATGGCTTTGTACCAATGAATTGAGCCAAAGATCACGCCGAAACTCACTGCGCAAACTCCCAGAACCAGTTCCAGTGAAGCCGCAGTCATATCGCGAAGAAAGTAGTTGTAGAACACTCTCTTCCAAAAGTTTCGGATGTGTTTGAATAGGAATTCGGCGAATGTCCGGCTCACCCGCAGACTGCTTGATTCGTTGCCATAAGACGCGTCCATCGGTATGTCCACCACAACGGCACGAATGATATTGAGTCGGAACAGTAAATCCGTTTCAAAAAAGTAACCCTTGCTCACCTTGTTAAATGGGATGTGGCGCACTGCCTTGCGGTGTATGGCGGTATAGCCATTGTTGATGTCAAACAGATTCCAGTAGCCGGTGGAAAGTTTGGCCATGAACGAAAGGACTGCGTTGCCGAACAACCGAATACCTGGCATCTGTCGAATGTGCGAAAGGTCATAAAACCTGTTGCCCTTGGTGTAGTCCGCTCTGCCCCTGAGAATTGGCGCAACAAAATTTGGGATGAGCCTCGCGTCCATTTGCCCGTCGCCATCCAGTTTCACAATCACGTCAGCGCCGTCACGTAACGCCGCGTCATAGCCCGTCATCACGGCCGCTCCAACCCCCTGATTAGCCGTGTGCCGCAACACACTCACGCGGGCATCGGCGCACTGCTCCTCCACAAGGTTGCCCGATCCATCAGGGCAGGCATCGTCAATGACAAAAACTCGATCAACTTCT
>Ga0265331_10000670_pt1 | contig 29464 bp, 22 predicted proteins | sample 41923metaG_FD_202088 | JGI IMG/M metagenome (GOLD analysis project Ga0265331, IMG submission 202088) | Rhizosphere microbial communities from Carex aquatilis grown in University of Washington, Seatle, WA, United States - 4-19-23 metaG | ecosystem: Host-associated > Plants > Roots > Rhizosphere... | reverse complement strand
CCGCCGAGATCGCGCAGCGCAATGCCGGCTTCGGCGAGAACGACGTCGATCATCGGCAGGACGCGCTCGGAATGGGTCTGTCCCGCGTGAAGCTCGCGGACGACCCACTGCGTGCCGTCGCCGACGGCGACGCTGCACCACTCGCTTCCGGTTTCGAGCGCCAGCACGTTCATCCGGTGATTTTACCCGCACCGGACGCAGTCCGCGGCGCACGGACGGGTACAATGCGCGCCTGCCGTGCCCGACGCGCTTCCCGGCGCGCCCGCGATCCATGACTGCCCCGGCCTCCTCCGCACCGCCCCGCCCCGCCCCGGACGCAACACTCGCGATCGAGTCGCTCGATCAGGAGGGCCGCGGCGTCGCGCGCCGCGACGGCAAGGCCATCTTCGTCGAGGGCGCGCTGCCGGGCGAGCTCGTCCTGACGACCACGCTGAAGCGCAAGCCCAATTACGAGATCGCACGCGCCGACCGGATTCTGCGCGCCAATGCCGCGCGCGTCGTGCCGCGCTGCCCGCATTTCGGCGTGTGCGGCGGCTGCTCGATGCAGCATTTCGACGCCGCCGCGCAGGTGGCCGCGAAGCAGCGGACGCTGGAGGACACGCTGTGGCACATCGGCCGCGTGCGCGCAGCGCTGCTCCTGCCGCCGATCCACGGCCCCGCCTGGGGATACCGCCATCGCGCGCGCCTCACCGTGCGCCACGTCGAGAAAAAAGGCGGCGTGCTGGTCGGCTTCCACGAGAAGAAGTCGAGCTACGTCGCCGACATGACGTCGTGCGCGGTGCTGCCGGCGAAGATCTCGGCGCTGCTCGTGCCGTTGCGCACGCTCATCGGCGGGCTGACGATCCGCGACCGGCTGCCGCAGATCGAGCTTGCGATCGGCGAGGCCGGCATGCGCGAAGTGCTGGTGCTGCGGATCCTCGCGCCGCTCGCTCCCGAGGATGAAACGGCGCTGCGGGAATTTGCCGACCGGCACGAAGTCCAGTTCTACACGCAGACCGCCGGCCCCGAGACTGCCGTTCCGTTCTACCCCGTAGAAGCAGCGCTCGCCTACGCGCTGCCCGAGTTCGGGCTTGTGTTCCCGTATTCGCCGACCGAGTTCACCCAGGTCAACGCGTCGATCAATCGCGTGCTCGTTCGGCGCGCAATGATGCTGCTGGCGCCGCAATCGGGCGAGCGCATCGCCGACTTCTTCTGCGGCCTCGGCAATTTCACGCTGCCGATCGCCCGCCGCGGCGCGACCGTCGTCGGCGTCGAAGGCAGCGCGTCGCTCGTACGGCGCGCCGAAGCCAATGCCGAGCGCAACGGCCTCGCCGCGCGCGCGTCCTTCCGCGTCGCGGACCTGTTCGAGGCCACCCCCGAATCGGTGGAGGCGCTGGGGCCGCTCGACAAGGTGCTGCTCGATCCGCCGCGCGAAGGCGCGCTCGCGCTGGTGAAGGCGCTGCCGGGCGACGGCGCGCCGCGCCGGATCGTCTACGTGTCGTGCAGCCAGGCGACTCTCGCCCGCGACGCCTCGGTGCTGGTGCAGGACCATGGCTACACGCTGGCCGCCGCCGGGATCGTCAACATGTTCCCGCACACCGCCCACGTCGAGTCGATCGCGCTCTTCGTGCGCTGACCGGTTCACTCCGCCCGGCGAGCGGTTATGATCGCGGCTCCCTTCCTTTGCCGGTGACGCCCACCATGTCCTCGCTCTCGCACCTGCTGGAACGCAACCGCCGCTGGGCCGACGACGTGAAGGCGCGCCGGCCGGATTTCTTCGCCGACCTCGCGAAAGGGCAGACGCCGCGCTACTTCTGGGTCGGGTGCTCGGACAGCCGCGTGCCGGCGAACGAGGTCATCGACCTCGCCGCGGGCGAGCTCTTCGTGCACCGCAACGTCGCGAACGTCGTCGTCCACACCGACCTCAACTTCCTGTCGGCGCTGCAGTTCGCGGTCGATTCGCTCAAGATAGAGCACGTGCTGGTGGTCGGCCACCTCGGCTGCGGCGGCGTCCACGCGGCCTACGAGGCGCGCCCGCTCGGCCTCATCGACAACTGGCTGCGCCACGTGCAGGACGTCTCCGCCAAGCACACGGCGATGCTCGAGCGCCTGCCGGACGACGGCTCGCGCCAGGACCGGCTCTGCGAGCTCAACGTGATCGAGCAGGTCGTGCACGTCGCGCGCACGACGATCGCCCAAGATGCGTGGCACCGCGGCCAGCCGCTGACGGTCCACGGCTGGATCTACGGCCTCACGGACGGACTGCTGCGCGATCTCGGCATCGCCGCGGACAGTCCCGAGACGCTCGCGCGCGAATACGCGTCGGCGCTGGCGCGGCTCGACGCGCCGGCCGCCTGAACGGCTTCGCGCCGCGCATCAGTGCAGGAAGGCCGCGAGGTCGACGCATGCCAGCACGGCGATCACCGTGAACGTTCCCACGGTGCCCGCGAAGCGCTCGGGCGTGACGCCCGATCTGCGCGACAGCCCGATCGCATGCAGCACGCGCGCGGCGCAGAGCGCCATGCCGCAGCCGTGCAGCAGCGCCGGGCCCGCACGGTCGAGTTCGGCGACGAGCATGAGCACGAGGGCGAGCGGCACGTATTCGATGGCATTGCCGTGCGCACGGATCGCCCGCGCGAGCCCGCGGTCGCCGCCGTCGCCGATGCCGGTCTTCGTGCGCCAGCGCCGCACGACGACGCGCATCCCGAGGATCAGGATGAGGAACGCAAGGAGTGCGGCGTAGAAGCCGGTGATCGGCACGGCCATTCAGTCCTCGTCGTCGAAGTCGCCTTCGTCCATCCAGGTCTGCTGGATCGCCTCCAGCACCTTCTCGCCGCTGTGCTTCGGGTCGTCGGCGAAGTCCGGCAGCGCGATCACCCACGCACGGAGGTCCGTGAACAGCACGGTGCGCGGATCGACGTCGGGATGCGCTTCGGCGAGCGCGATTGCGATTTCGCGCACATCGGTCCATTTCATCGCAGGCTCCCCGCACCGAACGACGGTCAGTGCTTTTCTTTCGCGTAGTTGATGGTGTAGCGCGGAATCTCGATGGTGAGCTTCGCGTCGCCGACGATCGCCTGGCAGGAGAGGCGTGACTGGGAAGTGAGGCCCCACGCGCGATCGAGCAGGTCGTCCTCGTCCTCGGTCGAGGGCGCCAGCGTGGCGAAGCCTTCGCGCACGATCACGTGGCAGGTCGTGCACGCGCAGGATTTCTCGCAGGCATGCTCGATCTCGACGCCGTGCGTGAGCAGCGCGTCGCAGATCGACTCGCCCCGCTTCGCCTCGAAGGTGATTCCCTCGGGACAGACCTCCGGGTGCGGCAGCACGACGATTTCGGGCATGAGGCGGGGCTCCGGCGCGCGTCAGGTCAGGGCGTCGATCTGCCGGCCGGTGAGCGCACGGGCGACTCCGCGGTCCATCCGCCGCGCCGCGAATTCCGCCGTCGCCGCATTGAGCGCCGCCGTCGCGGCGACGAGCGCGCGATGGTCGGCGCCGCCGCGCGATTGCAGTGCTGCGTCGAGAGCCGCATCGATCGCGCCCCTTTCGCCGGCGTCGAGGAGATCGCCATCGGTCTCGAGCGCGCGCCGCGTCGCGGCGATGACCCGGTCGGCCTCGACCTGCGCCTCGGCGAGCGCGCGCGCCGCCATGTCGTCCGCCGCGTGCCGGAACGATTCCTCCAGCATCCGCGCGATGTCGGCGTCGGACAGCCCGTATGAAGGCTTCACGACGATCGCGGCCTCGGTGCCGGAAGTCTCCTCGCGCGCCGACACCGACAGCAGCCCGTCGGCGTCCACCTGGAACGTGACCTTCACGCGCGCCGCGCCCGCCGGCATCGGCGGAATGCCGCGGAGCTCGAAGCGCGCGAGCGAGCGGCAGTCGGCGACGCGGTCGCGCTCGCCCTGCACGACGTGGACCGAGATTGCCGTCTGACCTTCCTTGAATGTCGTGAATTCCTGCGCGCGCGTCACCGGGATCGTCGCGTTGCGCGGGACGATCTTCTCGACGAGGCCGCCCATCGTCTCGAGCCCGAGCGACAGCGGAATGACGTCGAGCAGCAGCCAGTCGTCCGTCTCGGTACGATTGCCGGCCAGCACGTTCGCCTGGATCGCGGCGCCCAGCGCGACCACCTGGTCCGGGTTGAGGTTCGTGAGCGGCGGCGCCCCGAAGAACTCGCCGACCGCCTTCTGGATCTGCGGCATCCGCGTCGCGCCGCCGACCATCACGACACCCTTGATGTCCGCCGTCGTGAGCCCCGCGTCGCGCAGCGCGCGCCGCACGGGCGCGAGCGTCTTCGCGACCAGGTTCTGCGTGATCGACGTGAAGATCTCGGCGGTGAGCGTGAGCTCGAGCTTCGTGCCATCCGCGAGCACTGCGCCGATCGGTGCCGAGCGATGGATCGTGAGGTTTTCCTTCGCCTCGCGCGCCTTCACCATGAGGAGCCGCGTGTCCTCGGGCGCGAGCGGCGGCAGCTGCGCGTCCTCGATCGCCCAGCAGTAGACGCGGTGGTCGAAGTCGTCGCCGCCCAGCGCCGAATCGCCGTTGGTCGCAAGCACTTCGAACACACCCTTGGAGAGGCGCAGGATCGAGATGTCGAACGTGCCGCCGCCAAGATCGTAGACGGCGTAGATGCCTTCGGCGGCATTGTCGAGGCCATACGCGATTGCCGCGGCGGTCGGCTCGTTCAGCAGGCGCAGCACCGGCAGCCCGGCGAGGAGCGCGGCATCCTTGGTCGCCTGCCGCTGGGCATCGTCGAAATACGCGGGCACGGTGACGACGGCGCCCGCGAGCGGACCGCCGAGGCTTGCCTCGGCGCGTTCGCGCAGCGTGCGCAGGATGTCGGCCGATATCTCCACCGGGCTCTTCACGCCGGCGCGCGTGGCGATTCGCACCATGCCCGGCGTGTCGACGAAGCGGTACGGAAAGCGCCGCGCATCGGCCAGGTCGGAAAGGCCGCGGCCCATCAGCCGCTTCACCGACACGATCGTGTTCTGCGGATCGCGCGCCTGCTCCGCCTGCGCCGGGTATCCGACCGAGACGCCATTCTCGCCATAACGGACGATCGAGGGCAGCAGCGGCCGGCCATCGGCGTCGGGCAACACGACGGGAATGCCGTGCCGCACCGTCGCGACCAGTGAATTCGTCGTGCCGAGGTCGATGCCGACCGCGAGTCGCCGCGGCGGCTTCACCGGCAGCGCATCGGGCTCGGAAATCTGCAGCAGCGCCATCAGCCGTCCAGTTCCGCCTGCATGGCGTCGATGTCGGCGGCGAGCTTCGCGAGAAACGTGAGCTCGCGCAGCACCGCGCGCGCCGTCTGCCGCTCGGCATCACTGTTGCGGTCGAGGAGCTCCGCCACGCGCTGCTCTTCGCGCGCCGCTTCGGCATCCACCTCCGCGCGCAACGCGGCCAATGCGTTCGCGTCGCGCGCGGCGAGCGCATCGCTGACCGCCTCGCGCCGCTCGAGCTGGCGCTCGAGGAACTCGACCGGCAGCGCACTCTCCGCCTCGTCCGGCGGCGCACCACCGTCGAGTGACAGCAGATAGTGCGCGCGCGCCACAGGATCCTTCAGCGCGCTGTAGGCCTCGTTGACCCGCGCCGAGGACTGCAGCGCGAGGCGGCGCTCGGCGTCGGGCGACGCGGCGTAGCGGTCCGGATGCACCTCGCGCTGGAGCGCGCGATAGGCGCGGTCGAGCGCGGCCGGGTCGAAGCGAAAGCGCCGCGGCAGGCCGAAGAGGTCGAAGTAGTTGCGGGAGAAGTCGATCATGGAACGAATCGGCCCGCGCGCCGGGTCGGAGTCGGCGGCGGCGATGGAATGGCCGAGACCGCAGAGAGTCGAGCAGAGCGGCGCTATGCGAAGGCTATCGGCGATCTCAGACGTTGAAGCTTTCGCCGCACCCGCACGCGTCCTTGACGTTCGGGTTGTTGAACTTGAATCCCTCGTTCAGCCCTTCGCGGGCGAAGTCGAGCTCGGTGCCGTCGAGGTAGGGCAGGCTCTTCGGATCGACGATGACCGTAACGCCGTGCGATTCGAAGGCAATGTCCTCCGGCTTCAGCTCGTCGGCGAATTCCAGCTTGTACGCGAGCCCGGAACAGCCCGACGTGCGCACGCCGAGGCGAAGCCCGACGCCCTTGCCGCGATTCGCGAGCGTGCGCGCGACGTGCTTCGCCGCCGATTCGGTGAGAGTGACGCCCATGGCCGGAGCTCCCGTCAGTCCGCCGCGACGGAGGCGCTCGCCGGCGCCGTCGCGGGTTGCGACACGCTGTCAGGCTTCCCGTCGTGCTTCTTCCGGTAGTCGGCCACCGCCGCCTTGATCGCGTCCTCGGCGAGGATCGAGCAGTGGATCTTCACCGGCGGCAGCGCCAGCTCCTCGGCGATCTGCGTGTTGCGGATCGACATCGCCTGGTCGAGCGACTTGCCCTTCACCCATTCGGTGACGAGCGACGACGACGCAATGGCCGAGCCGCAGCCGTAGGTCTTGAACTTGGCGTCCTCGATGAGGCCGTCCTTGCCGACCTTGATCTGCAGCTTCATCACGTCGCCGCAGGCCGGCGCGCCGACCATGCCGGTGCCGACGTCGTCGGCATCCTTCGGCAGCGAGCCGACGTTGCGCGGATTCTCGTAGTGATCCAGTACCTTGTCGCTGTATGCCATCGTGGTTCTCCAGTCCCCTCGCCGGGGATGCCCCGGCCTTGCTGTCCCTTGCGCCCGCGGCGCTCGGGTCTACCGCTTCTTGTCCGGGAAAGCGAGGGCCGCCCCGAGCTTTCCCGCCATTATCTTCCGGACGAATTTCAGCGGGTTTCAGGCTGAAATTCGTTCGCCTAGTGCGCCGCCCATTGCACCGACTCGAGGTCGACGCCTTCCTGGTGCATTTCCCAAAGGGGCGAGAGCTCGCGCAGCTTGCCCACCTTGCGCTTCAGGAGGTCGACCGCGTAGTCGATCTCCTCTTCGGTCGTGAACCGTCCGATCGTGAAGCGGATCGAGCTGTGCGCGAGCTCGTCGCTGCGACCCAGCGCGCGCAGCACGTACGACGGCTCGAGCGATGCCGACGTGCAGGCGGAGCCCGACGAAACCGCGATGTCCTTGATCGCCATGATCAGGCTCTCGCCCTCGACGAAGTTGAAGCTGATGTTGAGGTTGTGCGCGACGCGGCGCTCGAGGTCGCCGTTCACGTAGACCTGGTCGATCTCCGACAGGCCGGCGCGCAGGCGCTCGCGCAGCTCGCGGATGCGCGGAATCTCGGTCGCCATCTCGTGCCGCGCAAGACGAAATGCCTCGCCCATGCCGACGATCTGGTGCGTCGCGAGCGTGCCGGAGCGCATGCCGCGCTCGTGGCCGCCGCCGTGCATCTGCGCCTCGATGCGCACCCTGGGCTTGCGCCGCACGAACAGCGCGCCGATGCCCTTGGGCCCATACGTCTTGTGCGCCGAGAACGACATCAGGTCGACCTTGAGCGCGCCGAGGTCGAGCGGCATCTTGCCCGTGGCCTGCGCCGCGTCGACGTGGAAGATGATCCCGCGCGCGCGGCAGATCTCGCCGATCGCGACGATGTCCTGGATCACGCCGATCTCGTTGTTCACCGCCATCACCGACGCGACGATCGTGTCCGGCCGCAGCGCCGCGGTGAATGCCTCGAGGTCGAGCAGGCCGTCCGGCTGCACGTCGAGGTAAGTGACCTCGAAGCCTTCGCGCTCGAGCTCGCGCATCGTGTCGAGCGTCGCCTTGTGCTCGGTCTTGACGGTGACGAGATGGCGGCCCTTCTCGCGGTAGAAATGCGCCGCGCCCTTCAATGCGAGGTTGATCGACTCGGTGGCGCCGGACGTGAACACGAGCTCCTTCGCGTCGCAGCGCACGAGCGCCGCGATCTCCGCCCGCGCCTCCTCGACCGCCTTTTCGGCGTCCCAGCCGAACTGGTGCGAGCGTGACGCCGGGTTGCCGAAGTGCTCGGTCAGGTACGGAATCATCTTCTGCGCGACGCGCGGATCCACCGGCGTCGTCGCCGAATAGTCGAGGTAGATCGGAGTCTTCATTCTGTCTTCCCGCTGTTTCCTGACATGCTGCGGCCGGATCTCCGCGGAGTTCAGTCCGCCGAAACCGGTTCCCGCGGGCGGGCAGGTGCGCGGTGATCGTGCATGACCGCGACGTCGCCGCCGTTCTTCTGCTGGGCCAGGAGGTCGGCCAGCGACACCGAGCGCAGGTACGCGAAGATGTGGGCGTTGAGGCCGGTCCACAGCTCATGCGTCATGCAACGCCCGCCGTCCTCGGCGCAGTCCTCGTCGCCGCCGCATTGCGTCGCGTCGATCGGCTCGTCGACAGCCAGGATGATGTCGGCCACGGACATCGACGCAGGGCTCCGCGCGAGACGGTAGCCGCCGCCGGGGCCGCGGACGCTCTCGACGAGCGCGTGCCGGCGCAGCTTGCCGAACAGCTGCTCGAGATAGGACAGGGATATCTTCTGGCGATCCGAGACCGCCGCCAGCGTGACCGGATTGCTGGTGCCGTGCATCGCAACGTCGATCATGGCCGTGACGGCGAATCGGCCTTTGGTGGTAAGTCGCATGCTTTCACCCCTTTCGAGCGAGCCCGCGAGTGGTCGGGGCAATGCCCCGTCTCAAGGTGGGTGCCGCGCGGGGGGTGTTCCCCGCCCCGGCACGATCCTGAAAAAGAATAGCTTTTCCGACTAAGTTAGTCAACTAAAAGTCCGACTAGTTCAGTCAATCATTTGATTCAGCCGCTTGGGGTCGAAACCCTCCGCCGTAGCCCGTGCGTCGTCGACGTCGATGCCGCCCTGCTGCAGCCGGTCGATGATGCTTTGCAGCCGCGCATCCGCTGCCGCGGCGTGATCGATCAGCCGATGGATCGCCTGCACCATGGGGTCGTTCATGTCTTCCGCAATGGCGTAGGCCGAGAATCCCATCTTTGTAGCATGGTCTTCTCGACGCGCTGCATCGTCCCCGGTGAGGATCCGCGCGGGGATGCCCACCGCGGTGGCGCCTGCAGGAACGTCGCGTACCACGACGGCATTGGAGCCTATCTTGGCGCCATCTCCTATCAAAATGGGCCCGAGTACCTTCGCACCGGCACCGATGACCACGCCCTTGCCCAGCGACGGGTGCCGCTTGCCCTTGTTCCATGACGTCCCGCCCAGCGTAACGCCATGATAGAGCGTGCAATCGTCGCCGATGTCCGCCGTCTCGCCGATCACGATGCCCATCCCGTGGTCGATGAAAACACGCCGTCCGATCGTCGCGCCCGGATGGATTTCGATGCCGGTGAGGAACCGGCCGCAATGAGCGAGCCAGCGCGGCAGCCAGCGCCAGCCGTGCCGCCATAGCCGATTCGGCAGCACACGGTGCCAGACGAGCGCGTGCAGCCCGGGATAGCAGGTCAGCACTTCCCAGTGGCTGCGCGCCGCCGGATCCCGGTCGAACACGACGGCGATGTCTTCACGCAGGCGATCGAACATGGGTCGATTTTCGCATTTCCGACTGGCATGCTCAACTATTGCGGCGCGGCGTGTCTTGATCAGACTCAAATCCCCGCGCCATGTCGAGGTCGGCCGCCGGCATCGAGGGCTTGCGCGCCGGGCGTCAGCGGAGCAAGACCGACGCGATGATGAGGCCCGCCGTCGCCAATCCGAACAGGACGGAATACGCAATGAACAGGAAGCAGGCGCGCAGGATCGTGCCCGTCCACGTGCCGCCGTACACGGCGCGCATCGCCCAGAGGAGATAGACCATCGGCCAGATCAGCAGCACGGTCCGCAGCCACGGCCAGGGAACGACGACGGCCGCGGCGACGATGAATGCCAGGAAGGCGTTGTTGTGGGCCGCGAACACGAGGTGCTCGCCGTACAGCCGCGGCCGGTGCGGGCGGCGGCGCCCGGAGCCCAGATACAGTATTTTCAGGAGCGCTGCGAACGCGGGCAGGATCGCGAACATCGCGTACGGACCGTAGCGCAACGTTCCGTCCGTCATCTGCGCCATTTTCTCCTGGTCCGACTGCCGGTTGAAAAGCGCGAGCCGCTCCCTGAGGCCGGGGACCTCGTCTTCCGCGCCCCCAAGATCGATGCCGCCACCGTTGGCGAGCTTGGCGCCGGCCCCTGCCTTCGCTCCGCCGCGAGGTGCCGCCGCGTCCGCCTTCGAATGATCCATCGCGCCGATCGGATCGCTCTGGAACTGCAGGAGGTCGAGGCCGCCGACGCTGACTTCGAACCGCAGCACGGCGAACACCAGCAGGCTCGCCACCAGGAAGAGGCGCGACGGCCGCACGAATCGCCGCCGCCGCCCCGCGAGATATTCGCGGGTCAGGAAGCCGGGCCGGAAGATGAGCGCGCCAAGCGTCCGCCACCACTTGCCGTCGAGCGCCACGTAGCGGCCGGCCGCATCGCGCATGAATTGCGCGAACGTCGGCAGCCGCGTGCGCGTTTCCTGGCCGCACGCCGGGCAGTATTCGCCGGGCGCGTCGCTGCCGCAGTTGCGGCAATGCGGCGGGGCAGGCGCAAGGGCCGGGGCTGCGATGTCGAGATCGTTGGGCAACGTCGCTCCGCGTTCGCCCCGCAGGCGGGAGCGCGCCCGGATCATAACCGAGCGAACGGTGCCGATTCCGGGCGTCATCGGCCGAGCACCTGGTCGATGCGCGCGAGGATGCCGCGCAGGATGCTCACCTCCTCGCGCTCCAGTCCCGCGCGCGCGAACAGCCGGCGCAGCCGCGGCACGAGGCGCCGCGGCATCCGCGGATCGAGAAAGCGCATCGCCGCCAGCGTGCTCGTGCCGTGCGCGTACAGCGCTTCGATCTCGTCGGCGGACGCCGGCGCGAACCGCGGGGCGCGCCACACCTCGCCGCCCGTCGCGGCGACGCGCAGCTCGTATGCGCACACCTGCACCGCCGCGGCGAGATTGAGCGAGCGATAGACTTCGTTGGCGCCGATCGTCGCGACCACGCCGCAGCGAGCGAGTTCGGCATTGGACAGGCCCGACATTTCCGAGCCGAAGACAAGCGCAACGTCGCCGCGCGCCGTGTGCGCGATGCCCTCGCGCGCCGCGTCCCGGATCGGCAGCACGCGCCCGGCGAACTCGCGCGGGCGGCCGGTGAGGCCGATCGCGAGCAGGCAGCCGCTCAAGGCCTCGTCGAGCGAGTCGGCGACGCGCGCCGCATCGAGCACCGCCGTCGCGCCCGACGCGAGCGCGACCGCCTCGGGATCCGGAAACCGCCGCGGCGCGACCAGCACCAGCCGGTCGAGGCCCATGGTCAGCATCGCCCGCGCCGCAGCGCCGATGTTGCCGGGATGGCTGGGTGCCATCAGGACGATGCGGATCCGGGAAAGGGGCTCGAGAGGTGGATTCACGGGCGCGGCGCGGCGGGCGGAGATTGCCGCCAGGGGCGCCCGGTTACAATAGCGCAATTCGTTCTTTCAGAAACCGGCTCCCCGCATTCGCACTGGCGGCGGCCGGCAACAATTCAGGCGGTTCCCATGCATCCCACGCTCACCATCGCGGTGAAGGCCGCGCGCCGTGCGGGCAACGTCATTTCGCGCGGCGCCCGCGACCTCGACCGACTCACCGTTACCGCGAAGGGTCCGAAGGACTTCGTGAGCGAGATCGACCGCGCCGCCGAGCGCGCGATCGTCGACACGCTGCTCGCCGCCTATCCGGACCACGCGATCCTCGCGGAGGAAGGCACCGCCAAGGGCGACAACGCCGACGCGGAGAACGTCTGGATCATCGATCCGCTCGACGGCACCACCAACTTCCTGCACGGGTTCCCTCAGTACTGCGTGTCGATCGCGCTCGCGCAGAAGGGACAGGTCACGCAGGCGGTGATCTACGACCCCGTGCGCAACGACCTCTTCACCGCGACGCGAGGCCGCGGCGCATTTCTCAACGACCACCGGATGCGGGTGTCGAAGCGCGCGCATCTGCGCGACTGCCTGATCGGAACGGGCTTTCCGTTTCGCGACGGCAGCTATCTCGACACCTACCTCCGGATGATGAAGACGATGATCGAGAGCACCGCGGGACTGCGTCGTCCGGGCGCGGCCGCACTCGATCTCGCCTACGTCGCCGCCGGGTTCTACGACGGCTTCTGGGAAGTCGGACTGAATCCGTGGGATGTCGCGGCGGGGAGCCTGCTGGTGCAGGAATCCGGCGGACTCATCGGCGATCTCGCCGGCGAAGGCGACTTCCTGCACGGCGGGCAGGTGATCGCCGCGACGCCGAAGATCTTCGCGCAGATGGTCACGGTGCTGGCACCCTATCGCGGCGATCTCACGCGTCCGCGCGCCGCCTGACGCAAGTCTCATCCGCACGATCACGCGGCCTTCCGCGCAGCGCGAGCTGCGGTCGGATTCGAGCATGCCGCATTCCGGGGCAGCGCATCCGAAAATTGCTGCATCCGGCGCGACCGCGACCGGCGATCAACGGGGCTTTCTCGCCTTGACCGGCATCCGGACCGCCTCGATGAATGCCGCGAGTGCGGGCGACACCTGCCGCCGACCCGGGTAATAGAGAAAGAAGCCCGGAAACGCTCGGCACCATTCGTCGAGCACGCGCACCAGCGCACCAGACTTCACGAGCGGCACGATCTGATCCTCGATCACGTACGCAAGGCCGATGCCTGCCGACGCGGCTTCGACGACGATGCCTTCGTCGCCCAGGATGAGCGGCCCATCGACGGCCACCTCGATGCTCCGGTTCGCTTTCGCGAACTCCCACTTGTAGAGCGTCCCCGCCGAAGGAAGCCTGAAGTTGATGCAGCGATGCTGACCGAGATCGCTTGGCGTTGCCGGCGCCGGATGCGACGCGAAGTACTGCGGCGAGCCCACGACCGCCATCCGCAGTTTTCCCGTGACGGGAATCGCCACCACGTCCTTCTGCAGCGATTCGCCGAGGCGGATGCCGGCATCGAACCTCTGCGCAACGATGTCGGTCAGTGCCGGATCGACGAGGATTTCGACGACGATCTCCGGAAACTGCTGCGTGAAGCGCGGAAGAATCGGCGCGACCACCATTCGGGCTGCACTTCGGGACGCGGTAATCCGGACGAGGCCGGAAGGACGGTCGAGCAGGCGTCCGAGTTCGTCGACCGCGCCGGATATCTCGTCGATGGCGGGACGAAGACGTGCGAGCAGGCGCTCGCCGGCCTGCGTGGTCGACACACTCCTCGTACTGCGCGCCAGCAGCTGAATGCGCAGGCGCTCCTCGAGGCGGCGCATCGTGTGGCTGAGCGCCGACGGCGACACGCCGAGCCGCGCGGCGGCCCGCGTGAAGCTTCGTTCCTCTGCCACGACGGCGAATGCCGCCAGGCTGCCCCAGTCTTCGCGGTCCATTGGTGAATATTTCTCAATAGCTCATGCCGATTCTACATCTTTATCGCTGGTCTGGCGACGCGCATCATCCTGGTTCACGACGACGGAATGTCGATCTTCAACCAGCACCGGAGGAAACATGCGCAAGCGCACATTGGGCAACAGCGGCCTCGAAGTCTCGGCGCTCGGGCTGGGCTGCATGGGAATGAGCTACGGCTACGGACCGGCGATCGAGAAAAAGGATGGCATCGCGCTGATCCGTGCGGCCGTCGCACGAGGGGTCACTTTTTTCGATACAGCCGAAGTCTACGGTCCGTACACGAACGAGGCACTGGTGGGCGAAGCGCTGGCTCCGTTCCGCGATCAGGTGGTGATCGCCACCAAGTTCGGCTTCGACCTCGACCCGGTTGACGCGCAACGGCGGGGCCTCAACAGCCGCCCCGAGCACATCAGGCTGGTGGCCGAAGCGTCGCTCACGCGATTGAGGACCGACGTCATCGATCTCTTCTATCAGCATCGCGTCGATCCGGACGTTCCGATCGAGGATGTCGCCGGCGCCGTCAAGGACCTGATCCGCGAAGGCAAGGTCAGGCACTTCGGGCTTTCCGAGGCGGGCGCGCAGACGATCCGCCGTGCGCATGCCGTCCAGCCGGTCGCCGCAGTTCAGAGCGAATACTCGCTGTTCTGGCGGGAGCCCGAGCAGGAGATCCTGCCGACGCTCGAGGAGCTCGGCATCGGCTTCGTTCCGTTCAGCCCGCTGGGCAAGGGCTTCCTCACGGGCGCCATCGACGAGAACACGACATTCGACGGCACCGATTTTCGCAACGTCGTCCCCCGTTTTTCGCCGGAGGCGCGGAAGGCGAACCACGCGCTGGTCGATCTTCTGGGCGGGATCGCGGCGCGGAAAAAGGTGACGTCGGCTCAGATTGCGCTCGCGTGGCTGCTGGCGCAGAAGCCGTGGATAGTTCCGATCCCCGGAACCACGAAGCTGCATCGCCTCGAGGAAAACGTCGGCGCGGCCGCCATCGAACTGTCGGCGGACGAGCTTCGCACCATCGAGAGCGCGGCGTCGACGATCACGCTTCACGGCGCCCGGTACCCGGAACATCTGCAAAAGCTGGTCGGTCGCTGAAAGGCCCGCCCTCGCGCGCAAGACCGAAATCGCAAACAGTTCAGGACGTCGTGCATGCCAACTGGCCCGCCCGATGGCGAAGCAGGCAACAGTGCGTCCCAATATTTCGATGCGCGACCACCGTGTCACGACACGTTCCATCCGGAAGAGGAATAGCGATGAGTAACGTCATTGTCGTCATCGGACCTGGTCAGATCGGCCAGGCCATCGCGCGTCGCGTCGGTGCCGGCAAGCACATCGTACTGGCCGACATGCGGCTGGAGAACGCGACTGCCGCCGCCGAAGTCATGGAAAACGCCGGATACGAAGTGAGTGTCGCGACGGTCGACGTGTCTTCGCGCGAGGCCGTGCACGCGCTCGTGGAGACGGCGACGGCGCTGGGCGACGTCACCGGGCTCATTCATGCTGCCGGTGTCTCTCCCAGTCAGGCGTCGCCGGCGACGATCCTCAAGGTCGACCTGTACGGCACGGCGCTCGTGCTGCAGGAGTTCGGAAACGTCATCGCCCGCGGCGGATCCGGCGTCGTCATCGCGTCGCAGTCCGGACATCGCCTGCCGGCGCTCAGCATCGAGCAGAACAAGGCGCTGGCCACGACTCCCGTCGAAGAGCTGCTGAGTCTTCCCTTCCTGCAGCTCGACCACGTTACCGATTCGCTTCATGCGTACCAGCTCGCGAAGCGTGGTAATTCGCTGCGCGTCATGGCGGAAGCGGTGCGCTGGGCCAAGCGCGGCGCACGGGTCAACACGATCAGCCCGGGCATCATCATGACTCCGCTTGCCAAGGACGAATTGAGCGGGCCACGGGCCGAAGGCTACCGGCGCATGATCGCGATGTCCGCAGCGGGGCGCGCCGGCACTCCGGACGAGGTGGGTAACGTCGGCGCCTTGCTCATGGGCCCGGACGGCGGATTCATCACCGGCAGCGACTTTCTCATGGACGGCGGCGTGACCGCGTCCTATTGGTACGGCGAGCTCGCGCCGAAGTGAGCGTACCGCCGCGCGGCAGGCACCGAGCGCAAAGCTCGGACATGGAGCCTGGCCGCCACGAGATGCGTGCCCGTCCCGAGACACCCCAGCGCAGGCGCAGCCGCCTCGCATTGGAATACCATGACGGCGACGGACGGGAATCGCGTCGATTTCCGGCATCGATGGCACCGGAATTGCTCGTGCCCTGCCCGATCACACAAGAATATTGATGGGAGCGTACATGCGTCGCCGCTTTCCGGTCCTGACAACGCCAGGATCTGCACTTACCCGCGCCGGCGCCTGCGTCGGCCTCCTGCTTCTCGCGACGCTGTTCGCCGACGCAGCGCAGGCAACGACCATTGCGACGCTGCGCGTCAGGCTCCATCCGGACGCGGCGGAGCCCGGCACGCTTCCGGCGCTGCAGCAGCAGCGGCTCGAAGCGATGGTCGGCACGAGTCTCACGCTGACGGGCACGACGCGCACCGGCGCGCTGTTGCTCACGCTGGGCACGCCGGCCGACGATGCCGCGCTCACCCCGGCGCTGCGTGCGATGCGAGCGGACCGGGCCGTGCTTTGGGTCGACGCCGTGCCCGTTACGCCCGAAGGTGGCCGCCAGCCGGCGTCAGTGGCGGCGTCGCCGCTCGCGGCCCAGACCGGTTCGCGGCTGATGGTCCGGCTCACCGACGACGCCACACCCGATTGGAGCAGCCTGCTCCCGCAACTCGGCGCGCGTGCCGGCGGGAGCCTGTCCGTCGTCCGTTCAATCGGGAATGTCTGGGTGCTGCAACTGCCGCAGCCCGTCCGCGGCGACGCGCTGGCGGCGCTCGCCGCACAGGTCCAGAACGATCCCGCCGTCCGCTACGCGGATCCGGTGCTGCGTTTCTATCCGCTGGCGATCCCGAACGACACGTTCTACCCGAGTCAATGGGCACTGTGGGATCCCGTGGGCGGGGTCAACGCGCCCTCGGCATGGGACATTCAGACCGGCTCGCCGGCAATCGTGGTCGGCGTCGTCGACACGGGAACGTTGCCGCACAGCGAACTCGCGGGTCGGGTTCTCCCGGGCTACAACTTCATTTCCGACCCGGCTTCCGCCGGCAACAGCTACGGGCGCGGCTCCGATCCGACCGACAACGGGAACTGGAACGCCGACGGTGACTGCGGTGGCGCGCCTGCGCAGCCCAGCGAATGGCACGGCATCTTCGTGTCGGGGATCATCGCAGCGGACACCAACAACGGCGCCGGGATCGCCGGCATGGATTGGGGCGCGAGCATCCTGCCGGTGCGCGCGCTCGGCAAGTGCGGCGGCACCTACGAGGATGTGTACGAGGGGATGCTCTGGGCATCCGGCGTCGGGATCGGCGGCGTACCCCTCAACCAGAATCCCGCGCGCGTGATCAACATGAGCCTCGGCGGCCCGGGTGCGTGCCCGCAGGTGGTCCAGGACGCCATCAACGATGCGCTGTCGATGGGCGCGGTCGTCGTCGTGGCGGCCGGCAACGAGACCGACGACACGTCGAACTACGCGCCGTCGGGATGCAGCGGCGTCATCACCGTCGCGGCCAGCAATCGCAGCGGGGACCGCGCGACTTACTCGAACTTCGGGACGCGTGTGGACATCTCGGCGCCGGGCGGCGACGTGACGGCGAATGGCTACGGAGATCCGACCGCGGCGATCCTGTCGCTGTGGAACTCAGGAACGACGACGCCCGTCGCCGATGCCGATGCCTATGCCTACGCGATCGGCACGAGCGCGGCGGCGCCCTACGTTGCAGGAACCGTGTCGCTGATGCTCGCGCGCAATCCGACGCTGACGCCTGGCACCGTGCTCGGAATTCTGCAGAACAGCGCACGCGAATTCCCGGCGGGGACCACTTGCGCGCTTGGCAATCTCTGCGGCGCGGGTCTGCTCGACGCCGGCATTGCGCTTGCGAGCACGCCACCGGCGGGCGCGGGGCCCGCGGGCACCATTGCGATCGTCGAATACTACGACGCCGCGCGCGACCACTACTTCATCACCGGCGACGCGCTCGAGATCGCGAATCTCGACAACGACCCGTCGCACAAATACTTGCGCACCGGCTTCGTCTTCTATGCGTACGCCGGCCCATTCTCGTCGCCGTACGGTTCCGCGCCGGTGTGCCGCTTTTACGCGGGCAACCCGCTGATCGATTCGTATTTCTTCAGTGCCAGCGCCGCAGAGTGCGGCTACGTGTCCGCCTACGCGGCGTCGACCTGGACCGAGCAGAGCTTCGCCGCGTTCTACGTGCCGGTCGCGGACGGCGCGGGCAACTGTCCCGGCGGCACGATTCCCGTCTATCGCTTCGATGACAACCGGCAGGATTTCAACCAGCGCCACACGATCGACCCGTCGGTGAAGCGCGCGATGCTGAATCGTGCATGGGTGCCCGACGGCGCGGGCCCGCGCGGCGTTGCGTTCTGCTCGCCCATCTGATTCCGCGGACCTGAACAGCACGGCCGACAGAGCGTTCCGTCGGCCGCGTTTCACTCGCGCCATGCGAGCGATGCGGGCTCGCGTTCAGAGCGGACGTTTGCTGACCCCGTCCCGCCGCGCGGAGCCCTGCCCCGCTCCCTGCGACTAGTGCCGCTGTCCCTCGCCCTTCGGCTCGCCCGCCTCGCGCGACTTCGCTGCTTGGCCCTGTCCGCCGTTGGGTGCAGCGCCTTGCGGATGCGGCGTGGCGGCCTGCTGGCGCATGCCGGACGCATTGGCTGCCTGCGGTTTCGTCGCGGCGTTCGCGGGATGCGAGGCCTGTCCGCGCTGCGGCATCGCGCCCGGCGTGGCAACCTGTGCGTTGCCCGCATTTCGTCCGCCGTTGCCTGCGGGGTGGCCTTGCCCTGACGTGTTGGCCGCTGCGTTTGCGCTCGCCTTGTTGCGTCCCTGCTTCGACTCTCCCGCCGTCGGCGGCGTCGTGCCACTCGCGCTGGAAGATGTGGCGTTCCGTCCCGGCGTGGTGCCTGCAGAAGTGGTCGATGCAGAACCGGAGGCCGTGGTGCGCGTCGTCGAACGCGCGGCGCTTTCGCGTGCCGGCGAGACGCCCGCCTGATTGAACGCGCCCGGCTGAGGCGTCGCCGCGATCGCCGGCCGGCCGTGGTTCTCCGACGCGAACAGCGCCCGATTCGTCGCCGCCGCATTCTGATGCTGCACCTGCATCGACGTCGCCTCGACGTGACGCTCGCTCATCGCCTGCCGCTCGACCGAGGTCGGCTCGGCGCGAACGCCGCCGGGCCCGCCGTTGTAGCTGACGTGATTGACCGTCGTCGTGTGCACGGCCGTGTTGTACGTCGTGTGGACGCTGTTGATGCTGACGTTATTGACCGCGCGGTTGTAGTAGAACGACCCGCCCCTCCAGTAGCCGCCTTGGTACCCGGTCCCGACGTACCCGAAGCCGTAGTTGACGCCGCCGTAGTAGCCGACGCGCGGACCCCAGTAGCCTGCGTTCCAGAGGTAGGCGCCGCTGCTCCAGCCCCAGTATCCCGGTGTCCACAGAAGCCCTACTGAAGGCGGCTGGACCCACGTGCCGGGCACCCAGTAATAGCCTTCGGGGCCGTAGGCCCAGTAGCCCGGCATCCAGATGTATCCCGATGCGGGGATCAGCGGCTGCGCATAGACCGGCAGCGGCGGCGGCGCGAGCGTCACCGAAACGAACGTTGCCGCGGAAGCGAGCGTCGATGCCGCCAGCAGCATGGCGATCGCCGTGTTTCGCAGTGTGCGATGCAGCATTGCGCGCGGACCTGATTTCCGGGTCATGCCGTTCTCCTCGATGTCGGTTCGTGTTGCCTCTGCTAACGCGAGACGGCGAAGGATGGTTGACGGCGCCCGCCAAGTGCCTGGCGGGGTTGCCAGCGGCCCCGAGCCTTTGCTTGCTTCCTTCCTTCGACCGGAGGTGCGGCCGTGGCGTTCAACCCGGGATGCACTTGCAGAACTTACAAACCGCCCGCGTCCATCAGCGCGCCGTAGTCCTCGGCGTAGAGCTGCGACGAAGCGCGCAGCGGCAGCGACATTTCGATTCTGCATCGGTGACGTCCGTGTTCCGGCGAAGCCACGGCGGGAGCCCAAAGAAGAAGGGCGGCCATCGCTCGCGCGGTGGCCGCCCCGTTCGGTGCAGCGTCGGGCTACGGCAGGAAATGCCCGAGATTGTTGTTGACGACCACCTTGTCGAGCACGGTGATCACGCCGCTTGCGTTGACGTCCTTCAGGAAGTTCGCTCCCGTGAGCGGCTGACCGAGCTGTCCGTTCACCGCAACCAGATCCGTCACGGCGACGACCTTGCTCTGGTTGACGTCGCCGGCGAGGAACCCGATCCGAATCGAGCCGGTGCCTCCCGTGCCGCCATCCGTCGATGACACTGCGGAGAGGTCGACCGTCACGTATTGCACGTCGGTCACGCCGCTGAGGCTCACGTGGACGGTATTGCCGCTGAACGTTGGCGCTGCGGCAATCGCCGTTCCCTCGCTGACCGTCACGACCGCGCCATTGATCGGCTTGTCGAACGTGAACACGAGCGTCTGGTTGGGGCCGGTGCGCGGCTCGATCGTCGGAGTCGCCGGTGTGTTCGCCAGCGTGAGGTCGAACGTTCCAGCCGCGCCGTGCACCCTGCTCGACACTGCGCTCTGGAACACCGGCGCCACGACCGTGACCGGCGGAACCGTCAACGCTTCCGCCGTGGCACCCGCCGCGTTGTGGTGGTGCAAGAGCAGCGCCCCCAGCGATCCGTTGCCGGTCAGGTTGGCGACGTTGAACGTCACCGGAATCTTCGCTCCGGGAAGGTCGTCGAACAGCACGCCTCCGCCGAAGTCGAGCCCGGGAGCGCCCATGTTGTAAGTGAACGGCCCCAGGTGGTCGATGTTTGTGCCGTTCGCATCGTACGTGTCGACGAAGTAATGAATGGTCTCCGTCCCCGCCAGACCCATATCGGGCAGGTACGCCGTCAGGAAGAAGACGTCGTTCTGGAACGTCCGCGTATCGACGACATTCGAGGGTAGCTGATTGGGGAAATATTCGGGAATGAACGCGTTCCCGGTCCAGTCATAGATGTAGGACAGGTAGACGTTCGTCGGGTCGTTGTTGGTCGGATTGTCGACCAGCGTCGACCAGAACAGCGTGAACAGCGGTGTGGACAGGTCGGCCGCAACCAGGGTGATCTCGGTCGCCGTGGACTGCTCCGCGACCGGCACTGCCGCGGGTCCCCACAAGGCGACTCCGAAGTTGATGGCCTGGTTCGCGACGTCCACATTCACGCCGGCGTAATGCAGGTTCGCCTGCGCCGCCACCGTGGGATCCGAGCTCCGCGGATTGCTGACCTGCAACTCGAACGGCGTCACCAGCGACTCCTCGTCGGTCGGGAAACTCCCGCCGCATCCGGGCCCTGGCGTCAGCACGCCCGTGCATATGCCGGTGCCGCTCAACGGGATGTTGGCGGTTCCCGACGCCGTCCCGCCCGTGGGCACCGCCGTGCCTCCTGTCATCGCGCTGGTCGGATTGGGCGCGACGTAGAGCGGAACGCGCAGCAGCGTGCCGGCCCCCGCGTCAAGCGTCAGATAGGCGGTCTCCTCGGTCTGCCAGTAGCGTGGCAGCGATCCGAACGACGCCGTCACCTGGGTAAGCGTGATCGTCGGGTCGAAGGTGTGCGTCACCGAGTTGGCCGACCCGGACATCTGCACGCTGATGTCCTTGGTCTCGTGCCCGCGCAGCGTCAGCGTCGTGCCGCCGGGCAGCGAGAAGCTGACGCCGGGATTGTCCACGACCGTATCGACGTCGAGCGTGAACGTCTGCGACGTCGAACCATGGTTCGTGACGCGCACCGAGCGTGTAACGGTGGTGTTCCCGGTGATCGCGCTCGGGAACGTGACCGCGACCGCGCCGGATCCATCCGCGTTGTACGCGCTCACCGCCAGATTGGCCGCGAGCTCCGCATCGATCCGTCCCGCGCCGACGCGACCCGCGCCGTACGTCGATCCGCCGCCCAGAGGCAGCGTCGTGAGATCGTGCAGCGAGCTGTTCATCGCCAGCGCCTTGATCTCCTCGACCGAGAGCGTCGGGTTCAGCTGGCGCAGCAGCGCGACCATCCCCGCCACCTGCGGCGTGGCCATCGACGTGCCGGAATAGGCCACCGCAAGGTTGCCCGGCTCGAAGCCGTTCGCCGTCGGCGTGAAGCACGGGCCGCCGGTCGTGCACGTCATCCCGGTGAGGGTCGACGTGATGTTGTATCCCGGCGCCGTGATGTTCGGCTTCAGCGCCGTCGGCATGTCGTTGACGGGTCCGCGGGAACTGAACGAGGCCATCGTGTCGCCCAGCGACGTGCCCGGGACGACGCTGCCCGTGACGGCAACCGCTGTCGCCAGCTGCGCCTTGATGGCGGCGCCATCCGCCTGGGAGATCATCGCCGACGAAATGGTGGGGTTGGGCGTGACGCCGTCCCCACCCATGACGATCGGCGCCGCCGGCGAGTTCTGGACGACGATGACACCGGTCGCTCCTGCGAGCTGCGCGTTGTAGACCTTCGACTCGAACGAGCACGTGCCGCGATCGATCAGCGCAACATTGCCGGCGACGGCGGCAGCGTTTACGAGGGCCGCGCATCCGTTGGCGGGGCTTGCGTACACAAAATTGCCGCTCACCGTGGCCGGGGGGATGATCGGGCCGAACGCGGCCGGAACCGCATTTTTGTTGCCCGCGATCGCCGGCGGCGTCGTGATATTGAGATTGAATAGCGTCTCGCCGCCGTCGACCGATGCCGCGACCGAAATCGCCCGCGTGGCATTCGACGGATCACTCGCCACAAAGTACGTGTCTCCCGCATTGCCGGCTGCAGCGACGACCACCATGCCGGAAAGCGAGGCGGCATCGGAGGCCATGGCGTCGAGCTCCGAAAGGCCGCCGTTGTTCGACCCGAGCGACATGTTGATCACGTCGAGGTGATCCGACAGGTCGCCGTCCTGGTTCGGATCGAGCGCCCAGTCGATCGCCTGCGCGACGAGATCGGTGGATCCGCCGCAGCCGAAAACCTTGATGGCGTACAGCAGGGCCTTGGGTGCGATGCCCGGCTGAATGCGCAGCGTGGTCGGGAGCGACGTGTCGTACGGGCCTGCGAAGGTCGATCCATCGGGATTGACGCCGAACCCGCCCGCGATGCCGGCGACGTGCGAGCCGTGGCCGAGACAGTCCGTGGGATTGGGGTCGGGCACCGGCGTCGTCGAGCCGACGGCCCCGTTCGCGTCGTAATTGTCGCCGGCGAGATCGGTGCCGCCGACCACTTTCGCGGTCGGGAACACGCCTCCGTTGAGCGTCACGCGATCGTTGAGCTGATAGTCGGACAGGAGCCCGGTGCCGCCGAAATTCGAATGCTGGTAATCGACGCCCGTGTCGATGATCCCGATCCGGATGCCGGTTCCATCGGCCTGCGCCGGGGATCCCTGCCAGACCTGCGGAGCATTGACGAACGCGGCGCTGCCATTGCTGGTCGGTACCGACGCGACGATCGGCCGCACCGATATGACGCCAGGCAGTTTGCGCAGCGCGGCGACCTGAGAGGCCGGAACGATCACGGCAACGCCGTTCAACGCGCGCTGGACGCGATAGATTTCCTTGTAGTTGATTCCAGCAGCCTGCATCGCGTTGACAAGCGTCGCCTGCTGCGATTTGTTGACGGCAATCTGATTGCGGCCGGCCGCGATTGCCGCGGCTGGCGCACTTGATTGGGACGAAGTGCCCGCAGCTGGCAGCGCCGCGGCATAGGCGATTGCCGCCGCCGGGGCGGCGAGCTGGATGAACACATGCGCGTCGGGATTCTTCGCCGCGGCCTTCGCAAGCGGCGGCTTCGCGTCGGTCGTCCCGGTGCCGGTCACCTTCTGACCGTGGAGTGCGAGCGCTGCGCTGCTGAATCCGAGCGTGAAAAGCGCTATCAGCGCCGCGACAAAGGCGTTTCGGGTCGAAGCAGACGTGCCGAAACAGCGCCGGATGATCGCGGAATGGTCAAAGCTCATGTAATTCCCCCAGGCTCGTACAGTCAACGTTGTGACGATGAACGCCCGCTTTTGGCGGACATCCACCCTAATGAGTGGCAGCAAAATCGGACGCGCACACGAACGGCAGAATGCCTGCCGGAACTGCCTTTTTGTATTCTTGGACCTGCCGGCGCCGGCAAGTACAGCGAGCACCGCAAGAGGCGCAATTTATCCCGGGACCGGGGTTAGCGCAACAGATAACCATGCACTCATTCGGGGCGGCAGGTCGCCGGCCGACGAATGGGCGCTGCCGGCGGTGCCGTCACGGTCGCCCACCCCCTGTTGCAGTGCAATGCGAGGCTACGGCGCCGGGAGAAAATGGCCGAGCGCGTTGTTGACGAAGACCTTGTCGAGCACGGTGATGATCCCGCTAACGTTCACGTCCGACAGGAAATTCGCCGCGGTCAGCGGCTTGCCGAGCTGATTGTTGACGACGACGAGGTCGGTCACCGCGACCAGTCGGCTCTGGTTCACGTCGCCGACCAGAAAGCCGGCACGCGCGCTCGCGCTTCCGCCGGTGCCGCCATCCGTCGACGCCACGTTGGAGAGCGCGACCGTGACGTACTGGGCGTCGGTCACTCCGGTGAGTCCCACGACGACGTCATTCCCGTTGATCGTCGACACGCCCACGGTCGCGATGCCTTCCGTGACTGCCGCGGCGGCGCTGCTGATCGGCTTGTCGAACGTGAAGACGATCAATTGCGCCGGACCCACGCGTGGCTCCGTCGTCGGATTGTGGTTGATCGTCGGCGGCGTCGTGATCGTGAGTGGGAGGTCGAACCTGCCGGAGTCGACGTGTGTCCTGCGCGACGCCGCGGACACAAGCACGGGCGGGGACGCCAGCGGTATCGTGATCCGCCCGATCTTGTCGATCGCGTCCTCGCTGAACCAGAGGTTGCCGTCCGGGCCGGCGGTGATGAATGGGGTGGCGCCTCCCGGCGATATTCCCGTGGTGTACTCAGTGACGACGCCTGCAGTCGTGATGCGGCCGATCGAATTGCCTTCGGTGAACCACAGGTTGCCATCCGGACCCTGGGCGATGCCGACGATGAGCGCGCTGCTGCTGATTCCGGCGGTGAATTTATTGACGACGGCGCCGGCCGTGGTCATCACGCCGATCGCCTTGTCGAACGATGAGGTGAACCAGAGATTGCCATCGGGACCTGCCGTGATGACGCCCAGGCTGTTTCCCGTCGCAAATCCCGTCGCGACGAATTCGGTGACCACGCCCGCAAGCGTGATCTGTCCGATCTTGCCGCTGGACGGCTCCGTGAACCAGAGGTTGTTGTCCGGGCCCGCGGCGATGCTATACGGGTAAGTATCCGAGATGCCAGTGTTAAACATCGCAAATACGTGGGTAATCGGATCGATGCGTCCGATCGCGTTCGGGGCGACGGTGAACCACAGGTTTCCGTCCGATCCTGCCGCGATTCCGTACGGGCCGCCATAGGGAGGGGGAATGTTGAATTCGGTGATCGCTCCCGCCGTCGTGATCATACCGATGCGATTGGTCGCGCCCTCGGTGAACCACAGGTTCCCGTCGGAGCCGAGCGCAATGCTTGCAGGTTGCGCGTCCCCGTGGATTCCCGTGCTGAACTCCGTGATTGTGCCCGTCGGCGTTATCTGGCCGATCCGGTCGCCGAAACGCTCGGTGAACCAGACGTTGCCATCGGGACCTGCGGCAATGCCCTGGGGCGTTGCGCCTGCCGTGGTGCTGAACTCCGTGACGACCTGGGCGTGGGCCGGAACTGCCGCGAGCGCAAGGAGCGCCAGTCCCAGGGCGAGCGCAGTACGCGACGGGGCGATGCGACACAACGCATCGAATGCATCTCGACGACGAGTCTGCATGAGACCTCCTTGCTTGCCGCGTCGCCAACGTCGCGGCATCGTGGGTCATGGCCTTTCGGGGGAGTCTACGGTGTTGGCAACTGCTTCGGAAGAGCGGTGGCCGCAAGAACTCGAGCGCGACCGCACAATTCGTCCACTCCGACTACCGGGTCATTCCTTCGCTCGCGATGAGCCCCCGGGAATTCGCCACGGCACCCATCGCGCGCGCCAGGTTACGGTGTCGGAAGGAAATGGCCCAATGCGTTGTTGACGACGACCTTGTCGAGCACGGTGATGATCCCGCTGGCGTTTACGTCGGACACGAAATTCGCCGCGGTCAACGGCTTGCCCAATTGATTGTTGACCACGACGAGATCGGTCACCGCGACCAGACGGCTCGAGTTGACATCGCCCTTGAGGAAGCCCACCCGCGCAGCACCCACGCCGCCCGTGCCGCCGTCAGTGGAGCCCACGCTGGTCAGCGACACCGTCACGTATTGCACGTCGTTGACCGCCGTCAGATTGACGACGACCGTGTTGCCGACGATCGACGAGCTCGGCGTCGCAACGCCTTCGGTCACCGTTGCGGTCGCCGCATTGAGCGGCTTGTCGTAAGTGAAGACGAGCTGGAACGTCGGGCCCGCGCGCGGCTCGATGGTCGGCGCGTGATTGATCGTCGGCGGCGTCGTGAAGGTAAGCACGCGGTCGAACGTGCCGGACGCGCCGTGCACCTTGCGCGAGACGATGCCCTGCAGCACCGGTGCGGCGACCGAAGGCGCGAATTCGTAGGCGCCCATGTCGGCCGCGGCACCGACGACGCGCGGGAACCCCGCACCGCGCTGGTCCGTGGTCAGCGACAGCGGATTGCTCCCCGTGTCGATCGCAGGACTGCCGGCCAGGAGCGCCTGCGTCTGCGTCGGACCGCCGTTGTTCGTGAGCGGGCCCAGCATCGGATCGATAGCCGTCAGATTTCCCGTGCCGGTGACCGTAATCACGCAACTCGGCGACGGACAGATGTTCTCGATCAGCGAGTTCGTCGAATCGACGTTGAACGTCGGCATCGTGGCGAGGTTGGTCGCGAGGTCGGTGACGGCGACCTGGCTGTTCGCGACGATCGACGACACCAGCTTGAACGTCGGCGCGTCCGCGTTGCCCGCCGTGGGAGGAACCGTGGCACTGGTCGTGAACAGGACGCCCCCCGTGCGGTTGACCGCGGCCGAATTCTCGGCGACGGTCGAATTGTCGAGTTCGAGCGCGACGTTGGAGACGACGAAGACTCCGCCTGCCGTCGCCGGCGATGTATTGCCGGAAATCGTCGAGTTGACGAACGTTGCCGCGAACACGTTGCCGGCGCCCTGAAGATCCGACGCGTTGTTGAAAAGATGCACGCCGCCGCCCCGCGACAGATCGGCGCCGGTGGCATCGACGAGCGAATTGCCCGAAATCTCCGTGCGCACAACCGTCAGCGACTTCGCGTGCGCATAGATCCCTCCGCCGCGGTAGATCTGCGTTACGACGGGTGGGCTGGGAAGGATGACGGCGTTGCCGGTGATCCGGCTGTCGGTGATCGTGATGTCGGCGACAGAGTCCGCCGCGATCGCGCCGCCGAATCCGTTGAGCGTTGTCGGCAGCGACTGATTCCCGCTGAATACGCTGCCCGTGATGCTGACGGTCACCGGCGACGTGTGCACGGCGCATTTCTCGAAGATGGCGAGCGCGCCCCCCGAATCGGTGGTGGCGGAAGGACCGATCGGCTGTGCCTTGTTGTTGAGGAACTGCGAGTTCGTGATCGCCAGCGTCTGTCCCGGATATTGCAGCTGGAAGTAGAGGCCGCCGCCGCTGCCCGCGATGCTGTTGTCGATCTGCACCGAGTCGAGCGACAGGCTGTGCTCGGTGAAGATCGCCCCGGCGCCGTTGCTCGAATGGCGCTGCGCGTTGGTGAGCCGCAGGCCCGAGATCGAGACGGTGTAATCCGGCCCGTCCAGCGCCGGACAGGCGGGGTCGGTCTGGAAAATCGAAAAGATCCGGCTGCTGGCGTTCGCGTCGATCGTGAGAGTCGCCGCCCCGGGGCCGGCAATTGTCATCGCCTGGTTGACGTTGATCTGGCCCGAGGTCAACAGGATCGTTCCCGTGACCGCAGGAGCGAACGTGATCATCGGCGCCCCGGCCGCGACATTGGCCTGCGCGACCGCGTCTCGAAGGCTGCCTGCGCCGCTGTCGTTGTTGTTGGTCACCACGAAGTCGGAGGTCGTCGTGATCCGCGCAACGCGATTGATGCCTGGTTCGGTGAACCAGAGATTGCCGTCGGGGCCCGCGGTGATCCCGAACGGAGTCGCACCCGCAGTGATGCCGGCGGGGAAAACGGTGGAGACCCCGGCCGGCGTGATCCGGCCGATCTGGTTCCCTTTGCGGTCCGCGTACCACAGGTTGCCATCGGGACCCGTCGTGATGCCGGTGGGGCGCTGGCCGGTTCCGGTCGTGAACTCGGTGGCGCTTCCGCTGGGCGGAATTCGCCCGATCTTGTTCGTGTGGGCTTCTGTGAACCAAAGATTGCCATCGGGACCCGCTGCGATGTAGAACGGGCTCGCACCAGCCGTTATCCCGGTACCGAACTCGGTCGCGTTCCCTGTAATCGTAATCCGCCCGATGCTGTCGATGGCTTGTTCGGTGAACCACAGATTGCCATCGGGACCCGCGGCGATGTAGAACGGACTCGCACCGGAAGTGATGTCGGTGGTGAATTCGGTGACCGAGCCGACGGTTCCGTTGGCCAGCAGCGCGATGATCCGGCCGATCCCGCCACCCGGCTCGGCGAACCACATGTTGTTGTCGGGGCCGAGGGCGATGCTGGTAGGTGCCGCGCCGGACGTGAGACCTCCGTACTCGGTCACGACCCCTGCAGTTGTTATCCGCCCGATGCGGTCGATGCCCTGTTCCGTAAACCACAGGTTGCCGTCGGGGCCGGCAGCGATGCCGGCAGGCGCCGCGCCGGGTGTGATGCCGAAGCTGAACTCGGTCACCACCCCTCCAGGCGTGATCCGCCCGATTCGGTCGATGTCCTGTTCCGTGAACCACAGATTGCCGTCGGGCCCGGCAGCGATGTCGTAGGGCCCCGCGTCGGGCGTGATGCCGGAATAGAACTCCGTGACCACGCCCGCCGTCGTGATCTGCCCGATCTGCCCGGCGGCGTATTCCGTGAACCAGAGATTGCCGTCGGAACCCGCCGCGATGCCCCACGGCTGCGCGCCGGGGGTGATGCCCGTGTTGAATTCGGTGACGACGCCCGCCGTCGTGATTTGCCCGATCTGATTGCCCGTCGTTTCCGTGAACCACAGGTTGCCGTCGGGACCGGCGAAGATGTTGCGAGGACTCGATCCGGCGGTGATTCCCGCGGCGTACTCGGTCACCACGCCGGCTGTCGTGATCTTGCCGATCTGGCTGCCCGTAGTTTCAGTGAACCAGAGATTACCGTCAGGGCCCGCGGCGATGCCGTTCGGGTTGGAGCCCGCCGTGATGCCGGCACCGTATTCGGTTACGGTCCCGCCCGTCGTGATCTTCGCGACCCGGTCGATGTTGTATTCCGTAAACCATAGATTGCCGTCCGGGCCGGCAGCGATGCTGGTCGGACTTGCGCCGGCCGTGATCCCCGCGCTGAATTCGGTGACAGTGCCGGATGTCGTGATGCGTCCGATCCGGTTGCCGGTGCTCTCCGTGAACCACAGGTTGCCGTCGGGACCCGCGGCGATGGCGACGGGAAGCGAGCTGGCCGTAAGCCCACCGAACTCGGTGATCGTGCCGACCGTTCCGTTGGCCGGGTCCGCGATAATCATCCCGATTTTGTTGCCGCTGCGCTCGACGAACCAGACGTTGTTGTCCGGGCCGAGCGCCATGCCGCCGGGATTGACGCCGGGGCTCAAGCCCGCGCTGAACTCGGTGACCACGCCGGCCGGCGTGATCCGCCCGATCCTGTTCCCCGTCTGTTCCGTGAACCAGATGTTGCCGTCGTGGCCGAGGACGATGCCGCGCGGCGAAGGCGCCTGCGTGATGCCGGCGCTATATTCCCTGACGGACTGCGCATGCGCAGGATCCGCAACCAGCACGAATGCCGCGAGCGCCAAGAGCAGCGCGGTGATCCATGCGGTAGCGGCGGAGCCGCGTGTACGGACGGGAACGAAAGCGGACGTGCGACGTGCCACAACAGCGCGGACGTTCATGACATCCCCCGATGTGCAAGG
>Ga0265331_10000669_pt1 | contig 29498 bp, 27 predicted proteins | sample 41923metaG_FD_202088 | JGI IMG/M metagenome (GOLD analysis project Ga0265331, IMG submission 202088) | Rhizosphere microbial communities from Carex aquatilis grown in University of Washington, Seatle, WA, United States - 4-19-23 metaG | ecosystem: Host-associated > Plants > Roots > Rhizosphere... | reverse complement strand
GCGGGCGTCAACGGCATTCTGGTGCCGGGCGGCTTTGGCGAACGCGGGACGGAGGGTAAAATCCTCGCGGTGAAATTTGCCCGCGAAAAGAAAATCCCCTATTTCGGTATTTGCTTCGGCATGCAGATGGCGGTGATCGAATCCGCACGTAATGTCGGCGGCATGACCAAAGCCACCAGTAGCGAATTCGGCGCCAGCGAAAACGCCGTTGTCGGCCTGATGACCGAATGGGTCAAGGGCGACAAGGTGCAGGTGCGCAAAGCCAACGGTGACCTCGGCGGCACCATGCGCCTCGGCGCCTATGCCTGCGCGTTACAAAAAGGCAGCAAAGCGCGAGAGATTTACGGTGCGGATAACATCACCGAACGCCATCGCCATCGCTACGAAGTCAACATCACTTACCGTGACAAACTGGAAAAAGCCGGTTTGACCTTCAGCGGCCTGTCGCCCGACGGCCAGTTGCCGGAAATCGTCGAACGTCCCGACCACCCATGGTTCATCGGTGTGCAATTCCACCCCGAACTGAAATCCAAACCGCTGGACCCGCATCCGCTCTTCCGCAGTTTCATTGCCGCGGCGGTGCAGCAGGGGCGGTTGGTGTAGGATTCAAATTTTGTGGGACAGGGGCTGTCAGTAAGGGCCAGCACACCCGCGTAGGCGGGCGGCTCATTTGTTATGAAAATGAAGAGAAACGACTATAATTCTTGTGCTTCCTTTTCGTGGTGACATAATGGCAGCCATGCAATTGTTGCTCGCTTCTCTTGATAATGCCGTGCATTCGCCGAGCCGCACTGACGCGCATGATTAAATCTATCGTCCCACCGAATTTAAATGAATTGGAACCCCGTACATGAATAAGAGAATGAACGCGTGTGTTGTTTTGGGTGCTGTATCGGCGCTTATGGGCTGCTCCCCGTTTATGGAAGCCAACAGGCCAACTCCGGTAGATATGTCGCAATTTGTGACGGGCGAAAAACGAATAAGCGTCCTCGCTGATATTGGCAGCCCTATTGCCAGCACAAAGGACGGGGAGAATTCCTGTGATGTCTATAAGCTCTACACCGAAGGTCACAGTTCGGCAGGCAAGGGCGCTATCGCCGCAGGTGAGGCCATAGCCGACGTGTTTACACTAGGGCTTGCTGAAGTGATCTTCACGCCAGCCGAAGCCGCAACGCAAGATACGAAACATGCTGTGGTTTTCTGCTACTCCCCAGACGATAGGCTGGTATCCGTCAAACAGTCCGATAGCCCATCCGGAGATTAGTTGCCGGATGAAGCGCGTGTGCGGAGCCTAGCCACCTTTCCCGATATGCCCCATCCGCTCACGCTTCGTGGCGAGGTATTTCTCGTTGTGGGGGTTGGTGGCGACCCAGAGGGGGACTTGTTCGGTGACGGTGATGCCTGCTTGTTTCAGCGCGTCGATCTTCAGCTGGTTGTTGGTCAGCAGGCGGATATTCTTAAGCCCGAAATGTTTCAGAATGCAGAAGGCGACGTCATAGGTGCGTTCGTCCGGCGCAAAGCCCAGATGCACATTGGCATCGACCGTGTCCATGCCTTGATCCTGTAACGCGTAGGCGCGGATCTTGTTGGCCAAACCTATGCCGCGCCCTTCATGATCGCGGATGTAGATCAGCAAACCATTTCCGGCTTCGTCGATTTTCCGCAAACCCATTTCCAGCTGATCGCGGCAGTCGCAGCGCAGCGAGCCCATAATGTCCCCCGTCGCGCATTCGGAATGCAGGCGCACGAGGCAACCATCGGTCGGGGTTCCCGCGACCATCGCCATATGTTCGGTGCCCTTGGGGTCGGTAAAAATAAACAACCGGAAATTGCCGAAACGTGTCGGCAGTTGGGATGAGGCTTCAAGGGTCGAGGTCATAAAAAATCCTATGAACGATAACGCACGAATTATTTCCTCCCCCCTGGAGGGGGAGGACGCAAAAACTTGGACTTGCGTTTTTGCAAGTCCTTAGTTTTTGCTGGTGAGGGGGTGAACATGGTTCCCAGAAGCACCCCCTCACCTGTGAAAACTAAGACTTACTTTGTTGTCGCTACGCGACAAGTCGTAAGCCTAAGTTTTCACTTCCTCCCCCTCCAGGGGGGAGGACAAACATTCTTCCGGCAACACAGTGTCCCAACCGAAATGGTTTGCATCGAACGGCAAGGTTTCACGCGGGTTAAACGCGACATCAATCCTGTCCGTTTCGGCTTGGCGGATCGTAACAGACATCGCCCATAACCCCAAATCGAGCAGGTTTTGCGCAAGCGCAGGGCCAGCTTCCACCAGCACATCTTGCGCCCCTTTGGCCGCGAGGTCGGACAGGGCCGTTTCAATGTCACGGTAGATGACCGCATCCAACCCGCGTGTTTTGGCCGCGTCGATATAGGCCTGCGGCACCCGTCCGCGCCGGTCGAGGATCGCCAGCCAGCGGCGTTTGTTCGGGTGATCCTGCACATGTCGCACGGTGAAAAGCGGATTATCCGCCAGAATGGTGCCGCTGCCGGTCAGGATCGCATCGGCTTTTTTCCGCAACCGGTGGGCGAGGCATAAGGAAGATGCCGAGGTAAATGTCTTCTGCCCCGCAGGTGGAATCATGGATTCGGGGGGAGGGGACGGAGTGCCTACCGTTCCCAACGATAAGGCCGTTCCTTCCATCACTCCGTCCCCGTCGCTACGTCTGAATGCGCGTTTGACCGTAACGAACGCTTTGCCGGTTTGCGCTTTATAAGCAAAGGCGTGGATCAATTGGCGGCATTCGTCTTCGGCAACGCCGGTGATGACGTCGACTCCGGCGGCTTGCAATCGTTCAATGCCGCCGCCCGTGACATGCGGGTTGGGGTCGCGGGTGCCGATCACCACGCGCCGGATTCCCGCCGCGATGATCGCTTCGGTACAGGGCGGGGTCAGCCCGTGATGGTTGCAGGGTTCGAGCGTGACGCAGAGCGTATCAATGCGCGATATCGACGGGGACGGAGTGTTTACTGTTCCATCCGCGGTTGCCGCTCTTTCCATCACTCCGTCCCCTTTACGGAGCATATGAAGCAGCGCGGTTTCCGCATGCGCTTCCCCTGCGCGGTGATGGGCGGCGACGGCCAGAACGCGGCCATCGGCAGCCAACGCCGCCGCGCCCACCGGTGGATTAGGCGAGGTCGCACCCAGCCATTTCCGCGCTTCAGCGGCGGCAAGGCGCATGGTTTGGGCGAGGAGGGCGGGCGGGGGTAGAGACATGTCTTATCACCAAAAACGCGCGTCATCCCGACGCAAGTCGGGATCCAGCGCGAGCGATAGCAAGCATAATAAGCTGTGTCTCGATTTCAGACTTATGCCGCGCAGACGCGCGGCGCTGGATCCCGACTTGCGTCGGGATGACGTTCCTGTTGACGTATCCACTCTAGATCACCACTGCCATTTCACGCATAAAAAAGATATGCTATAGCCATAGCATCTTTACTACATCACGCCAGCCCCTTCAGGAACCACCATGTCACTTATCGCTCAGATCAAAGGCCGTGAAATTCTCGATAGCCGCGGCAACCCTACGGTTGAAGTCGATGTCTTGCTGGAAAGCGGCGCGTTTGGCCGCGCCGCCGTGCCATCGGGCGCATCGACCGGCGCGCATGAAGCGGTGGAACTGCGCGATGCCGACCCGAAACGTTACGGCGGCAAGGGCGTGCTGCGCGCCGTGGATTCGGTGAATGAGGAAATTGCCAAGGCGGTGATCGGTCTGGATGCCGATGACCAGATCGGCCTTGATGGCACGATGATCGAACTGGACGGAACGCCGAACAAATCGCGCCTTGGTGCCAACGCTATTCTGGGCGTCAGCATGGCGGCGGCGAAAGCGGCGGCGGAGGAATCCGGTTTGCCGTTGTACCGTTATATCGGCGGCACCTCGGCCTCGTTGTTGCCGGTGCCGATGATGAACATCATCAATGGCGGGGCGCATGCCGATAACCCCATCGACATTCAGGAATTCATGATTATGCCCGTCGGCGCGGAAAGCATTGCCGACGCGGTGCGTATGGGCGCGGAAATTTTTCACACGCTGAAAAAGCTGTTGAAGGATGTGAACCACAATACCGGCGTGGGCGACGAAGGCGGCTTTGCGCCGAACCTTGCCTCGGCGGATGAGGCGATTGGCTTTATCCTCCGCGCTTGCGAAAAAGCGGGTTATCTGCCGGGCGAGGATATCATGCTCGCGCTCGATGCCGCCGCGACGGAGTTTTATAAAGATGGCCGTTATCAACTCGCGGGCGAACGCAAGATTCTGAGTTCGGAGCAAATGGCGCGTTACTACGCCGACCTTTGCACCCGCTACCCGATTGTGTCGATCGAGGACGGCATGTCCGAAGATGATTTCGAAGGCTGGGAAATGCTGACCGAAGCCGTCGGCGACAAGGTGCAATTGGTCGGCGACGATCTGTTCGTCACCAACACCGCGCGTCTGGCCGCTGGTATCGATCGCGGCATCGCCAACGCCATTTTGATCAAGGTCAACCAGATCGGCACGCTCAGCGAAACCTTGGAAGCGGTGGAGATGGCGCACAAAGCCGGTTACCGCGCCGTGATGTCGCACCGTTCGGGTGAGACCGAAGATGCGACCATCGCCGACCTCGCCGTCGCCACCAATTGCGGCCAGATCAAAACCGGTTCGCTGGCGCGTTCCGACCGGCTCGCGAAATACAACCAGCTGATCCGCATCGAAGAACAACTCGGCCGCTCCGCCCGTTTCGCGGGGACGAGTATGTTGGGGCGGTAAGGCGGGATGATCCCCAAACGCACCGGACAAACTATTCTGTCGGTTCTGGCGGCCTGCATCGTCGCTTATTTTATTTACCACACCATTCAGGGCGACCATGGGTGGATGGCGATGCTGCGTTTGAAGAACGAAGTCAGCACGGCGGAGGATAATCTTTCGCAACTGCAAAAAGAACATCAGGACCTCGATCACCGTATCCAGTTGATCAAGCCCGAAAGCCTTGATCCCGATTTACTGGACGAAGAGTCGCGGAAATCGCTGAATTACACCAAACCGAACGAAATCGTCATCCTCACCCCGTCGGAGAAGAAGAAAGAGTAGCCTCGTGTTTTATGTTGCGCCGCAACAATTCGTGCGAAAAATTTTTAATCAGTGCATGAAACTTTAGGGCGCATTCGGTAGGATATACGCAATCGATTCTAAGCGCAGTAACGCTTGATAAATTCTACCGTCCGTTCTACTTGAACGGATACCAACAGGTGCGGAGGATATATGCCTATGGTCAAGCCGCAGGTCACACCGGCTCTAGCGAACGAAAAGCAGCAAGGACAATCGGTCGATATGCAACGTTATTTCCACGATATGCTGCTGATCCGCCGTTTTGAGGAAAAAGCCGGACAGCTTTACGGCATGGGGCTTATCGGCGGTTTTTGCCATTTATATATCGGGCAGGAAGCCGTCGTTGTGGGCATTCAGGCCGCGCAGAAAAAACAGGACAGTGTTGTCACCTCCTACCGCGACCATGGTCAGATGCTGGCGGCGGGGATGAACCCGCGCGGCGTGATGGCGGAGCTGACAGGCCGCACCGATGGCTATTCGCGCGGCAAAGGCGGATCGATGCATATGTTCAGCCGCGAGAAAAATTTCTTCGGCGGCCACGGCATTGTCGGGGCGCAGGTGCCGATCGGCGCGGGTCTTGGCTTCGCGCACAAATACAAAAACGATGGCGGCGTGTGCGTGGTTTATTTCGGCGACGGCGCGGTCAATCAGGGGCAGGTGTATGAAAGCTTTAACATGGCTGCGCTGTGGAAACTGCCGGTCGTGTTCGTGATCGAAAATAACGGCTACAGCATGGGCACCTCCATCGCGCGGCACGCCGCCGGTGAATTGTACAAACGTGGCGAACCTTATGGCATTCAGGGCAAGCAGGTTGATGGCATGAATGTGATCGCCGTGCGCCAAGCCGCCGAGGAAGCGTTGGAACATGCCCGCTCCGGCAAAGGTCCTGTGGTTCTGGAAATGATGACTTACCGTTATCGCGGCCATTCCATGTCCGATCCGGCCAAATACCGCACGAAGGAGGAGGTGGAGGAATGGAAGTCGAAGCATGACCCCATCGAAACGCTTCGCGTCAAAATGCTGGCCGAAGGCCACGCGACTGAAGACAGCCTGAAAATCATCGAACGCGAAGTGAAGGACGTCGTCAACGACGCCGCCGAATTCGCGCAAAGCTCGCCCGAACCCGATCCGTCGGAATTGTGGACGGATGTGTTGGTGGAGGGGTGATGGGGATGAAGTGCGTTACTTTAAAGCAAACACAATCGTCATCCCGACGAAAGTCGGGATCCAGTGCCGCGCGTCTGCGCGGCATGAGAGTCTTAGGCTCGCTATCGCTCGCGCTGGATTCCGACTTTCGTCGGAATGACGGCGTTTTTTGTTTTGTGCGTTCTCTATAAACGGATAACCCCATGACCATTCAAATCCTCATGCCCGCCCTGTCCCCGACGATGACCGAGGGGAAGCTTGCGCGTTGGCTGAAAAAAGAAGGCGACGCCGTCAAAGCCGGACAGGTGATTGCCGAGATCGAAACCGACAAGGCGACGATGGAAGTCGAAGCGGTGGATGAAGGCACCATTGGCCGTATCCTGATCGCCGAAGGCACCGAAAATGTGAAGGTCAATGACCCCATCGCGATTTTGCTGGAAGAAGGCGAAAGCAGCGACGCGCTGCAGAATATCTCCGCCCCCTCCAGCAAGCGCACGCTGGAGCCGAGGCCGAACCTTTCCGTCGTTTCCTCCGCGCCGCCGCAGGCCGCTTATATCCCCGAAGAAAAAGCCTATGACAGCTTTGTCAAAATAACCGTGCGCGATGCGTTGCGTGACGCGATGGCGGAGGAAATGCGCCGCGATCCGAATGTGTTCTTGCTCGGTGAAGAAGTCGCGCAATATCAGGGCGCGTATAAAGTCAGCCAAGGTTTGTTGCAGGAATTCGGCGACAAGCGCGTGATTGACAGCCCGATTACCGAAATGGGTTTTGCGGGGCTTGGTGTCGGCGCGGCCTTTGGCGGTCTGGTGCCGATCATCGAATTCATGACAATGAATTTCGCCATGCAGGCGATGGATCAGATCATCAACTCCGCCGCCAAAACATTGTACATGTCAGGCGGCCAGATGGGTTGCCCGATTGTGTTCCGTGGCCCGAACGGCGCGGCGTCCCGCGTCGCGGCGCAGCATTCGCAATGCTATGCCAGCTGGTACGCGCATGTGCCGGGTTTGAAGGTTATCGCGCCGTATGATGCCGCCGATGCCAAAGGGCTTTTGAAAGCGGCGATCCGCGACCCGAATCCCGTTGTGTTTCTCGAAAATGAAATGATGTACGGGCAAAGTTTCGACATGCCCGACGATGCCGATTTTACCCTGCCGATTGGCAAGGCCAAAATCATGCGCGAAGGCACTGATGTGACAATTGTCGCTTTCTCCCGCATGGTCGGCCATGCCCTCGACGCCGCCGCGCTATTGGCGGAGGAGGGGATAGAGGCGGAAGTCATCAACCTCCGCACCCTGCGCCCGCTGGATACCGAAACGATTGTGAACAGCGTCGCCAAAACCAACCGTCTGGTGGTGGCGGAAGAAAGCTGGCCCTATGCCGGTATCGCCTCCGAAATTGCCGCGCAGATGATGGAACACGCCTTCGATCATCTCGATGCGCCGGTGGTGCGCGTCTGCGGCAAGGATGTCCCGTTGCCCTACGCCGCCAATCTCGAAAAACTCGCGCTGCCGCAGGCAGAGGATATCGTCGAGGCGGTGCGGGGGATTTGTTATCGGCAGGCGGCGTAAATTCTAGTTGCGATAGACATCGGCATGTTTCCCAATATCGAGAAACAGAACCTCGTCATAATTGCCCTTAACGGTAAAAATAATGCGCAGATCATGATCAACGGACAGGGAACGCTGCCTCGCCATACTGCCGCGCAGTCCGTAAGCGACGAAACCGCGCCATAAAACGTTTGGAACGGCGGATAATCATTTTTGCGGAATTTCGGCTTTCAACTCTTTGATAAAGTCGTCAATGGGCATGGAGGGTGACAGCGCAGCCTCTCTCTCGGCGGCAAGAACGCCTTGCTCAAATTCTTCAGTAAAGCCGTTTTCTGTCAGTGACGATATAGACACAAGGACAAAGCTCTCAGCATCCACCCCGCCGCGTAAGGCTTCCGGTAGTTCTTTAACCTGGATGGCTTTTTCTAAAATCATATCTATACTCCACTGCAGCTGTGGCTATTATACACTTTAGCCAAGGAAAAAGAAAGGTTATCCATGCCCACCCAAATCCTCATGCCCGCCCTTTCGCCCACGATGACCGAGGGGAATCTTGCCCGTTGGTTGAAAAAGGAAGGCGATGTTATCAAAGCGGGGCAGGTGATTGCCGAGATCGAAACCGACAAAGCGACGATGGAAGTCGAAGCGGTGGATGAAGGCAAGATTCTGAAAATCCTCATCCCCGCCGGATCGCAGGGTGTGAAGGTCAACACGATGATCGCGGTTCTGGCCGGTGAAGGCGAGGAAAGCCTGACGGTGGATGCCGCGTTGGCGGCACTTGCGAAAAGCCTTCCCTCACCCGCCACCACCGCACCTGCGGTGGCGGCACCCTCTCCCGCACAGCGGGAGAGGGGAGGGACCCGATCGCCGCAGGCAATTGGGAGGGGTGAGGGGACTGGCCGTATCATCGCCAGTCCGCTCGCCAAACGCCTTGCGGAATTGCTGGGCGTTGATCTGCGTAACGTGCGCGGGACGGGGCCGAATGGGCGGATCGTCAAGGCCGACGTCGAACAAGCCAAGGCATCGAACAACAACGCGCCGCAACGCGCTCCGGCTTTCGATGTGCGCGATTACGCCGATAAGCTCGGCATGGCCTATGACGCCATTCCGAACAGCGCGGTGCGCAAAGTCATCGCCAAGCGTTTGACGGAATCCAAACAAACCGTGCCGCATTTCTATCTGTCGGTGGATGTCGAACTCGACGCGCTGCTGGAATTGCGTAAAACCTTGAATAAGGGCGATGTCAAAATCTCGGTCAATGACTGCATCATCCGCGCGGTGGCTTTGGCGTTGAAGAAAGTCCCCGCCGCCAACGCCTCATGGACCGACGAAGCGATTTTGCAATACAAGGACATTGATGTGTCCGTAGCGGTGGCGTCGCCGAATGGCCTGATCACCCCGATTATCAAGAAAGCCGATGGCAAGGGCTTGCCCGAAATTTCAGCGCAGATGAAAGACCTCGCCGCCCGTGCCCGCGATGGCAAGTTGAAGCCGGAAGAATTTCAGGGCGGCGGTTTTACCATCTCCAACCTCGGCATGTTCGGTGTCAAGAATTTCGCCGCGATCATCAACCCGCCACAATCCTGCATCCTTGCTATCGGCGCGGGAGAACAACGCGCGGTGGTGAAGGATGGCAAGCTGGCGGTGGCGACGGTCATGACCTGCACACTGTCGGTCGATCATCGTTCCGTCGATGGTTCGGTCGGCGCCGAATTCCTCGCCGCGTTCAAACCGCTGATTGAGAAGCCGCAGGGCTTGGTGGCGTAATGTCGCCGACACTGGATGAACGTGTCGCCGCCATCGAATCCCGTAACGCCCGAGTCGAAGCTGACAAAGCGTGGGAAGTCAGTTGGTTCCGGCGCGGGATGATCGCCGTCATCACCTATGTTTTCGCCTTCGTCCTTCTGAACATTCTTGGCCATGACGGTGCGTGGAAACATGCGTTGGTGCCGGTGGCGGGTTATGTGCTGTCCACCCTGTCCTTGCCCGCGGTGAAGGAATGGTGGATGGTTCGGCGCGTGAAGTCATGACTTTTTCCGTCCGTCCTTTAACCATCGATGATTGTGATGAGCTGGTTGCCCTGAGGCTGGAAGCGTTGCGTAATGATCCCGGTATGTTTGCCTCAAGTTACGAGGATGCCTTGAAGCGCACAAAAAAGGATTGGCAAGATTTGCTTGTTCACGGTGGTACACGCTGCTTTGGGCTTTATGATGTAAAGAAACCGATTGGGCTTGTTTCTACCTATATCAAAAAAGATGATGCAACGAATGCAACGGCAGGAATTGGAATGCTCTATATCCAGCCGGAATATCGTGGGCGGGGGTTGGCTCGTCAATTATTCGAACAATGCGTCAGCTGGTCCATGAAACAACACTCGTTAAAAAAACTGGTTGTCGCATGCAGGCACGACAACGAAGCTTCGCGGCGTGTGATTGAGGGATCAGGATTTGTGTTTACGCACCGTGCTTCGCGCCTTTGGCCGGATAACGTGACTTGTGATGAAATGTGGTATGCGCTTGATTTAGAACGATTGAGGCCAGCATCATGACCACCCCCGAATTTTCCGTCCGCACCCTCACCTACGATGATTGCGATCAACTTGCTGCCTTGCGGGCGGAGGCGGAGATTAATAATCCCGGCATGTTCGCATCCACCTATGAAAAGCTGACGCAGAACACCCCCGATGATTGGCGTAGCCATTTGTCCGGCGGCAATAAATGCGTTTTCGGCTTGTGCACGGAGCAGAAAATTATCGGCGTTACCGGCGTTTTTACATGGAAAGATGACCCCGATCAGGCGACGGGCATTGTGGCCACGGTTTATATCTCGCCCGCCTATCGCGGGTTGAAATTGTCGGATATGCTGCACCGCGCCTGTATCGTCTGGGCGATGGGGTACCGCCCGTGGCGGCGGATTGTGGCGTCGCACCGTGCCGACAATCTTGACTCCGGACGTGCTATTGAACGACAAGGGTTCACTTTTTCGCACCGAAAGCCCCACACATGGTCGGACGGCGTGACGTCGGACGAAGTGTGGTATGAACTGGATTTGGAAAAATGGAGAAACAAACTATGAGCGCAGCATCCGACATCCTCATCATCGGCGGCGGTCCCGGCGGTTATGTGACCGCCATTCGCGCGGCGCAGCTTGGCTTGAAAGTCACGTTGGTGGAGCGCGAACATCTGGGCGGCATCTGCCTCAACTGGGGGTGCATTCCAACCAAGGCGTTGCTCCGCTCGGCGGAAATCCTGACCCATATTCAACATGCGGAATCTTTCGGCCTCACGGTCGGTAACGTGTCTTTCGATGTGAAAAAAATCGCCGAACGTTCGCGCAAAATCGCGGGCCAGCTTTCCGGCGGCGTGAAGCATCTGTTGAAAAAGAACAAGGTCGAGGTCGTCGATGGCCACGCCAAGCTGCTGGGCAAAGGCAAGGTTGAAGTCACCAAGGGCGATCAGAAAACCGAATTGTCGGCCAAGCATATCATCATCGCCACCGGTGCGCGCGCCCGCGCTCTGCCGGGGCTGGAGCCGGACGGCAAGTTGGTTTGGACCTATAAGGAAGCGATGGTGCCGGACAGCGTGCCGAAGTCCTTGCTCGTCGTCGGTTCCGGCGCGATCGGGATTGAATTCGCCAGCTTCTACCGCGCCCTCGGTGCGGAAGTGACGGTGGTGGAAGTGATGGATCGGATTTTGCCGGTGGAGGATGAAGATATCTCCGCCCTCGCCAAGAAAGCGTTCGAAAAACAGGGGATGAAAATCATCACCGGCGCGGTGGTCAAGAAACTGGATCGCGCCGCGAACAGCGTCACCGCGACGATTGAGCAGGGCGGCAAGGCAACGGAATCCACCTTTGACCGCGTCATCATGGCCGTCGGCATCACCGGCAATATTGAAAATATCGGCCTGGAAAACACCAAGGTGAAAACCGAAAAGGGCCATATCAAGATCAACCCATGGTGCGCCACCGATGAAGCGGGCGTTTACGCCATCGGCGACGTTGCAGGACCGCCATGGCTGGCGCACAAAGCCAGCCACGAAGGCGTGATCTGTGTCGAGAAAATCGCGGGCGTGAAGGACGTTCATCCGTTGAATGTCGGCAACATCCCCGGCTGCACCTATTGCACGCCGCAAGTCGCCAGCGTCGGCCTGACCGAAGCGAAAGCCAAAGCTGCCGGCAAACAGGTGCGCGTCGGCAAATTCCCCTTCATCGGCAACGGCAAGGCGATTGCCCTTGGTGAGCCCGACGGCCTCTGCAAAGTCATCTTCGACGCCAAGACCGGCGAGCTGCTGGGCGCGCACATGATCGGCGCGGAAGTCACGGAAATGATCCAAGGCTACGTCGTCGCCCGCACGCTGGAATCCACCGAAAAAGAACTGATGCACACCGTCTTCCCGCACCCCACCATCTCCGAAGTCATGCACGAAGCGGTGCTGGACGCGTATGGACGGGCGGTTCATATATAGATCAATGGGTTGACCAACTTGACCAAGTCAGTGGTTTTTGTTTTCACGGTGTGGTAGAATGGCCGTCGAAAGGAAGGTCTGCATGACTGAGACTTACAACATTTACGAAGCGAAAACCCATTTGTCAGAATTGGCTGAAAAAGCTTCCGCAGGGCAGGAGATTTTCATTGCCAAGGCAGGCAAGCGGCTGTGCCGACTGGTGCCGCTTGGTAAGCCGAAACGCGTGCCCGGTCTTGGCCGGGACAAAGTATGGATTGCGCCCGACGCATTCTCACCTGAGGTCGATGAGGCGATTGCCAAGACATTCTATGGATCGCTGTTTCCGCCGAAACGCAAAAAGCGTAAATAGGGTTTTATCATGCGGCTGTTGCTCGATACGCATACATTTTTGTGGTGGTACAAGGACGACAAAAAATTGGGGCGTAAAGCGCGGAGTCTTATTGTCGATGCTGTCGACGTTAGCGTTAGCGTCGCATCGGCTTGGGAGTTTTCCATCAAGAAGGCACTGGGCAAGCTTGATCTTGTGAACGATTTTGAAATGGCTGTCGAAGAAACCGGCTTCAGCAAATTGATGATCGGCTTTGAGCATGCAAGGGTCATCGCCACAATGATGCCCTACAACAATGATCCTTTTGACCGTATGTTGGTAGCACAAGCTATGGTTGAGAACGTCACTTTGGTTACGGCGGATAAGAAATTATCCGCCTATCCTGTGAGAATTCTGAACGCGGAAAAATAAAATGGACTCCCCCAAACCCCGCCACCCTGAAAAAGCACATCGGCCTGACAATGTCTCGCCGCCGAAGCCGGATTGGATTCGGGTTAAGGCGCCGACCAGCCAAGCTTACAACGACACGCGCGAATTGATGCGCGGCCTGTCGCTGGCCACGGTGTGCGAGGAAGCTTCGTGCCCGAATATCGGCGAATGCTGGAAGCAGAAGCATGCCACCTTTATGATTTTGGGTTCGACCTGCACCCGCGCTTGCGCCTTCTGCAACGTCGCGACCGGCATGCCGGATAAACTCGACCCGCATGAGCCGGAACGGGTGGCCGAGGCGGTGGGCAAGCTCGGTCTGCACCATGTCGTCATTACCTCCGTTGACCGCGATGATCTGGAGGATGGCGGGGCAGGGCACTTTGCCCGCGTCATCACCGCCCTGCGCGGTACCGTGCCCGATTGCACCATCGAAGTTTTGACGCCGGATTTTATGCGGAAAACCGGCGCGATTGAGCAAGTTATCACCGCCCGCCCCGATGTGTTCAATCACAATCTGGAAACCGTGCCGCGTTTGTATCCGTCGATCCGGCCGGGGGCGCGGTATTTTACCTCGCTGCACCTGCTGAAACGCGCCAAGGAATTGAATGGCGATGTCTTTACCAAATCCGGCCTGATGGTCGGGCTTGGGGAAACCAAAGAAGAAATCGCCCAAGTCATGGACGACCTCCGCGCCGCCGATGTCGATTTCCTGACCATCGGCCAGTATCTACAGCCGACGCCGAAGCATGCGGCTGTGGATCGTTATGTGCCGCCGGAAGAATTCGCATCCTACGCCACCATGGCGCGGGCGAAGGGATTCTTGCTGGTTTCCAGCTCGCCGCTTACCCGCTCATCGTACCACGCCGACTCCGACTTCGCGAAACTGCGCGAGGCGCGGCGGGCGAAACAGGCTCATTAATTCCCCCTTGCCTTAGGGGCCTTGTTGGTGCATCTTCCTTCCGTTTTGCGGCCTTGGCTTTGCCGGTTCCGGCTTTGCGTCTATGGCTGTATCTGTGATTCCTAACCTTTTACCTTATCTACCGCCGAGAGGAACTTCGATGAGTAACGAGTTTATGCTGATTTTCGCCTGCGCCATTCTGGCGTTGGTTTATGGGCTGTTCACCAGCAAGGGTATTCTCGCTTCCTCCGCCGGTACGGCGCGGATGCAGGAAATTGCCGCCGCCATTCAGGAAGGCGCGCAAGCGTACCTGAACCGTCAGTATCTGACGATTGGCGTGGTGGGGATCGTTCTCTGCATTCTCCTCGGTGCTTTCCTCGGTCTGCATGTCGCCATCGGCTTTGTGGTCGGTGCGGTTTTGTCCGGAGCGGCTGGTTATATCGGCATGAACGTGTCGGTGCGCGCCAATGTGCGCACGGCGGCTGCCGCCAGCGAAGGCATGGCGAAGGCTTTGGACGTTGCGTTTAAAGCGGGGGCGGTGACGGGGTTGCTCGTTGTCGGCCTTGGCTTGCTCGGCGTCGCGGGTTACTATTTCGCGCTGTTGCAATGGAAGGGCGGCGATGATGCAGCCATTCGTCCGATTATCGAAGCCCTCGTTGCCCTCAGCTTTGGCGCGTCGTTGATCTCGATCTTCGCCCGTCTTGGTGGCGGTATCTTCACCAAAGGTGCCGACGTCGGCGCCGATTTGGTCGGTAAGGTCGAAGCCGGGATTCCGGAAGATGACCCACGTAACCCCGCCGTGATCGCGGATAACGTCGGTGACAATGTCGGCGATTGTGCCGGTATGGCCGCCGATTTGTTCGAAACTTATGCCGTCACCATCGTTGCGACGATGTTGCTGTGCTCGGCGTTCTTCGGTGGCGTGGATCGTGCACGGATGATGTTGATGCCGTTGCTGATCGGCGCGGTGTGCATTGTTGCCTCTATCATCGGCACCTATTTTGTCCGTCTGGGCAAAACCAAGAACATCATGGGCGCGTTGTACAAGGGTTTGATCGTCAGCGGCGTTTTGTCGGCTGGCCTCATCGCGCTTGTCATCCAGAAAACCGTTGGTTTCAGCGGCGGCGTGGAAATGCTGTCGGGCACGGTAGTCACCGGTTCCGAAATGATGGTTTGCGCCCTTATCGGCCTTGCCGTCACGGCGTTGATGGTCTGGATCACCGAATACTACACCTCGACCGCGTTCCGTCCGGTGCGCAGCGTTGCGGCAGCTTCGGCGAACGGCCATGGCACCAATGTCATTCAAGGTCTGGCGATCTCGATGGAATCGACGGCTCTGCCGATCGTTGTCATCTCGGTCGGTATCATCTTGGCTTACAGCACGGCAGGTTTGCTGGGTATCGCTCTGGCGGCCACCACCATGTTGGCTCTGGCCGGTATGATCGTTGCTCTGGATGCCTATGGTCCGGTGACCGACAATGCGGGCGGTATCGCCGAAATGTCGAACATGCCGAAGGATATCCGCGTCACCACCGACGCTTTGGATGCCGTTGGCAACACCACCAAGGCTGTGACCAAGGGCTACGCCATCGCTTCGGCGGGTTTGGCTTCGCTGGTTCTGTTCGCGGCTTACATTCAGGATTTGCATCACTATTTCCCATCGGTTGATGTGAAGTTTGATCTGCAAGATCCGTATGTGGTTGTCGGCCTGTTCATCGGCGGCGCGTTGCCGTATTTGTTCGGTTCGATGGCGATGACGGCCGTTGGCCGCGCCGCGGGTTCGGTGGTGGTGGAAGTCCGCCGCCAGTTCCGCGAAATCGCGGGCATCATGGAAGGCAAAGCCAAGCCGGAATACGGCAAAGCCGTCGACATGCTGACCAAGGCGGCGATCAAGGAAATGATCGCTCCGTCCTTGCTGCCGGTTGCCGCTCCGGTCGTTTTGTACTTCATTGTGCGTCACGCAGCGGGGCAGGCTCAAGCCTTCACCGCGCTGGGCGCCATGCTGCTCGGCACCATCGTCACGGGCATTTTCGTTGCTATCTCGATGACCTCGGGCGGCGGCGCATGGGACAATGCCAAGAAGTATATCGAAGAAGGTAACTTCGGCGGCAAAGGCTCCGACGCGCACAAAGCCGCCGTCACCGGCGACACCGTCGGCGACCCGTACAAAGACACGGCAGGTCCTGCGGTCAACCCGATGATCAAGATCATCAACATCGTCGCGATCTTGCTGTTGGCAGTTCTGGCCAGCATGTAAGAGCGAAAGCTTAAAACGGAAAACCCCGCTGGCGACAGCGGGGTTTTTTGTTGATAAAAATTCCCCTTTTGCAGCCTTGCGTTACTTCCGCTAAAGTCGCGGCTTGTTTCAGGAATCGATCCATGTCCCTTAAAATCAATACCTTCAGCAATCAATCCGGCGGCAATGCTTTTTATAAGGCGGTGACGCATCCTTTGGCGGCAGCCAGCGCGGCGCAATTGGTGGCGCAATTGCAAAAGGCTGGGCCGGTGGCGATTTATGATCCGAATAACCAACTCGCCAGCTTCGTTGAATTCTTTCCCCTGACGGGCGTCGATATCGCCGGTTATTTTGTGCAGAATGTCGAAGAAATCGGGCGCGAGTTTATGGGGCATAAAGCCCAGCCGGTGACGATCCTGAAAAAAGGCGGTTATCGCGCCGTGTTCGTGGCGTCGTTCGATGCGCAGCGGCTGACGGATCACATCCGCCACCTGCCGCCGAACCAGATCAATTGGTTCAGCCTCGATGCCTTGCGCCTGCGCGATGATATGCTCAGCAATCGCCAGAATTATCTCGCTAACATTAATTTCGCCACGAACTACGCTTTCTTCCGCGACAAAGGCGGGCATCACACACGGGTGATGACAGCGAATTACTGGGGCGGCTATGGCGCGAAAGACGCGCGCGCTTTTTGTTATCTGATCGGCGAGGATGGTGCCAAGCTGGCGGAATGGATCGACCCGCTGCCAGCGACCAACGCCAGCATCGTGTTCGACAGCGCGGACATTCGCGCCCGTTTCAAATTGCCGGAATTCATCGGCCAGCTGTTTATCCATATCGTCGGCGCGATGGGGCATGACATCGTCAAATACGCGCTGGATACCTATGGCGACGATCCTTCGGTTCTGTCCTGTTCGCACGATGCCAATGCGTGGCCGTCGGACCAGTTTGCCGGATTGCCGTCGCCGGCCGATGATGAAGATGTCGTGCTGTGGGTGCAAAACAGCCACCCTTCGGCCATTCCGGCGAAATCCATCGGCCTTAACCGGATGGGCGATGACAAGACAGTCTGGCTGGATAAGGAAATTCCGCCTTATGCCACCCATCGCCTCAGCGTCGCCAGCCTGTTGCCCGAAGCGCGGTGGCCGCAGCAGCTTGAAATTCAAGCGGGCAAGCATTTCGTGCGCCCGCGCTACGAAGTCATTTCCCAGAACGGTCATTCGCGCATCGCCCATCCGAATGTCGAACGTGCCGATCTGAAACCCGATCCAAAACTACCGGAACTCGGCGGCTTGCTGGGCAAGCTTTACATCCTGCCCGCGCCGTTGCTGCCGTTGGATCGTTATACCAGCTGGGCGATGCCGACCCCGATGTCCACCTGCCTGAAGCACCTGCCGGTCAAGGCGTTGGTCTATGACGCGCGTGGCACGGCGGTGGCGGAGCATAAATTCGGCAATCTGAAACGCAGCGATTCCGTCGCGTTGAATGTCAATGAGTTGTTGAAAGATCATAAGCTGGACAGCGGCTATGGCCATATCGAATTGGTCTATGATTTCGAAGCGGGGCAGGAGGCGGATGGCTGGCTGCACGGCCTGTTCCGTTATCAGGACAAACGCTCCAGTCATGTGGCGGAGACGAGCTTTGGCAGCCACGTCTTTAACACGGTTCTGACCTACAAAAACGAACCGCAAAGCTATGCCGGAAAAGCCCCCGGCCTCAGCACCCGTTTGTTCCTGCGCATGGGCGTCGCGCCCTATGACACCATGTGTCATCTGATTTATCCGGCTTCGGACACATGGCACGCGACATCGGACACGGCGTTGATCCTGACTTCCAATAAAGGGCAGGAGATTGCCAAGCGCAATGTGCGCATTCCACGCAGCGGTTCGCTGCTGTGGCGCACCAGCCAGATGTTCAACGAAGCCGATCTGAAAGAAGCCGGTCCCCACGCCTACGTCATCATCCGTGACACGACCTGCCGCCTATTCGGCTATCACGGTCTGGTGAGCAGCGATCAGGCGTTCAGTCTGGATCATATGTTCGGGTATTAATTCGCCTTCCCGCCTTTGCCGAAAGTCGGGGGGACGAAGAGGAAGGTGCTGGTTGGGAAGCTGACGTCGGCGTGTTGGTTTTCCAGATTGACGCCGGTGGTGTGGCCTTGCGCATCGACAACGCGCCATTGGCGCAGGATCAGCGGGTGATCTTCAAAAATCAGCGTGAGCGATCCGGCGGCGGCATCGTCGCTTTGCGTCAGCGTGACTTCCAGTTTGGCGGGATAGCGTTTGAAGCGGGTGATGGTGACATCGCCTGCCAGTTTGATCGGATCGCGCAAGATGAATTCCGCGAGGCTTGATCCCTGATCCACATTGGTTTGCGCTTTCAAATCTTCATTCCAGATATGCACCCATGTGCCGTCGGCAACGATAAAGTCTTTGCTCGGCGCGTCATAGGTCACGCGCATTTTGCCCGGACGCTGGATCGCCAGCTTGCCGCGCATGATGCCGCCCTGATCATCAATCTGCATAAAATCCGCGCTGATGCTGCGGAGGCCATTTAGGTAGCTTTCGATCCGCGCCAGATCATTTTTATCCTGCGCCGAAAGTTTCAGTTCCGATGCCGCGCTTTCGTTGGCGGCATGAACCGGAATCGTCAGGGTAAAAAAGGCAAGGAGGGAGAGGAGGATGCTTGTTTTCATAGGGGACAATCTTTCATGACATAGCCACAGGGTTCAGAATGCCGTGCCGCTATGGTTTTTTTGTGTCTTGTCCACAGGATAGCAACAAAAAGCAAGGGTGGGGAGCAAGAATTCACCTTCGCACTTGACCAATTCCATGCCTTGGGCAAGATTTGCCGATGCCGTTATCTTGACGCGAGAGGATTCTACACCATGAAGACCGCGATATCCCTATTCCAACGGGGCAACTGCATTTTATGGGCATTGATTATCGCTCTTTTCTGTCCTTCCTTTGCCTATGCTGCCGATGCGCCACTTCCCATCAATGCAGGTGATACCGCGTGGATGCTGACATCGACTGCGCTGGTGTTGCTGATGACCATTCCGGGGCTGGCGGTTTTTTACGGCGGTATGGTGCGGCGGCATAATGTGCTGTCCACCGTTATGCAAAGCTTTGCTACCGCCTGTCTGGTCGCCGTGTTGTGGGCCATCGTTGGCTATAGCCTCGCCTTCACCAACGGTAATGCCTATGTCGGTGATCTGGGGCGCGTTTTGTTGCGTGGCATGGATTTGGTCAACGCTTTCGTTTTGGGCGCGGGGACATCATCCCCATCGCCGATGACGATTCCCGAAGCCTTGTTCATGATGTACCAGATGACGTTTGCCATCATCACGCCTGCGCTGATCGCGGGCGCGTTCTGCGACCGGATCAAGTTTTCGGCGATGTTGTTGTTCATGGGGCTGTGGTCGCTAGTTGTCTATGCGCCGATCGCGCATTGGGTCTGGCATCCGAATGGCTTTTTGTTCACCGCAGGCTTGCTCGATTTTGCCGGAGGCACCGTCGTTCATATCAATGCAGGCGTGGCGGGTTTGATCGCGGCCTTGTTCATCGGCAAACGGTTGCATCCTGAAGAAAATCATGCGCCGCATAACCCCGCCTACAGCGTCGTCGGCGCGTCTTTGCTCTGGGTTGGTTGGTTTGGTTTCAATGCCGGATCGGCGGGTGCGGCGAATGGCCGCGCCGCTATGGCGATGACCGCGACCATGATCGCCGCCGCCGCCGCCGCTTTGTCATGGATGGCGGTGGAATGGAGCCTGCGCGGCAAGCCCAGCGTCCTCGGCATCATCACCGGCGCGATTGCGGGGTTGGTGGTTATCACGCCCGCATCGGGCTATGTCGATGCCAGTGGGGCTTTGATCATCGGCCTGATCGGCGGAGCACTATGCTTTGTCTCGGCCAATACGATCAAGAAAAGCTTCAGCCTCGATGACAGTCTGGATTGCTTCGGGGTGCACGGTGTCGGCGGGATGCTCGGTGCCGTCTTGACCGGCATCTTCGCCAAATCCGCGGTCAGCGGTGTCGCATCGCAAGCCGGTGCGATAGACGGCCATCCCGAACAGATCATTACCCAGATTCTCGGTATGGGCTGGACGATTGGCTGGTGCGCCATCGGCACGATTATCATTCTGTTCGTCGTCGACCGTCTGGTCGGCCTCCGCGTGCCGGAGGAAGTGGAGCGCGAAGGTCTGGACCGCGCGTTGCATGGCGAACAATTACGGTCATGATTGGATTATAAATGCGTGGTTATTTCGCGGTCGGTGTTGAGGGGATCAGCAAGGGATTCAATCTGGGCAATCTGGTGCGAACATCCCATGCCTTTGGCGCGAGTTTCTTTTTCACCATCAATGCCTCTGTCAGTTATGCGGAGGTGAAATCAACCGACACCTCCCACGCCGACATTCATCTGCCTTTTTATGCGCACAAGACTCTGGCGGATTTCACCCTGCCAAAGGATTGCTCCTTGGTCGGCGTCGAATTGCTGGATGATGCGGAGGATCTGCCGAGCTTCCGCCATCCCCTCCGCGCCGCCTATGTGTTGGGGCCGGAGAAGGGGAGTTTGTCGCCGGAGCTGGTGAAACGTTGCGACCATATCGTCAAAATACCCGCCAAATTCTGCGTCAATGTCGGCGTGGCGGGGGCGATCACCATTTATGACCGGATGGTCAGCCTTGGTAACTTTGCCGAACGACCGGTGCGGGCCGTAAGACGCGCCAAAATCTAACGCGAATCTGTTAACCTTCCTTACATATTGTTAACCTTAGAATAGCTTCGATTCGAAGTCTGTTTCGCTGTTCCAATTTCGGCTTTTCATGCACGGCAAGAAACTGAAACTCCTCGCTTTCGCGGCGATTCTGGCGTTCCTCGCTCCTCCGGCGTGGGCGGAGGATGGGCCTGTCTTGCTGGTGCCGGAAACCGCGCCGCAGGATGTGCCGCAACCCGATGTTGTCGCACCCAAAGCCAAAGACGAAAAAGCACTGCCGGTTGAAATACCTGTCGCCAAACCAGCCGCGCGTCCGGTTGATACGGTGCGCGCCGTGGTCAATGTGCGGGCGGCGGAACATGAACAGTTCGACCGCGTCGTGTTCGATTGGCCGCGTGATGTCGCCTATACCGTTACCCGCGACGGAGGTCGTGCCGCGCTGCATTTCAAATCCCCCGCCGATGTGCGCTTGGGGGCGGCATCGCATTTGACCCGTGCCCGTGGCTTTGCGGCTTCGACGGATGCGGCGGGGAATCTGACCGTGTCGTTTGCGATTGATCCGCATGCGACGCTGAAAGATTTTACCAGCGGCCATTCGGTTGCTGTCGATATTCAGGGCAGCGCGGCTCAGGCAAATGTGGTGCCGGTCGTGTCGCCTGCCGCATCACCGTCCCCTCCGCCCGTCGAGAAAAAGCCGGAAGTGGCGCAAGTGCCAGAGCCGCCCAAACCGACTCCTCCAGTTGCCGTGCCAGTTTCATCACCAAGCATCGCCCAGCCGGAAGTACCCAAAGAAATTGCTGTGACGACGAAGCCCGCCGAGTCTGCCCCCGCTGTTTCGAAAATAACGGTTCCGGTGGTTGCTGCGCCTGCGCCAACACCACCCGCTGCCGCTCCATCGCCTGCCGCGGTCACCGCTGCGCCCGTACAGACCAAACCGACGGTTGGCAGCAATGCAGGCACCAAAGATCCATTGCCCAATCTTGGTGCCACGCCTTTGCAAATCGCCGCCTTTGATCCGCATACGCCGAGCCGCGCGACGATTTGGGCGCGGGGTGGTTATGGGTATATTGTTTTTGATCGTAAATTTGCTCTTTCTGCCGAAGCGATCACCGCCGGTTTGCCTGCGCCGTTGGTGACGTTGCAGGCGCTGGATTTACCTAAAGCCTCCGGTTTCCGTTTTGCGTTGCCTACCGCCGCCGACCTGCATGCGGCCCGTGACGGCACCGTGTGGAAATTGTTTGTGATGAAACAGCAGTCGGATGTGCCGGTCAGTTCGACCCTCGTGGCGCAGCCTGATTTTGCCCTTGGCGCACGTTTTCTGTTGCCGTTGCCCGCCGCCCCGGAACCGATCCGTTTTACCGATCCGGTTGTCGGTGACGATCTGATCCTTATTCCCTTGAGCGAAACCCAAGCTTTCAGTGTGGCGCGGCACATGGCGGATTTCCAGATATGGCCAGCGGCGCAGGGCATGGTGATCAAGCCATGGCATGACAAGCTGATCGTGCGGGCATCCTCGGATGGGATCGAAATTACATCCGACAGCGGCCTGCATCTGTCATCTTCCACCGACACTGGCGCGGCGCAACAATCAACGCAGAAGGCACGGGCGGGGGTATCCGGTAAATCCATGTTCGATTTTGCTTTGTGGCGCGGCAAGCCGAGCGAAACTTTCACCCAAACCCGCCAACGGTTGCAGCAGACCATCGTTGATGTTCCTGAACGCGAACGGAACCGCGCCCGCCTTGAATTCGCGCGTTTCTATTTTGCGCGCGGTTATGGCGAGGAGGCTCTCGGTCTTCTGAATATGTTGGCGAAAGATATTCCTGATCTTTCGTCGCATGCCGATTTTCTGGCTTTGCTGGGCGCAAGCAAAATCATGGCCGCCCATCCGGAAGAAGGATTAAAAGATCTGGAGGCCAGCGGCATTACCGATCAACCGGAAATCAATTTGTGGCAAGCGGTGGGTAACGCCGAAATCCGAAACTGGGTTGTTGCTGAAGATAAATTTGCAGCCTCCGAAGCCTTGCTGGCGGGGTATCCCGAACCGTTTTATTCCCGCTTTTACGTTCTGGCGATTGAATCGGCCCTCGCGGTCGGCAATGACCGCGAAGGGGCTGATTGGCTGGATCATCTGGAAACAGGCGAACATGCCATTGCGGTTAATCCGGCGATCGCCTATCTGCACGGTGTGTTGCATGCCAAGTCTGGTCGGGCTTCTGCGGCATCGGATTCATGGAAGGAAGCGCAAGCCTCCACCAACCATCTGTATAAAATCCGCGCTGAATTGGCGTTGATCGATCTTGGCGTGGCCAACAAATCACTGACTCCGGCGCAGGCGGCTGACCGGTTGGAAGCCTTGCGTTTCGGTTGGCGCGGCGATGATCTGGAAGTCGATATTCTGCACCGTCTCGGCCAGTTTTATATTCAGGCGCACAATATCAAAACCGGATTGTCAATTTTGGCGCAAGCCGTCAACCTCTATCCCAAGAGCCCGTTGACCCCGAAAATTCATGATGAAATGTCGCAAGTGTTTCATGATGTGTTTCTGGGCGAGCTTGGCAAAAATCTGTCGCCGCTTGAATCCCTGACCCTCTACCAACAATATCGCGGCACTCTGATGCCGCAGGGCAGCGACGGCATCGCTGTCATTCGCAATTTGGCCGAACGTCTCGCCGCCATCGACCTGATGGATCAGGCGGGCGATCTGTTGGAAGATATCGCCAAGAATAGGTTGAAGGGCGAAGAAAAGGGCCGCGTCGCCGCGCGTCTTGCCGCCATTCGTTTGCTGGATCATAAGCCACAGGGGGCGTTGGATGCTCTCGACCTCAGCATCGGCGATTTTTTGCCGGGGAATTTACAAAGCGAACGTACGCTTCTGCGCGCCAAGGCTCTGTCCGAACTGCACCGTGACGACGAAGCTTTAGGCGTTCTCAGCGACGATAGCCGCTTCCCCGCCAAGTTGTTGCGCGCCGACATTTCCATGCATGCCCAGAAGTGGGAGGAGGCCGCCAAGGTCCTGCTCGACCTCGTCGGTCCGGCACCACGCGCGGGCGACACGTTGCGGGATGATCAGGCGGATTGGCTGGTACGCTGCGCCCTCGCTTACGCCTCCATGGGCGATCAGGTGGGGTTGGATAAGCTTGCCATTGATTACGGCGCGGCGATGGCGGGGACGTCGCTCAACAACACCTTCCGCATTCTGGTGCAACCGGAAAAATCCGGCCAGCTCCGCGACATCGCCGCCGCCCAAAGCCGCATCACCGATGTGGATATGTTCCAAAGCTTTTTGAACACCTACCGCAAACCGGATGGCGCAGCAGCTGCGGATGCGAAGAAGAAGCCTTAAGGCTTAATCCGCAAACGGATCTTTCATCAAAATCGTGTCGTCGCGTTCGGGGCTGGTGGAGAGGACGATGACCGGTGCCTCGATCAACTCTTCCAAACGACGAATGTATTTGATCGCTTGCGAAGGTAGATCCGCCCAGCTGCGCGCGCCATGCGTGCTTTCGCTCCATCCTTCGCAGATGTCATAGACCGGCTCCACCTGACTTTGCGCCGTTTGTCCGGCAGGCAGATGGTCGATTTCCTTGCCGTTGAGTTTATAAGCGCGGCAGATTTTCAGTTCTTTCAAACCGTCGAGAATATCCAGCTTCGTCAGCGCGATGCCGTCGATACCGCCGACTTTGACCGCCTGCCGCACCATGACCGCGTCGAACCAACCGCAACGGCGTTTACGCCCCGTGACGGTGCCAAATTCCTTGCCACGTGTGCCCAGCAATTCGCCGATTTCGTTCGCCTGTTCGGTCGGGAAGGGGCCGGAGCCGACGCGCGTGGTGTAAGCCTTGGCGATCCCCAGAACGCGGCCCACCATCCGTGTGCCGACGCCGGAACCCGACGCGGCGCAAGCCGCCAGCGTGGTGCTTGAGGTCACAAATGGATAGGTGCCGTGATCGATATCCAGCATGGCCGCCTGTGCGCCTTCGAACAGCATCAGCTTGCCGGTCTTGCGGAGTTCTTCCAACCGGTGCCAGACAACGGCCGCATGCGGCAGAAGCTTTGGCGTAATCTCTTGCAACTCACGCAGCAAATCGGCGGGTTTGATTTCCTCGACACCGAAGGCGCGGAGATAGACATTGTGATGCGCGAGCAATTGCTCGATCTTGAATTTCAAAACCTCAGGGTCGGCGAGGTCGCAAAGGCGTATCGCGCGACGCGCGACTTTGTCTTCATAGGCGGGGCCAATGCCGCGGCCGGTCGTACCGATTTTGTTGGCGCCCCGCGCCGCTTCACGCGCGCGATCCACCGCGCCATGCACCGGCAAAATCAACGGGCAGTTTTCCGCGACGATCAGGTTTTCCGGCGTGATGGTCACGCCCTTTTCGCGCAAAGAATCGATTTCTTTAAGAAGCGCCCACGGATCAACCACAACGCCGTTGCCGATCACCGACAATTTGCCCGAACGCACGACACCGGAGGGGAGGAGGCTGAGTTTATAGGTAACGCCGTCGATGACCAGCGTGTGGCCGGCATTATGCCCGCCCTGAAACCGCACCACGACATCGGCGCGATGCGACAACCAATCGACAATCTTGCCCTTGCCTTCGTCGCCCCACTGGGCACCCACAACCGCTACGTTTTTCATCGCGCCTTGTCTCCGTTTCGATAGGAAAGCAAGGCTATGGTCAGGCGGCCTTGCACGCCTTTTTAACGGGATTTGGCGCGGTAGGGAAATGGTTTTTTAGGCGGTTCTGGCAGGGTCGGAAATGACTGAAACAGGCTCTTTCCCCTGCATCGTCTGCCCCAGATCCCACAGTTTATCCACGGTATCCCGCGCCAGTTGCCGCCAGCGTTCCGCTTCGGCTTGGGTGATGCTTAGTTTTTGTTCGAGTTCGATAGCGCGTTGCCGCCACAGGTCGGCTTGGTATTCCTGTTGATCGCGTTCATGCCGCGCATCCAGTGCTTCCTGCTGTAACCGCACATTCTCGGTTTCCAGATGCACCATATGCGTGTTGGAAAAAAATCCGAAAGGCAGATTGACGCGCGGTTTCTGCTGCGCCGCCCGCGCCAGATCGCCAAAGCTGAGACCATCCCGCGACAACATCTGCCGCGCTTTGCGCACAGCCACCAACGCCTCGCCATCATGGCTGGAGTCCGCGAGGGCGAGTATCTTATCCAATTGGGAAATGACAGGTTGGTTCATAGCCAGAAGGCTAATGCAGCGCGGCTGATTCGGATAGGGGAAGCTTAGGCCTTCTTTAATATGGTTAATGCTTCTTCCGGCCCCAACGCCGTCAAAGTCGGGTGGGATTTGAAGATTTTTTTGGCGATGGTCTGGACATCGTCTTTGGTGACGGCCATCAGGCGTTTCAGGGTTTGGTCGATGGTGACGGTGCGGTTGTAGGCCAGCATTTGGTGGCCGATAACCTCAGCGCGGCGCATGACGTCTTCCTGTCCCATCAGCATAGCGGCGCGGCATTGCGCCTTGGCGCGTTTCAATTCGCCGTCGCCGATATTTTTGGTGACGTCGCGCAGTTCGGTTTTGATCACCGGCATCAATTCCTTGACCCGCGCCGGATCGGTTCCGGCGTATATCTGGAAAATACCCGTATCGCTGAACGCGCTATGGCCGGAATTGACGCTGTAGACCAGGCCGCGTTTCTCCCGCACTTTTTGGAACAGGCGCGACGAGGAACTGCCGCCGAGGATGATCGACAAAAGTTGTGTCGGGTAAATATCGTGGTTGTGAAAACTCGCGCCGGAGAAGCCGAGGATAATATGCAACTGCTCGATCGCGCGGGGCTCCAGATGGGTGCCGGTGGCGGGGTGGGCTTTGTCTTTGGGCGCGGCTTTGCCGCGCGGCAATTTACCGAAGTATTTTTTCGCCATAGCGACAAAATCAGCATGTTCAATACGCCCCGCCGCCGCCAGCACGATGTTGCCGCTGTGGTAATGGCGGCGCACATAATCGACCACGGCTTGGCGTGGCAAATTCATAATCACTTTTTCCGTGCCGAGGATGGATCGGCCAATGGTTTGATCGGGAAACGACAATCGGTGCATCAGGTCGAACACATGTTCTTCCGGCGAGTCGACATAGCTGCCGATTTCCTGAACGATCACCTTGCGTTCGCGGTCCAGTTCCTTGGCATCGAACACCGAATGTTGCAGCATATCGGCGATGATGTCGGTGGCGAGCGCGGCATCTTCCGGCAGAACTTTGGCGTAGTACGCGGTTTCCTCCCGCGTCGTGTGCGCGTTCATCACGCCGCCGTTTTTTTCAATGGCGTTCGACAGGGCGTAGGCGGAATGACGCTTCGTGCCTTTGAACATCATATGTTCGACCAGATGCGCCACCCCATTCGCCCGCCACGGCTCATGCCGCGTGCCGACTCCGACCCACGCGCCCACCACAACGCTCTCCGCCTCCCGCATCGTGTCGGTGACAATGCGCAGGCCGTTGGGGAGGGTGGTGGTTTGTGTGGTCATGGAGTTTCCTACATTCAGTAAACGAAAATCCCTTTCCCCATAGGGGGAAAGGGATTGTATTCTTTATTCGTGAAATTAAGAACTAGCCGTGATTTTTGTCGTTTAGTTTAAGCTTAAGTCCGGGAAAACTTCTTTGTAGTCTTTCAGCGACACCTGAGATGACCGCATCAGATATTTTAACGCCAGTCGTCACTGCATGTTCAGCTATTTCTTGACCTTCACTGCCTTTTGGCAAGACAACATCTGCTGCTCCCGTTAATGCTCCTAGAACCGCAACAGCTTTAACCACCGTATCTGTCGCCGCAATGGCTCTGTCGGTTACAGCAATTGCTAAGTCTTTGGCTGAACGAGCTGAAAAGTAAAGGGTAGCAGCAGCAAGTTGAGCCTCCCTACTTGTCACAAGTTTTTTATAATTTCGAAAAGCGGCCTTCGCTTGTTCTTTGGCTATACCCAAGGCCTCCTTTTGCGATGCCCCCACATAGCTGCCAATTATTGGCAGAGATTTCAGCCTATCCAATGCTTGATTCATTTTTATCTCCATAGTTTTTGTATTGCAGCCCCTATATCATTCTCAGTGGCACTTGGCATGAAGTTTACCATATTTTTCTGAAAGTAATTCAGGGAATCTCTTTCACAAACATGGTTAACAAAAAAAACGCACCACTTACCCCTCAAACCTTAACACATGCGCCGCGACGACACCGGCGACCTTTTTGACTTCCTCAAGCAAGGCAGCAGGGATGTCGGCATCAACCGACACCAGACAGACGGCGTTCGATCCCGCATTGGTGCGGCCCAACGTGAAGTTGGCGATGTTGATTTTGGCTTCGCCGAGGCGTGTGCCGAGGCGACCGATGAAGCCGGGCTTATCCTCATTCCGCACAAACAGCATGCGCGGGGTGAGTTCGGCTTCCAGCGGCACATTGTCGATGCCGACGAGGCGCGGTTTGCCGCTAAACAAAGTGCCCGCGACTTCGAACGTGCCATCCGCCGTTTCGACCTTGACGCGCATCAGGGTGTGATAATCGCCTTGGCTATCCTGCCGCGTTTCGCTGACTTTGATGCCGCGATCCTTGGCGATGACGGGGGCGTTGACAGCGTTGACGGTGTCGAGGGACGGACGCAGCAACCCCATCAACGCGGTGTTGGACAGCGGGCGCGTGTTCATCGCCGCGACGGTGCCTTCGTAAGAAATCGACACCGACTTGATGCCGCTGGTGGTGATCTGCCCCGCGAAGCTGCCGAGCTGTTCTGCGAGTTTGATATAAGGCCGCAATTTCGGCGCATCTTCGGCGGAGACGGACGGCATGTTCAGCGCGTTGGTGACCGCGCCACTGATCAGGAAATCGCTCATCTGCTCGGCCACTTGCAGGGCGACATTTTCCTGCGCTTCGGTGGTCGATGCGCCGAGATGCGGCGTGCAGACGACATTTTCCATGCCGAACAGAATGTTGGTTTTCGCGGGTTCCTCGGCGAACACGTCCAAAGCCGCGCCTGCGACGTGGCCGCTTTCCAACGCTGCTTTCAAATCCGCTTCGACGACTAGACCGCCGCGCGCGCAATTGATGATGCGCACGCCCTTCTTGCATTTCGCCAAGGCTTTGGCGTCGATGATGTTGCGCGTCTGTTCGGTCAGCGGTGTGTGCAGCGTGATGAAATCGGCGCGGGGGAACAATTGATCCAGCTCGACCTTCTCCACGCCCAAAGCCTGCGCCCGTTCGGCGGTCAGGAAGGGGTCATAGGCGATGACTTTCATCTTCAGGCCAATGCCGCGCTCCGCGACGATGGAACCGATATTGCCACAGCCGATAACGCCCAGAACTTTGCCGGTCAGCTCGACGCCCATGAATTTCGATTTCTCCCACTTGCCCGCGTGGGTGGAGGCGTTGGCTTCCGGCAATTGCCGCGCCAGCGCGAACATCAAGGCGATGGCGTGTTCGCCGGTGGTGATGGAATTGCCAAAGGGCGTGTTCATTACAACGATGCCCCGTGCCGTGGCGGCGGGCACATCGACGTTATCGACGCCGATACCGGCACGGCCAACCACTTTCAGCTTCTTGGCTGACGCAATCAGGTCCGGCGTCACCTTGGTCGATGAACGGATGGCGAGGCCGTCATAGTCGGCGATAATCGCTTTGATCTTG
>Ga0265331_10000667_pt1 | contig 29636 bp, 37 predicted proteins | sample 41923metaG_FD_202088 | JGI IMG/M metagenome (GOLD analysis project Ga0265331, IMG submission 202088) | Rhizosphere microbial communities from Carex aquatilis grown in University of Washington, Seatle, WA, United States - 4-19-23 metaG | ecosystem: Host-associated > Plants > Roots > Rhizosphere... | reverse complement strand
TTCGCTCACTTCGTTCGCGAAGACTGGTGCCCCCAGAGAGATTCGAACTCCCGACCTACTGATTACAAATCAGTTGCTCTACCAGCTGAGCTATAGGGGCAACCGCGATTTCTTAGCATGAGTGCGCGGGACAAGTAAAATCAAAAGCCGAAGGGGGGCGTGTGGCCTTAATTCCCCGACATCATCCGGTCGATTTCATCCTGACTGACGGCGTTGTTCGGCAATTGCGGGCCGTTCAGCAAGCCTTTGTCCGGATCGGCGGCGTGGACATGCTTGGTGTTGTGGTCGCTGCCGTCGCCGCGATGGATTTCCTCGCCCATGGCTTTCACAAGGGCTTCGACCTTGGTGTCGATATGTTTCAGCGTTTCGACGACTTTGGTGATGCGCTGGCCGGTGATGTCTTGGAAATTACAGGCTTCGAAGATTTTGGTGGTGCAGCCAACCAATTTATCTTTGGCGTCGGCGGGCAGGGTTTCGGCCACGGCAGAAATTTCGTCGCACACATCCATGATTTTGTTGGTGGCTTCTTCGGTGGCGCCGACCACGGCATCCAGCTCATCCGTTGCGCTCGGGATATAGTCGGTGCTGATATCCTTGGGCTTGATCGAGGCGATATCATGTTTGGCTTCGCGGATATAACGCGCCAGCCCTTCCAGTTCGGAATAGAAACGCAAGTCGGCGGCGGAGACATCGCCTTCCAGCGATTCCACCACCTGCCGCACGATTTGTGCGACCTGTTCGGAGGTCAGAGGCGTTTTGACCGCCTCATGCGCGGCTTTCAGTTGTGTTTTCAAATGCGCTTGCAGATCGGCAAAACGTTGGGCTTCGCTCATGATACTCTCCGCTTTTTATCTTTAGAAGGCGCCGATGACGGCGACGATTTTCGATTTCAGCGTCTCGGCGTTGAACGGCTTGACGATGTAATTGTTCACGCCCGCTTCCTTGGCGGCGACGACGTTTTCGGTCTTGCTTTCGGCGGTGACCATGATGAAGGGGGTGGTTTTCAGTTTTTCGTCGGCGCGGACTTCTTTCAGAAGCTGCAAGCCCGTCATCGGCTGCATGTTCCAGTCGGAGATCACCATGCCGATGGGCGTTTCGCGCAAAACCTTGATCGCCGCGCTGCCGTCGGTGGCCTGAATAATATTCTTGAAGCCCAGCTGTTTCAGCAGATTTTCAATGATGCGCAGCATGGTCTTATAGTCGTCCACGATCAGGACGTTCATATTCATATCGACAGCCATGGGGGACTCCTTAGGAAGCAAGGCGGAGAGGGTATTTCAAGGGTTAAGGCTAACCCGATATGCTAAAGAAAGCGTTACCCGAAGGTTAAGGACGTATGAACGGCCTGCATCATTTAACTTGCGGCAACTGATCCTGTTTGGTCAGAGCGATGGTCAGTTCTTTGGCTTTATCCGGTGCCATTTTGGCCATGATGGGCGCGGTGCTTTTCGGTTTCATGCGTTGCACGACGCCCAGCAGGGTCGGCATGTCGAGGGCTTCGAAAATCTTGGCGGCTTCGTCGGGCTTCATCGTTTCATAGATTTTCACGAGATTGTTCAACTGCGCCGCCTGGCTTTCGCTGACCTGATTGACCATGCCTTGCAGCTGCTGGCGCAGGCTGTCGAGTTCCTTGATCTTTTGATCGACGCGCTGTTCCGCGACCTTGATCAGGGTCTCGCGGGTGTCGAGGTCTTTGGCGCGGCGGTCCAGCTCCTCGCGGCGGGAGGATAGCTGTTTCAGCACATCCATTTCCGCCGGTGACACATCATCTTCCGGCGATGGCGCGGCGGAGGCGGGGATAGGCAGGGTGTTGTCGGTTTTGGCTGCTGCGGTATCGGCTTTCGTCGGTGCGGCTTCCTTGGGCGCGGCGGCTTCGGCTTTCGGCTCCGGCTTGGTTTCGGCGAGGGCGTTGCGGGAGAACAGATGGCCTTCGGCGGCTGCGCTCCAGATATCATCGACGCGCATGCCGATAATCAGCACGCCCATCAGGACGATCATCGGTAAAAGCAAACGGGGACTGAGGGAGAGTGCGCGCATGGGTGTAACCTCAGCTTAGTTTCTGCAGGGCTTGCAGCAATTCTTTTTCGGCGCGTGATGCCGTGGATGGTGCGTCTGATGGTGCTGGGCGCGGCTCGCTGGCCGGTTTGGCAACGGGTTTGGCGGCTTCGGGCGCGGGGGTAGGGGCCGCGGCTTCCGGTCTTTTCTCGCTACGCGCCATCATCGATGCTGAATGGCTCAGGCGTTCGGCGATCTGGTCGGCGCTTTCGACGATGAATTGCAATTCGTCGCGCACGGCCAAGGCTTTTTCCACCAGTTTTTCCAGATCGTCGCCGCTGTCGCGCGCCGCTTGGCGCAAGCCTTTGATACCTGCTTCGGCGCGAATGACGGTGGCGTTGAATTCGTGGACAAAACGTTCCATCTCGACACGGCCCTGACGCAGTCCCGCCAGATGTTTGATCAGGCGCATCGCCTGATACAGGCCAATGCCGACCATGACGATCAGCAGAATATCGAGGCAGGAGCGGATCCATTCACCCATAACGCCTAATCCTCTTTCTCGTGCAGCGAAGCTTTTTCGACCTTCACCGCGATATGGTTGTTGAGCGATCCCATGCGCCCCTGAAACAGCGTGACATCGCCAGCGCGTAGCGATACCAGATCATCCGCCTTGACGTTCAGCATCAGGCGTGAACCGACTTTCCAGTTCATGATTTCCGACAAGGGCACGGTCACTTCGTCCAATACCGCGCTGACTTTCATATCGGTTTGCAAAAGCTCGTTGCCCAAATGGGTTTCCCAGATGCTGTCGCGCCCGAACTTTTCACCCATGAACATTTGCAGCAAAAGCTCGCGGATGGGTTCCAGCGTGGCGTAGGGGATCAGGATTTCGATGCGTCCGCCACGGTCTTCCATATCCACGCGCAGTTTCGCCAGCACGGCGGCGTTGGCGGGGCGGGCAATGGTGGCGAAACGCGGGTTGGTTTCCAGACGGTCGAAACGGAAGGTAACCGGCGACAGTGGATCAAACGCGCCCGACATGTCGGCGAGGACCACGCGCACCAACCGTTCGACCAGATTGCGTTCGATGGTGGTGTAAGGGCGGCCTTCGATACGCATGGCGGCGGTGCCGCGCCGCCCGCCCAGAAGCACGTCGACGATGGAATAAATCATCGCGCTGTCGACAGTCATCAGGCCGGAATTGTCCCATTCTTCCGCCTTGAATACCGTCAACATGGCGGGCAGGGGGATGGAGTTCAGGTAATCGCCGAAACGTACCGAGGTAATCTGGTCAAGGCTGACCTCGACGTTGTCGGAGGTGAAGTTGCGCAGAGATGTGGACATCATGCGCACCAGACGGTCGAACACGACCTCCAGCATCGGCAGACGTTCGTAGTTGACCAGCGCGCTGTTGATCAGCGCCATAATGCCGGAATTTTCCTGACCGCCGCTTTCGGCGCCGCCAAAGCCCAGCAGGCTGTCGATTTCGTTCTGTGACAGGACGCGGGCTGTGGTTTCGGCGTCGCCACCCGCAGCGTCGCCGCCACCCTCGGCGGAGGCCGCCCATTCGGCGGCCATACGTTCTTCTTCGGTCATTTCGGGCGTATCGGCCATCACGCGATCCTTTTACTGTACCAGCATCTCCTGAAACAGCACGTCACGGATGCGGACCGGCGCGGCGGCTTCGGTCACCCGCATCAATAATTCTTCGCGCAGACGGTACATGCCTGCCGAACCGCGCAAATCCTCGATGCGCAATTCGCGCAAATAAACCTGAAAATTATCGACGATGCGCGGCTTGATCGCGTCCATCAGCGGCATATCTTTTTCATCCGCCAGTTCAAGGCTGATTTTGACTTTCAGGAAGTTGGGGTGCTTACCCTCGCCGCTGAGATTGACCAGCAAATCGCCGAGCGAGAAATAAGCCGGTTTGGCTTTCTCTTCGGCGGCTTGAGCCTGTTTGTCCGGGTCGCTTTCTTTGCCTTTATGCAGGAAGAAAAACGCGCCGCCACCGCCCGCGGCCAGCAGGAAAAACATAGCCGCGCCGATGATGATCAGCTTTTTCTTCTTGGCTTTCTTTTTTGCCTCGGCATCTTCGCCTTCCGCGCCTTCGACAGGGGCGGCGTCATCGGGCTTTTTCTCTGTCTCTTCTTCTTCGGCCACGGTGAACTCCTGAAGATCAAAGGCTATGGGAAAAGGCCGCGCAGGCTGCGCGATCGAATTCTCCCTTTACCATATTTAACGAATTTTGGTTAATAACTGATTAGGGATTGTGCGCTGAGTCGGCAAGATCAAAGCTAACCCATTGATAGACGCTTTAATTTTTGCGTTTTTTGTCTTTGGTGCCGTCGTCGGAAACCAACGGTGCTTCATGCATCAGGGCACGAATTTCGGCTTCGTCGCTTTTCGCCATGATGGTTTCGGCAAAATTGACGGCCTGAGGCATGGTCAGGCTTCTGATCTCCTGCTTGACCGCTGGCAGGCGCAACGCCCCCATCGACAGATCGCGGAGGCCAAGGCCGAGCAGCAAAGCCGTCGCCCGCCGGTCGCCTGCGATTTCGCCGCAGAGGCTCACCGGAATATTGGCCCGCCATGCGGCGGCGGCGGTGAACTGAATCAGGCGCAACACTGCGGGATGAAAGGGATCGTACAAATCCGCGACGCGTTCATCGTCGCGGTCGATGGCCAGCGAATATTGCGTCAAATCGTTGCTGCCGATGGCAAAAAAGTCCGACACCTTGGCCAGCGCATCTGCGATCAGGGCCGCGCCGGGAATTTCGATCATCGCGCCGAGCGGCGGCAGCCCCGTCACTTTAACGCCGCGCCGGTGCAAGCGGCGTTCGACCTGAATCAAATGATCGCGCACCTGTTTCATCTGCGTGACCGATGACACCATCGGAATTAGAATCCGCACCGGCCCATGGACGCTAGCGCGCAGAATGGCCGCGAGCTGCGTCTCCAGCAATTTCGGTTCCTTCAGCCCCAGCCGGATTGCGCGTAAGCCCAAAGCCGGATTGGTGCTGTCGCCGGTGCTGTCGCCCAGAGCCGTCGCCAGTTTCTCGCCGCCGACATCCAGCGTGCGCACGGTCAGCGGTTTACCGTCAAGCTTTTGCACCAGTTTGCGCAAGGCTTCATATTGTTCGTCCTCGTCCGGCAGATCGGGACGGTTCATGAACATGAATTCCGTGCGCAGCAAACCGATACCGCCCGCCCCGACATCCAGCGCGGCATCAAGGTCGCGGGGTAATTCGATATTGGCCTGCAGCGATATGGTGGTGCCGTCGGCGGTAACGGCAGGCTTGTCGCGCAGGGTTTGCAGTTTCTTATCTTCGCGCTGTTTGCGTGACACTTCCTGCCGGTAATGCTGCAGATCGTCGGCTGAAGGGCGGACGATAATCTCGCCCTTGCGTCCGTCGATAACGATCAGATCGCCGGTTTTGATATTGTGCGTCAAAAGCGCGATGCCGGAAACAGCGGGCAGGCCAAGCGCGCGCGCCATAATCGCCGCATGCCCTTCCGCGCCCCCCAGAACCGTTGCCATGCCAGCGACACGCTCGGGATTCATCAACGCGGTATCGGCGGGGGTGATTTCTTCGGCGATGATGATGCTGCCTTCGGGCGTATCCTCGAACGGGTTGTAATGTTGTTGCAGCAAATTGCGGATCAGGCGTACGCCAACTTCGCTGACATCATCGGCGCGGGCGGCGAGATAGGCATCATTCATCGCGGCAAAGCTGGCCTTGATCGCGGCAATCTGGCGTTGAATAGCGGCTTCGGCGTTGATGTGGTCTTTATTGATACATTCCTCCACGCCGCGAATGAGGCGCGAACCGGCCAGCATGCCCTGATAGGCTTCCAGCAGCAGAGTCATATCCTCCGCGCCCGCGGGCAATGCCTTGGCTTTCTGTTTCAATTGCCCCAGCTGCTTGTGCGTTTTGGCGATGGCGTTTTGCAAACGCTTCAGCTCTTTGTCGATCTGGTTGGCGGGGATTTCATATTCCGGCACCGGCACGCCGCGCTGGTCGATGACGAAAGCGGGGCCGATGGCAACGCCGGTGGAAACGCTGATGCCTTGGCCGGTGAAGGAGTCTTTCATCATTTATTCCTCATCAAACTTGCGTGCCACGAGATCGGTCAGTGCCGATATGGCACTGGACGCATCAACGCCCGATCCGCAAATTTTAATGGTGGAACCGCGCGCAGCGGCCAGCATCATCAACCCCATGATCGACCGCGCCGATACTTTCATTTCGTCCTTCACCACCTGAATTTCAGCCTGAAACCCGCTCGCCACCTTCACAAACTTCGCCGCCGCCCGCGCATGCAGGCCGCGCTGGTTGACGATGGTCGCGATGTTGCAAAGTTCGCCGGAGAATTCGTTCATGGTTTGGCAGGCTCCCGTGTTTCGACGTAATCCAGATCAAGCCCGTGCGTTTCGCGTGAATGTTTCAAGGCCCAGAAACCGACAGTATAAACGACACAGCCAATAAGCACAGCGGCTTCGGTGGTCCCCAGTGTTTGCCGTAAAGTTTGAAAAACAACAAGAATGGGAATGGATGCACCGCGCACGAAATTGATCAAAACGATCGAGGCTGTGGCGCGAATGTTGGTGCCGAAATTTTCCAGAAACATTGTGTTGATAACGACCCATGCGCCTGCGGCGATGCCTATGGCGAAATAAAGCGAATAGAACAACCATGTTGGCAATCCGATCTTGGCACCTACAACAAGCGTAGCAAGGCTTGCGATGCTGCCGATCGCATAAAACAAGGCCAGCGTCCGACGACGGCTTTGCCAGAAATGGCTGGCAAAGGCCGAAAGGACATCCCCGCAAGCGGTGCCGAGAAAGAAAAAGATCATGCAGACCTTTTGGTTAAAAGTTGCCTCAGGCAACAGGACAGCATGGGCAATTTCGGCGGAAAAGAAATTCAACAGAAACCATCCATAGGTCAGCGGCAAACCGATCAGGACGCATTTGGTCATCGTCAGCATTTGTGGTTTTTGCAGCAGCAATCCCCATGAACCGCGTAAGACGTTTTTTTGTACAAGGTTTGTGAATAAATGGGGTTCGCCAAGCCTGATGCGCAAGGCAAGGATAATGATGCCTAATACCCCAGCGACCATGTAAGTTTCGCGCCACGGGGTAACCCACGAAATCAGGATGGCGGCAACGGGGCCGAGAAAACCAATGCCTGCAACGGTGATAAGGCCCCATGTGCGCTTAAGGGCAGGCATCATTTCGGCAATAAGCGTCAGCGCAGCGCCTGTCTCACCAGCCAAACCAAAGCCGGTGCCAACGCGCAGAATGCCGTAAGTCATCGGATCATGCACAAAACCACAAGCAAAAGTGCCGACCGAATAAATCAGAATTGAGCCATAGAGTGCTTTGAGCCGACCCAGACGGTCACCCAGAAATCCCCAAAGAAAGGCGCCCAGCACCATGCCGATCATTTGCGCGTTCAAAATATAACCGCCGATGGTCGCCAGTCTGTCGGCGGGTACGCCCATTTCGGTCAGGCTTGGCACCCGCAAAACGCCAAACAATTGAATGTCGAAAACATCGATAAAATAACCCAGCGCACAAACCACAATCGCGCGACGAAGATTGGTGGCGTCGTTCATGCAGCCGACCCTTACGCCGATTTAGCCGGAGCGATGGTTTCCGATACCAACTGAATGTATTTCCGTCCCGCCATTTCCGCCTCGCGCGCGGCGTCGAGGAGAGGGAGGGTGGCGCGCACCGAAGCCAGCTTGACCAGCAGCGGCAGATTGACACCCGCCAAAACCACGGCTTGCGAACCGGGCATGGAGGCGAGGGCGAGGTTGCTGGGCGTGCCGCCGAACATGTCGGTCAGCAAAATCACGCCTTGGCCGCGATTCACATTCTTGATCGCGTCCGTGATCGCGTCGCGGCATTGTTCCATATCGTCTTCCGCGCCGATGCTGATAGCCGCCGCTTGTTCCTGTGGCCCTACGATGCCGTTCAGAGCCTCCAGCAATTCAACGCCGATTTTACCGTGGGTAACAAGAACGATGCCGATCATGGGGATGCTTTCTTTGGGAAGGGAGTAACAGGATAGGCTTACGCGTGAATTTCCGCTTGCACAACGCCGATGCGCAGACCCAAGGCGCCAAGGACTTTGGTCAGCGTATCAAGGCGCGGATTGCCTTCTTTCGACAAAGTGCGGTACAGCGTCTCGCGGTTCAGGCGCGTTTTTTTCGACAGCCGCGCCACGCCGCCTTGCGCTTCGGCGACATGCTTCAAGGCTTCGGTGAAGAAATTCATATCGCCATCTTTAAGGCATTCCTCGAGATAGATGGCGGCAGATTTAGGATCCTGAAGTATTTTTCGGCGTGTCTCATCAAAAGATTTGCTTGGCTTCATGGCTTTGATCTCCTTTCGTAATCGGCCAAATATTCTTTGGCCTTTGCAATCATTCGATTCTGATCTTTCTTATCCGAGCCCGCGAGAAAAAGAACAATCTTTTGCCCAACAATGCTGAAATAAATACGATAACCGCTTCCGTAATGTTCGCGCATTTCAAAAACACCCTTGGCACCTGACAAGGGCTTCCAATCCCCGAAATTACCGTTTGCCGCACGATCCATGCGTCCGGCAATTTTACCTCTAGCCGTGCTGTCTTTCAGGCCGAGCAACCAATCCGTAAAAGGCCTTGTTCCGTTAGGTGCAACATATTCTTGTATAACGTAATGCATCTTCATTGTAGCTTATAAGCCACTCCCTGTCAAGGTGCCTTTACGGTTTCGCGCCCCGATCCAAATCCCTGTGCCCGATGCCCACCACATAGCCGTGAACAGCCAGAAGGGTCGATAATTCTTCGGCAATAAAGACGGAACGGTGCCGACCGCCGGTGCAACCGACCGCGAGGGTCAGATAGCTTTTACCCTCCTGCTGATAGCGCGGGAGCAGGGGGAGGAGCAGGCGGATGATATTGTCGGTAAAGGCGGCATAATCCGGATCGCGGCGGATGTAATCGGCCACCGCTTCATCCCGTCCTGTCAGCGGGCGCAGCTTCGCGTCCCAATGCGGGTTAGCGAGGAAACGCGCGTCGAACACCAGATCCGCCTCACGCGGCACGCCGTGGCGGTAGGAAAAGGAGGTGACGAAGATGGTCAGGCCTGCGGCGTTGTCGGGCCGGTAATGACCGACGATCTGCCGCCGTAATTCATGCAGCGACAGCAGTGATGTATCGATCACATGATCCGCGCCATCACGGAGGCGCCACAGAATTTCCCGCTCGCGCTTGATACCATCGGTCACGGGGCGGTCGATGGCGAGCGGATGGCGGCGGCGGGTTTCGGTAAAACGTTGCTGCAACGCTTCGTCGGAGCAATCAAGGAACAGCAATTTGACATCCAGCTCCGGCTTTTCGCTGAGCTGTTCGTCCATGCGCAGCATATCGTCGACGGAAAAACTGGCGTTGCGCGTATCGACCGCCACCGCCAAAGGCCGTCCGGCGAGGGCACTGTCTTCGACCAAGGTGGGGATTAGGCCAAGCCGCAGATTATCGACGGCTTCGTACCCCAGATCTTCAAACGCCTTCAACGCCGTCGAAAGCCCCGCGCCCGACATGCCCGACAGCAACACCACGCGCCGACGCGGCGCGGTGGGGGATGGATCGGGCAGGGGCGGTTCGGTCATGACGAAAGCCTAGCAGCGCACCTTGCGCCTGCCCACAGGAAAGTGCGGGTGTGGAAAAAGGCACAAAAAAATTCCCCTCCCGCGAGGGGGAGGGGAATGTAAAGGCGTGTTCGATCAGGAAACGGTTTTTACGCCGCCATCACTTTCAGCATCGTCGAGCCCAGCGCGGCGGGGCTGTCGGCGACGGTGATACCGGCGCTGCGCATTGCTTCGATCTTCGCCGCTGCCGTGTCGGCACCGCCGGAGATGATCGCGCCCGCATGGCCCATGCGGCGGCCCGGAGGGGCCGTGACACCGGCGATGAAGCCGACGATGGGTTTCTTGTTCTTGGCGCGTTTGTAGAATTCGGCGCCTTCGGCTTCGGCGCTGCCGCCGATTTCGCCGATCATGATGATGCCCTTGGTTTCATCGTCGGCGAGGAACATGTCGAGGCAGTCGATGAAATTCGTGCCATTGACCGGATCGCCGCCGATACCGATGCAGGTGGTCTGGCCAAGGCCAGCCGCCGTGGTTTGCGCCACCGCTTCGTACGTCAGCGTGCCGGAACGCGAGACGATCGCGATCTTGCCGCGCTTGTGGATATGGCCGGGCATGATGCCGATCTTGCATTCGCCGGGGGTGATAACGCCAGGGCAGTTCGGCCCGATCAGGCGGGTTTTTGACCCTTGCAGCGCGCGCTTCACCTTCACCATGTCGAGCACCGGAATGCCTTCGGTGATGCAGACCACGAGCGGAATTTCCGCCGCGATGGCTTCGAGGATCGAGTCGGCCGCGAAAGGCGGCGGCACATAGATGACCGACGCGTTGCAGCCGGTTTTGCCCTTGGCTTCCTCCACCGTGTTGAACACGGGCAGGTTCAGATGGGTGGTGCCGCCTTTACCGGGCGTAACGCCGCCGACCATATGCGTGCCGTAAGCAATCGCTTGCTCGGAATGGAAGGTGCCCTGCGAGCCGGTGAAGCCTTGGCAGATCAGTTTGGTTTCTTTGTTGACGAGTACGGACATGGTGCCTCTCTGGTTATTGATTATCTTCGGCGATTGAGCAGGTTATTATTCCATCCCTGTTCATTGCTTTGATTATTGCACTGGAAAACCGAGTGCCGGTTCCTTCACAGGTACTTGTATTGTAAACAGTCATTAAGTCGGGCGTCCTATCAAAACTTGATTGTGCGCCCCACATTTTTTTACCACTGACGTCCAAAAGCGATAGATCAAAGGACGCCTTCATGACGGCAGAATTTCCCGAAACGCCGCCAACGTAGGTTTGACTGTTCGCCGCAGATTTGCTCCGAATAATCAGGACTGCATCGGGGGTACCATCTCGAACCTCGTTTTGCACCGCTGGAAGCTCATAATTGCTGCCGCTAGAGAATGCGACAATCACTCCACACTTTCCCAGTTTTTCCTTAAAGCTATCATTAAAGAACGACATGATAGACTGGTCTTTGTCGTAGAAAAGTGGGGACTCTTGCTTGCATGAGCCTAATTTGGGGGCATCCTCAACAACAGCCAACTTTTTGATTTGATTGCCGTTTGTGGCAGCCAATAATTGCGAGTCGACTTTGGCATCGAGGTAAGAACAGCCAGCGGTAGCAAGAATGCTCCCTGCTAACAAATATCTTAGGCAAACAAGAGCGCGCATAAATCTACCCAGTTACGCAGCCTTCTTTGCATTCGCCACAGCCTTCACAATCTTCTCCGCCCCATCGGCGAGGTTATCTCCCGACAGGATCGGCAGACCGCTTTCAGCGAGGATTTTCTTGCCGAGTTCGACATTGGTGCCTTCCAGACGGACAACCAATGGCACATGCAGCTTCACTTCCTTGGCCGCCGCGATCACGCCTTCGGCGATGATGTCGCAACGCATGATGCCGCCGAAAATGTTGACGAAGATGCCTTGCACATTCTTGTCGGACAGAATGATCTTGAACGCCGCCGTGACGCGTTCCTTGGTCGCGCCGCCGCCGACATCGAGGAAATTGGCCGGTTCGCCGCCATACAGCTTGACGATATCCATCGTCGCCATCGCCAGACCCGCGCCATTGACCATGCAGCCGATATTGCCGTCCAGCTTGACGTAGTTCAGGCTGTGTTTGCCCGCTTCGATTTCGGCGGGATCTTCTTCCGCTTCGTCGCGCATCGCTTCCACATCCTTGTGGCGGTACAGCGCGTTATCATCGAACGACACTTTGGCGTCCAAGGCGATGATGTCATCCTTGCCGGTGACGACCAACGGGTTGATCTCCACAATCGCGCAATCCAGATCGATGAAGGCGTTGTACATCGCTTGCAAGAAGCTGACGCATTTGCCGATCTGCTTGTCTTGCAGGCCCAGCGCGAAGGCGATTTTGCGCGCATGGAACGGTTGCAAGCCGGTGACCGGATCGATGGAAACCTTGACGATCTTTTCGGGCGTGTGCGCCGCGACTTCTTCGATTTCCATGCCGCCTTCGGTCGAGGCCATGACGGTGACGCGGCTGGTCGAACGGTCGATCAGCAGGCCGAGATACAATTCACGTTTGATATCGCAACCTTCTTCGACATAGACACGGCCCACTTTTTGGCCCTGCGGTCCCGTTTGATGCGTGACCAGCTGCATGCCCAGCATGCGCTTGGCTTCGGCTTCCACCGCTTCGATGGTTTTGACGACTTTAACGCCGCCGCCCTTGCCACGGCCACCCGCATGGATTTGCGATTTGACGACCCAGACGGGGGTGGACAGCGTCTTGGCGACCGCCACCGCTTCCGCCGGAGTAAAAGCCACGCCGCCGTTCGGAACATTGACGCCGTATTTTTTCAGAAGGGCTTTGCCCTGATATTCATGGATATTCATGAGGTTGTGTCATCCTTTGGGGATAAAGGCGCATTCGTTGCGCCCACGAAACGCGCGACAATTAGCGCGGATTCGATGGAGGGGCAAGGGGAATGTCAACGGGTGCTGTGACGTTGGCTTTCATAAGTGAGGCAGACGCTGCTGAATTGAGCGCAAAGCCGAGTCTGTGTTGGTGGCGAGGTCATTCACTTTTTCAGCGTAGTGTATTGCCAAAGCACTATTGGGGCATGAATCCACCACGCTGTGTGCTTGTGCCCGATAGCCTTCAAGAAGTCCTAAATCCGATGTGATGTTGAGTTGAAGAACAATCTTTACTTTCTTCTCATCGACCTGATTGGTCATGAGTGTCGACAATTCAAGAAGTCCCTTTTCCTGTCCGATCATATCTTGAACGTGAGCGAGTGGGGCATTTAGTTCATCCAAACATGAAAGTTGCTCATAATCGTGTTGGACAATTAATGCACGATCGGATTGGATAATGTTCTGTCCCAGTTTCAAGGAAGTCTTTTCCAGTGCCTTAATTTCTTCCCAATCCGATACAGCAAATGTGTTGGCGTGTGCGCTGTTTTCTAAAGCGCAAAAACATGAGACAAATAGAGCGATAAAGAAAAAGGACGTAATTTTTTTCATATTTTTAATCTGCCTGTTAGAGGGGGGCTTGCCCCAACACTGTTGGTATGAAAGGGGCGGTTGTTATCGGTTGATCAGTTATTGAGGCGGCTGACTTCCATTTTGGTAAGCACCGCCTCTCACTTGCCACGGATTGCCAGTCGCACCTGTGCCTGATTGATTTCCATTCGGTTGATTTTGGCTTTTCCACATGGCCCCCGTTCTTTGATTTATGCCAACGGTAGAGGTTGAGCCATCGCTGTTTGTTATTGTATCATAGGTGTTGCCGGATCTCGCATCTTGAGTGACTGACCGATTGTTGGATGCAGTGCCGTTCATCATGTTATCATAATAACGATTGTTGCTTTGAGCCGCTGCCTGTGAGGCAAAACCAAGGGCGGCAGCGATTAAGACGAGCAGAGTTTTGCTAAGCATTTGTTTGTTCCTTTTACGTTTGATTCACCGGTAAAAACAAGGACTCGTCCATGTAAATGGGGCTGAGTTTATGTGGAGAGTTTTTCAAAAATGCGAGCCTGAAGCCTTTCCAAGGCCGAGCGAGACAAAGATATTGAAATGGCACGTTCTGGTGATACAACAACAGTCAGGAGGGCATCTTTCCCTCCCTCTGCTAAGTGTGCGTCGACCTCCAGTGCTCTAAATTCAAGGGCTTTGTCTTGGGTTGACATTGGTCTCTCCAAAGTCTTTTGCACGCGTTTTATGATAGCAATGGGGAGGCGATGAGTCTAATCGTTCCCGATAGCAATGTCAGAATAAATCGGAATGCGTTCCCATACGCACATATTCCATTAATACTAATGAGCCAATCAATGGGCGTAGATTTGCCGTAGGTACCCCCTCCCGCGGGAGGGGACACCACCGCTCTCACCCCACCACTTCCTCCACCATCTTCTCCAGCAATTTCAAATCCGGTTCCCTGCTCAACCGGTGGTCGCCGTCTTTGATGAGTTCGATGCGTACATCCGCCGACACCACCGCGTCGGCGATTTTGGCGGCGTGGGTCCAGGGGACGTCGCGGTCATCCATGCCCTGCAACAGCCGGACGGGGCAGTGCAATTGTATGTGGTCGCGCAGGATCAAATGGTGCCGCGCTTCCTCGATCAACTGCAAGGTGATGGGGGCGCGTTCCTCCGGCGGGGCGGATTCGTCATAGATGACGCCATCGCGTTTCAGTTGTTTGCGCTGCGCGGGCGAGAACATGTCCCACATCAAATCTTCGGTAAAGTCCGGCGCGGCGGCGACGCCGATGATCGCCTTGACGCGCTCCGGTCTTTTCAACGCCAGCAGAAAAGCCATCCACCCGCCCATGGAGGAGCCGATCAGAATCTGCGGCCCCTCGGTCAGTTGGTCGAAGGCGGCGAGCGAATCGTCGCTCCATGCGCCGATGGTGCCGGTTTTGAAATCGCCGCTGGATGCGCCGTGGCCGCGATAATCGAAGCGCAGGAATGAAAGGTTGCGCTTCGCGCACAAGTCAGCCAAAAAGCATGCCTTGGTTCCTGTCATGTCGGAAGCGAAGCCGCCCAGAAAGACGATGCCCGGTTTATCCTTGGGCCCAATCTGTCGTTGAAAGGCGATCCGCCGATCCGGTAAGGTAAGAAAGTCAGGAGTCATTTTTCGCATCCATGAGTTTTATGACACATTCAAGCAACCTTTCGCAGCTTAGCAAATCCCGCGCCGCGCGCACGATGGTTTTGCATCTAAGCCCCGACCTCGATTCCAGCGATCCGGGGCGGGAAACGGTTGACCTTGCGGTCCTTACCCAACGTTCCGGCTGGCGGGCGATGATTGCTTCCTCCGGCGGTCGGTTGGTGACCGAGGCGGAACGCGCCGCCGTGCGCCATAAGAAAATGCCCATCGACGGGCGCGGCGCCTTCAGCGGTTGGCGCACCCGCCTGCATCTGGAAGCGACGTTACAGGCCGAACGCCCCGCCTTAATCCATGCCCATGGCATCGACACGCTGCCTTTTGCGCTCGCGCTCAGTCGGTCACGCGGCATTCCGCTGGTGGCGGATCTGACCCAGCCTTTGCCCGCGCATAACCGCACCAAAAAATTGCTGGAAATGCTGAAAGCCTCGCGCGGCATGCTGCGGGTGCCGTCGGAATTTATGGGCAAGCATCTGCATGACACGTTCGGGGTGGAGGAAGACCGCCTCTGCCTCGTCCCTCCCGGCGTTGATTTGCAGCATTACAGCGTCGGTTTCATCAGCCCCGAACGGTTGCAGAAACTCAGCCACCTGTGGCGGTTGCCGGAGCAAGCCTCGATCATCCTCGCCCCCATGCCGCTGGCGGCGGAGATGGGGCAGAAGATTTTGCTCGACGTCATGCGCGAGATGCGCGGTGAGAATGTATACGCGGTGCTGGTTGGTAATGACCGCCACGCCCCCGGCCTTCGCGCCGAGATCGAAGGCCTGGTCGGTTCCTATGGGTTGAACGGCAAAGTGATTATGCCGGAAGATTGCCCCGATCTGCCCGCGGCGTGCTGGCTGTCCAGCGTTATCATCGCTTCCAACCTCGCGCCACGTGGGCAGAATCTGGAATTGCTGGCGGCGCAAGCCATCGGCAGGCCGGTGATCGTCACCGATGTCGGCGCCAACCGCGAAATGGCGCAGAGCGGCGAAACCGCCTGGGTGGTCGCGGCGCATGATACGCAAGCGATGGCCAAGGCGTTACGCGAAGCCATCGCGCTGAACACCGACCAACGCCTCAGCCTCGCCGAACGCACGCATAATTTCGTCGCCGAAAATTTCCCGCAGCACGCGTGGTTCAACGGCATGATGGAATTGTATGAATCTCTGCTCTACCCCTCGCGCCAAACGGCACGGGCGAATGTGGCGTAGTCAAGCTTTAGACAGCCGCTGCCAATCGTACTTTCTTCGGTCTGCCGCCCAGTTTTCCATTCGCGCGCACGGCGGCGGTTTTGGCGCGTGAGGTGCGGCGGCCTCCGACTTGGCCAAGCTGTGCCGCCATCCAGCGGCGTGAGCCGAGGAAACCTTCCAAAATCCCCGGTAAATACAAATCGGCATCAAGGCTTGGGAAATGCAGCCCTAATCCCGATGGTGAGATTTCAATTTTTTGCAGCTGTTCGGGTTTGGCATTTTGCAGGCCTTCGGCATGTTGCGGTTTGAAGGCGATGGACAAGCCGCTGCTCAGGTCAATTACCAAGCGTCCGATGCGCCGGTCATACCGTGCCGCAAGCGCAACGGGGGTTTTAGCAAGGCGTTGCTTTGCGCGTTCGTTGGCTTCGGTGATGTCTTTGCTAAACGTAGCCATGTAATTTATCCCATTCCGTCATCAGATGCGCCAATCGTTTGGTGATCGCTGTTTTGATCTTTTGCAAATCACGTTCTGAAAAACCGAAATTTTCCCGCAACGCCGGTAGATGTTGATCGCCATCGAGTTGGAAAACACATTCACACCCTTTGCCAATCACATGCACATGGGCGGGTCTGTGATCGTTCGGGTAAATCACCACCCGTAGCCCATCAATCCGATCCACTGTTGGCATTGTAGCATAAACCTAAGCGGTTTGGTTATTTTTCTTTTTAAGAAACAACCTGTTGATTTTACTGAATAACCAACTCCTCATTCATGCACCGCTGATAAAACTCCGCGATCGCGGGGCGTTCGGATTCGTCGCATTTGTTGAGGAAGCTGAGGCGGAACGCGGTGCCGATGTCGCCGAAAATCTGCGCGTTCTCGGCCCAGGCCATGACGGTGCGTGGGGACATGACGGTGGAGATGTCACCCTGAATAAAGCTCTGCCGCGTGAGGCCCGCAAGGGCGACCATGGCGCCGATGCGCTCCATCCCTTCGGCCTTGGCGAAGGCGGGGACTTTGGCGGCGACGATCGCGGCCTCTTCTTCCTCCGGCAGGTAATTCAGGGTGGCGACGATGTTCCAGCGATCCATCTGCCCCTGATTGATCTGCTGCGTGCCATGATAAAGGCCGGAGGTATCGCCAAGGCCGACGGTGTTTGCCGTGGCAAACAGGCGGAACGCCGGATGCGGCCGCAGCACGCGGTTTTGATCGAGGAGGGTCAGTTTGCCTTCCACCTCCAGCACGCGCTGGATGACGAACATCACATCGGGGCGGCCTGCGTCATATTCGTCGAACACCAAGGCGCAAGCATGCTGCAACGCCCAAGGCAGAATCCCTTCGCGGTATTCGGTCACTTGCTTGCCGTCGCGCAGCACGATGGCGTCCTTGCCGATCAGGTCGATACGGCTGATATGGCTGTCCAGATTCACGCGAATGCACGGCCAGTTCAGCCGCGCCGCGACTTGTTCGATATGCGTCGATTTGCCGGTGCCGTGATAGCCTTGGATCAACACGCGGCGGTTATGCGCAAAACCCGCGAGGATCGCCAGCGTCGTGTGAGGATCAAAACGATACGCCTTATCAACCTCCGGCACATGTTCACCGGCCACGGAAAAAGCCGGAACCTTCAGATCGCTATCAATCCCAAACACCTCGCGCACCGACACGGTGATGTCGGGCAAATTCTTTTCATCGGTGGGGGAAAGGATGGTGGCGGGTTTGGGCATGGGGAACTCGGTCTCCGGAACGTCAGGGATATGGTTAATGTTGTAGCCTTGCTGCCGCCTCGGCGGCAAGACAAAGAAATCGTGGTTAATGCTGTCTGTGAAAGTATTTCATCGTCTCAATATAGGGTAAACTGTGCCATCGGGGATTTTGTTTGTCTAAAAGACATATTGATTGATCTTTTTGATCACTTTTATCGAATGTATTTATCATGGCTATAAGTTCAAAAGCACAAAAAGAAAGAGGATTATCTAAAGAGGATAAACGTGCTCTTTTGCAGGCATGGCGTGAAAATCATGATACGGCTGCCCGTGATACGCTTTTAGGTTCGTACGAGCCTTTAATTTTGGCTCAGGTGGCGAAATACCGTTCTTATAAATTTCCACCGGAAATACTTATAACCGAAGCTAAATTGGCCTTATACGACGCGGAAGCCAGTTTTGATTTAGGCAGGGGAGTACGTTTTGGCGCAGTTGCCAAAAAAAAGATTGGCTGGCGTATTCAGGATTATGTCGCCAGACACTGGTCTCCTTGGAAAAGTTTTACGTCGAAACGTGCAAAGCGCGTCTTTTTTAAAAAGAGCAAAATTTTAAAAGCAGCTGATCGATATGGAAATCTAACGGATGAGGCGGCGGAGACACTTGCTGCAGAGCTATCGACGAACTTTGTAAAAATTACGCCACGATACCTCAGGATAATGGTGCCGTATCTTTTACGTGTGGATATGGTTTCTATTCAGGCTTCCATTGGAGGAAGAACTGTCGAAGAAACTTTAATTGATCACAGTGCCCATGATGCCGAAGCAGGGTTGATACAGGAAGAAAAGATGGCGGCGCGATCCCAGTTACTTGAGGATGCGTTGGCTCAATTAAACCGGCGTCAAAGATATGTTTTTGAAGCCCGACGGCTCACAGTGCCACCTAAGGCCTTCGAAGTTATTGGGAATGAATTGGCTGCTATTTCAGATGGTCTCACGCCTGGTCGGCCTGTTTCCAAGCAACGCGTGGAACAAATTGACAATAGGGCTTTTGAAATTGTGCAAGAATCTATTTTGCGAGCAGCAGGGAGGAAACCGCAAAGGACAGATAGCAGAACGCCTGGACGAAAGAGGTCGTCTTCACCCGAAGCCTAAGCCTCCTCCCCATAGATCCCCTTCAACACCGTAAACGCCTGATTGATGCTTTTGAATTTCTCTTCCGCTTCGCGGCTGCCGTCGTTGGCGTCGGGGTGGTGGCGTTTGACCAAGGCGCGGTATTGCGCCTTGATGGCGATGAAGGTGACCGGCGGTTTTAATTCCAGTTCCAACAACGCGTCGCGTTCGGCCTTTGGCATCGATGGCGAAGGCTGGGCGGGGGCTTCGTCGGCGAAGAATTCGCGTAACACCTCGTCGCGCAAATTCTGCTCGCGGATTTTCCATTGGCCGAGCGGCCATGAGGGGCGTTCCCACACTCCCGCATCGCGGATGTAATTTTCAATCTCGCCGCCCGACATGCCGGAAAAATAATCCCAGTTGCGGTTGTAATCGCGCACATGATTCAGGCAGAAAAAATAATAGCCGCTCAGGCTCTTGTCGCGCGGGGCGCGGTAGTCGCCAGGTTCGCTGCAACCGGCGCAGTCGCATCCCCGTACCCGTACCGGACGGTCCCGACCATAAAGACTATCAATTGACGATCGCATCGTGCTTCCATTATCTTTCTTCGGCGCTTACGGACATAGCCGCCTATTCTATCACAAAATGCAGGGATTTTAACCTATGAATGGCGAAACCTACCGGTCGCGCATGACGCGCAAATTACAGGGTGTTTTCGCGCCTAGTCTTTTGGAAATCAAGGACGATTCCGCGTCGCATGCCGGACATGGCGGCCATCATCCCTTGGGCGAATCGCATTTCAGCATCCGCATTGTCAGTGACGTTTTCACGGGCATGAACGCGGTGGCGCGGCATCGCGCCGTCTATGGCGCACTGGCGGATGAGCTGAAGGAGCGTGTCCACGCTTTAAGTCTGGAAACCCTGACGCCGGATGAACACACCCATAAGTAGCATTCATCTGTATGTTTTTGCCATATAACGTAAAATTATACTTGCAATTCGGGAATTCGTGGATGTAGGATGCAACCTATGAGTGTATATCAAGACGGCCCACAATCTTATGGAGAAGAACATGCGCCCGCCTTCATCCTCTGAAGCTTCGCCTGTCGCACTTCCTGAATCCTCCCCGAAATCTGCCCCACGTAGTACCCTTATCAGCCGCAATATTACCATCGACGGACACCGCACCAGCGTGCGGTTGGAACCGGCGATGTGGAACGCGCTGAACGATATTTGCCGCCGTGAACGGGTGACCAGCCATATGGTCTGTTCCGCCATTGCCCAGAAAAAACCGGTCGACAGCTCGCTGACCGCCGCGATCCGCGTCTTTATCATGTCCTATTTCAAAGCGGCGGCGACGGAAGAAGGCCATGCCAAATGCGGCCATGGCCAATGTCCGGTGCCGAACGCGGTGGTGCGGTTGGTACAGTCGGCGCTTGATCCGAACAGCGTGACGCAGCCTTTGCCATCCCCCTATATCATCGGCAAAGCCTATGCGCCGCAAGCCAACGGTGCTGCGCATCCGCAGCGTCAGCAACGCCGCTGATTCTTGGGTAAACCTCCCTTTGACAGCTTCCCTTTTTCAATTGATAAAGGGGCATGGTTTTTTCGTACCCCCTCCGCTCCGCGCTGATTCTGGCTGCGCTGTCTCTCGCCGCTTGCGCCGACTCCTCCGTGAACCTGCCGCATGTGTTCGAGGGTAACGAAGTGCCGCCGGAGGTCGTGGCCGCGCCCCGCGTGGTGCCGCAAGCCGCGCCGATTAATCGGGCGGTTTGGCCGCGCCTTGGCGATGTGCCGTCGAAACCCAAGGATTTCACGCCGCAATCCGTGATCGATGCCGCCAAGGATGAAATGGCGAACGACCGCGACGATGCGTTGCGTTTACAACAAGATTATCAGGCCGCGCCGGAAGTGCTGCCGTCACGTTAAGGGAGTGTGGGGATGTTGAAGATCGCGGTTGCGGGTTTGGGAACGGTCGGTGTCGGCACGATCAATCTGTTGCAAAAAAATGCCGATTTAATTACGGCGCGCGCCGGTCAACCCATCGCCATCAGGGCCGTCAGTGCCCGTGATAAAAACCGCAAGCGCGATTGCGACCTGTCCGGCATCACATGGGTCGATGATCCGCGCCAACTGGCCAGCCTGCCCGATATCGATGTGGTGGTGGAGGTGATCGGCGGTGCCGAAGGCGTGGTCCGCGAACTCGCCGAAGCCGCGCTGAAGAACGGCAAACATTATGTCACGGCGAACAAAGCGTTGCTGGCGGCGCATGGCGCGTCGCTGGCGCGTCTGGCGGAGGCGAACGGCGTTGGCCTTCATTACGAAGCGGCTGTAGCCGGTGGCATCCCCATCATCAAGGCGTTGCGCGAAGGTTTGGCGGGCAACCGCATTACCTCGGTTCGTGGCATCATCAACGGCACCTGCAACTATATCCTGACGCGTATGCAGGATGGGAATCTTGCGTTCGACGATGTGTTGAAAGAAGCGCAAGATAAGGGCTTTGCCGAAGCCGACCCTTCCTATGATATCGATGGGCATGATGCCGCCCATAAACTGGCTTTGCTCACGGCCTTGGCTTTCGGGGTTGAACCGTCGCCGCAGGATATCGTGATCGAAGGCATTCGCGCTCTGACCTCGCTTGATATGATGTGCGCTGATGAGCTTGGCTACCGCATCAAATTGCTGGGTGTCACGCGGCGAACGGAACACGGCATTCAGCAATACGTCGCCCCGAGCCTTGTGACCAAAGGGTCGATGCTGGCCAATGTCCGCTATGCGATGAACGCCGTGATGATTGATGGCGACGCGGTTGGCGGCCTTACCTTGATCGGTGCAGGCGCGGGGGCGCTGCCGACCGGCAGTGCGGTTGTTGCCGATCTTGTGGATATTGCGCGTGGCATTCGTGCGCCGACATTTGGCCTAGCTGCCGCTGCGCTTTCGGTGCCGGTACGATCCACGCAGGAAGACATGACGCGGTTCTACATCCGCCTTGACGCTGTGAACCATTCGGGGGTTGTGGCAACCATCGGCGCGGCCTTGGCGGATGAAGGTATTTCGATCGCTTCGCTCGTCCAGCGCAAGAAGTGGGAGCGACCCGATGCGATGCCGATCATCATAACCACCGAGGCCGTTTGTCCCATCAATCTGCGTCGAGCTATGGGCATTGTGGCGGCCCGGCCCGATGTCATGCTGGGTAAACCCTGCATCATGCGGATTGAGGGGTAATCATGAAGCTGATCGGATCGGAGACAAGTCCCTTTACCCGTTTGGTGCGGGTGGTTGGTGCTGAACTTGGCGTCGCTTTTGAATTCGACCTGACCCCGCCTTTCGCAAAAATGACGGTTGATCAGGACAAGATGATTGGTTCCTATAACCCGTTGCACAAAGTGCCCGTTCTTGTTGATGGCGTGACAACGGTGATCGACTCGCGCGTTATCGTGACCTATCTGATGAAACAGGCAAGCCGTCAGGGTGATTTCCGCACCGGTTTTCCGAAAGACATGACTGAAGAAAACATTATGACCGTTATTTGGGGTGTGTTGGACGCGGGTATTTTGCGCTATGTCATGAAAACGGCGCATCCTGAATCCGGATGGATACGGGTTTCATGGCGCGTTGCTTGGATAAGATTAAAGATGGGCTTTTGTGGTTGGACCAGTGCAGTAACTTGGGCCAAAGCTTTGGCGTGACTGAAGCCGCCTTGATCTGCTGCGTGGAATGGTTTGAAAAGAGAAATATCTATCCGTGGCGCGAATTTCCTCATATTGTCCGTATACACAACGCTTACAAGGAAAGGCCGTCGCTTGTGGCGACGCGCATTCCATCAACGGTTTAAAACCATCATCGACTTGCACAACGAAGAAAGAGAACAGCCATGCCCACCGAAGATAAATATAAAGATCGTAATCTCGCCCTTGAACTCGCGCGGGTCAGTGAAGCAGCGGCCTTGTCGGCCTCGTTGCTTGTCGGGCGCGGGGATGAAAAGCATGCGGACCAAGTCGCGGTCAACGCCATGCGCCGCGCTTTGAACGCGCTGGACATCAACGGCACCGTGGTGATCGGCGAAGGCGAACGCGACGAAGCGCCGATGCTGTATATCGGCGAAAAGGTGGGCAGCGGCAAAGGGCCGAAGGTGGATATCGCGCTTGACCCGCTCGAAGGTACAACCATTTGCGCCACCGGCGGGCCGAATTCCTTGGCCGTCGTGGCGATGGCGGAGGCAGGCGGTTTCCTGCACGCGCCGGATGTGTATATGGACAAAATCGCGGTGGGTGCTGGCTTGCCGGATCATGTCGTCGATCTCGACAACTCCATTGCGCAAAATCTGAAGAATCTTGCGAAAGCCAAAGGCGCGGAATTGTCGGATTTGCAAGTCTGCATCCTCGACCGTCCCCGTCACAAGGAATTGATCGCCAAAACCCGCGAAGCGGGCGTGCGTATCATGTTGATCGGTGACGGCGATGTGTCGGGCGTGATCGCGACTTCGCAACCCGACAGCGGCATCGATCTTTATGTCGGTTCCGGCGGCGCGCCGGAGGGCGTTTTGGCGGCGGCCGCGTTGCAATGCATCGGCGGCCAGATGCAGGGCCGGTTATTGTTCCGCAATGACGATGAAAAAGCCCGCGCTGCCAAGGCCGGTATCACCGACCTCAACCGCAAATATGACATGAGCGATCTGGCCCACGGCGATGTTCTGTTCGCCGCCACCGGCGTCACCGACGGCGCGATGCTGCGCGGCGTCCGCCGCTACGCGGGCGGCGCCACCACCCACACCGTGGTGATGCGTTCCCGCAGCGGCACCGTCCGCTACATCGAAGCCCACCACAATTTCCGCCGCAAGCCGTTGGCGGATGCGTAGGAGGCGTATCAGTTTCTTTAGGCCATTGAGGCTGTGCGTTCTAACCTGTCATTGACTGGCAGAACGGTGGGCCGTGTTGTTGCCTGAACCTTTTGGTTTTGGTCTGTGATGACGGCATCGACAAACTGTCGGAATTTGGCCGCGACCATCGGCAGTTCGTCGATATGGGCATAACGGTCTGAGAAACCTTGTATTGTGCGCGTTGCAAAATCGCGCAAGGTGTTTGCGGGCTGATCTTCTTTTGTCGCCATTGATATGGCCGTTAAGGCGGCGGCCGCAATATCTTTGCGGAAAAGATGGCCTGTTTCGCCATGTCGTCCAAGAGTCCAGCTATAATCTTTGCCCCAAAGATTGTGGACGCGGTGATCGGCAGGTGGCCCGTTTCTGATTTCATAGGGTCTTATTGCATCGCTGGCTTCCCATACTAAACGATTGGCTTCTGCGATAATTTTGCCGACTCTTTCGCTTTCAACGGCTTTGTGTCGGTAGTTTATGTTCTCGATATGGCAGGTTGCTTCGAGGGCGAGGAGTTTTTCGATTATCGCAGGTTGTCTTGGTATGCCCAACCATTCTGGGTGATCGGCGATGTTCGTCATGCGTTGGGCGCTGGCGTCGTCGCATTCGGAATGCAGGAAGGCTTCAACAGCATTGGCGATGGCTATTCTAAAAGTCTGTCTACCGATGCCGTAGTCGCGGGAATGCTCTGTGGTTAGAATTTTATCGAGCGCGGCTAGGCGTTCGCCAAGCTGCCCGTCTGTTATCAATATGCGGCTATAGTTTTTGCATGTATCCAAAGCTGTGCGCATGCGATAGTCGGCCGTATTTTTCTTTTCATGATATTCTTTACGGGTTTTGTGTTCGGTTTCTAGGGATGTCATAAAATGACGAATCTCTTGCGTAAGACCGGCGTTCTTTTCCTCACCTGTTTGGCGCAGATAGCTGAACAGGTAGGCCGCGCTTCCTTGTGGTTTTTGGGTTGCCTGCTCCTCGACAGCAGTCGCGAATAAATAACTTATTTCGGTAGGCAGGGAGAATGTGCGGGTAAGAATTTTGTCGAATGACTCCATAAAATTTTCGCAATCCGCATTTTTTAAACCAATACGTGCGGCGGTCATTTTGTCTTCGGCGGCCAGATGGGTTCTTTGCCATCTGGCATCAAAGGGGTGATGTAGATCGAAGGCCAGATTATCGACCGCCTTGAGCCCACCGCGGTGATAGGCATCTTCGGCTTTTTTCATAACGCCACTGATCAATGCCGTACAATGGCGGAACTCGCCCAATATATTGGTGCCGCTGCATCCACCGCCATGGAGGGCGGCCCATGTTTCGCCGGCGGCTTCTTCGGCCCCTCGATCAGGGTGCTTGTCTTGTATGAGGTAGCCCCATTTTTCTGCAGGATTTTCTGTAGTCGAAAACCTAAGATACCGCGCCAGACGCCAAATAGGTTTTTCCCAAACACGTGCTTTTTCTTTTAGGATGGCAACATCTTTCCGGTGCGCGGCAATAAATGCAGGGGTTTTGGATACCCCGTTTAAAAGCCAACTAAAGCCATGGCCAATTTCGTGTCTGAAGTTACCTTTATCATGAGCCTCATTGTGCCCTGTGCGCGTCCAGCGCGTGTGGACTTTAGATGTCAATTCAAATTCAGACATATAAGCTCTTCGTAGTGGGCAATGAAAAAAACCACCATGTTCATTGACATTGTGAGGAGAGCGTCCGAATAAATCGTCACTGTCAAATCTAGGTCTTTGTACTTCAGGCAAAGTCGATATGTAGTCTTCTGGCTTGGCACTTATGGCTAAACGCATCTGCCACTCTTGGAACAATGCCCTTTCCCATGGCGCAAGATCAAAATAATAGGCCTCATGCACGGCGCGCTTATATTTTGGCGAAGGGTAGCCATAATATTCGATCACAGAATTCCAAGGAACATCATCGGGAAAAAGGCGAAGAATTTCTTCAGGCGATAAGACTCTGCCAGTTGGTGTCAATGAACTGAGGTACATATCGATCCTTCTCTAAACTTTTAGAATAATTGCCTATATTACCCAATCGCGGTTAACCAACGGTAAAATCTCGATAATTGTTTGTTAGTAAACGATATTTAGCCAGCCCGCTGGGATGATCCGATCTTCCACGCTTTCTTGGAATGATCTACATAATCTGTGGGAATATGTGTTGCTGTAGTGACGATCAGAAACAGGAATGATCTTGTGTCCATCAATTTGACTTTACGCCCCGCCACCGCCGATGATGAATCGACTGTCGTTGCTTTGTGGAAAGATTGTGGGTTGGTTGCGCCTTATAATGATCCGGTCGCGGATTTTCGTTTTGCCCGCGCCAAAGCGAATTCGGATGTTTTTGTTGCTGTCAATGAAACGGGCATGATCGTCGGCAGCGTTATGGTCGGGCATGACGGGCATCGCGGTTGGCCTTATTATGTGTCAGCCCATCCCGATCATCGCCGCCGCGACATTGGCCGCGCCTTGATGCGGCAAGCCGAAAACTGGCTGCGCGAACAGGGTATTTTGAAGATCATGCTGATGGTGCGCGATACGAATGCGCAGGTCGTGACTTTTTACGAACGCAACGGTTATAAAACCAAGCCGAATATCGTTATGGAAAAATGGTTGAAGGAATAGCGTTGTCCGGATGGCCTTGATCCGCTGGCGCATCTGTCTTACAACCGCGCCAGCTTTCGCCGATGATGGCGAAGCCTGATCCGTCTATCACTTTTTGTAACTGAGAGTCCTTATGAAGCGTTCCCTTTCCTTCCTTTCCCTTCTTCTTTCCTGTTCGTTGGTGGCCGCGCCTGCGCTGGCGGATTGCCGTCATTTGCCGGACCATGCCGCGTTGACCGCCGCCCTGAAGGCATCGGTGAAGCCGAGCGGCGGTGTCAGCAATGGCGGGCTTGATCTGAACATGTGGGCGACCATCGTTGACCGCAACGGCACCGTGTGCGCCGTTGCTTTCTCTGGCGACAACTATGGCGACCAATGGCTGGGCAGCCGTGTCATTTCCGCGCAAAAGGCGAACACCGCCAACGCGTTCAGCCTGAATGGTTTGGCGCTGGCGACAGGCAACCTGTTCACGGCGGTCCAGCCGGGCAACAGCCTTTTCGGTTTGCAGGCCAGCAACCCCGTCAACGCTACTGCCGCCTATGCGGGACAAGCCAAGCAATTCGGCACGGCCAAAGATCCGATGGTGGGCAAGCGTATTGGTGGCGTTAATGTGTTCGGCGGTGGTCTCGGCCTTTATAACGCCAAGGGGCTGGAAGGTGGCCTCGGTGTTTCCGGCGATACGTCGTGCGCTGACCACAATGTCGCTTGGCGCGTGCGTCAGGCTCTCGGTCTTGATAAAGTCACGAATGGTGTCAGCCCGAACAAAGATGATGGCATCATCTATGACATCGCCGACGGTAAAAGCAAAAGCGGCTTCGGCCATCCGACATGCGGTGGTAAGGAAGCTGCCGTCGCCGTCGATATCAAAGCCGGCAGCATCGCCGAATAAAACGGCCTAACAAGTGGGGAGGGGAGGTGGATTTATGGACAAGACAGCATCCCCTCCCCCTTTCCTTGCCGTCACCCAATCCTTTACCGGACGGCGGTGGGAGGCGCGGGTTTATGACGAACGCACCGCCCTCGCCTTGGCGCAGCGTTTTACGTTGCCGGATATTATTGCGCGGAGTCTGGCGGCGCGGGGCGTGACGCTGGATGATGCCGCCGGTTTTCTTGATCCGAAACTCCGCGACTCTTTGCCGAACCCCAGCGTGTTCAAAGATATGGATACCGCCGCCGCGCGTTTGGTGGCGGCGTTGCAGAATAACGAACCCATCGCCGTCTATGGCGATTACGATGTTGATGGCGCGACATCGTCGGCGTTGCTGTTGCGGTTTCTGCGCGCGGTGGGGCATGAGGCGCGGCTTTATGTCCCTGACCGTTTGCGCGAAGGCTATGGGCCGAATGCCGATGCCATGCGGCAACTCGCCGCCGAAGGGATCAAGCTGGTTATCGCTGTCGATTGCGGCACCACGGCGCATGAACCGCTGGCGGCGGCGCGTGAGGCGGGGCTGGATGTCATCATCCTCGACCACCATGCGTCGGAACCGGCATTGCCGCCAGCGGTGGCGGTGGTTAATCCGAACCGTCTGGACGAAGATCCTACCTATGGTTATCTCGCCGCCGTTGGCGTGACGTTTCTTTTTGTGATTGCGGCAAACCGCGCTTTGCGTGGCGCGGGATTTTACACGGTTACCCGACAAGAACCCGATCTCATGCAATGGCTCGACCTCGTCGCCTTGGGAACTATTTGCGATGTGGTGAAGCTGGTGGGGCTCAATCGCGCTTTCGTCGCACAGGGGCTGCGGGTGATGGCGGCGCGGGGCAATGCGGGAATCGTGGCCTTGGCGGGCGTTGCCGGTTGCCGCGCTTTTGACGCTTATGCCGCCGGTTTCATCCTCGGCCCCCGCGTCAATGCGGGTGGGCGCGTGGGCGAGGCTGCGCTTGGCGCAAAACTTCTCTCCACGAATAATGCAGTGGAAGCGCAACAACTCGCGGAACATCTGCACGCGCTGAACGCCGAACGCCGCGCGATTGAAGCCAATGTGTTGGCCGAAGCGGAAGCCATTACCTTGATCGGCAATATGCCGATGGCTTTTGTTGCCTCCGAAAACTGGCATCCGGGCGTGATCGGTATTGTCGCCTCGCGCCTCAAGGACAAATTCCATCATCCCGCTTTGGTCGTAGCGCTGGAGGGCGCGATTGGCAAAGGTTCAGGCCGTTCGGTGAATGGGGTTGATCTCGGTGCGCATATCATCGCCGCGCGGCAGGCAGGATTATTGCTGAATGGTGGCGGCCACAAAATGGCGGCGGGTTTTTCCGTGGCGCGGGATAAACTCGACGCCTTCCGTGATTTTTTGGCGGAGCGTATTGGCAAGCAAATCGCCGCTGAACCATTGCGTCCGACTCTCACGCTCGATGGTTTGGTCGCGGCAACATCGTTGCAGCCGGACTTTGTCAAAAGCCTGTCGGCCCTCGCGCCCTTTGGCACCGGCAATGCCGAACCGCGCTTTGCCCTTGCCGATTGCCGCATCGTCCGCGCCGATATCGTCGGCGAAAAACATGTGTCAGTCATTGTGATGCAAGGCGGCGTGCGCCTGCGCGGCATTGCGTTTCGTGCGCTGGAGTCAGGTCTTGGCGAAGCGTTACTGAACGCGCGGGGGAAAGCCTATCACCTCGCCGGTCACCTCCGCCTCGACGAATGGCAGGGGGTGGAGCGGGTGCAATTGCATATCAGCGACGCGGCGATGGCTGGCTAACGCTGCACAAACCCGCAGCTCCGCAGCATCTGCGCTACTTCGAACAGTGGCAGGCCGACGATGTTGGCGTAGGAGCCGGAGATAAAACGGATAAGAGCCCCCGCATGGCCTTGGATGGCGTAACCACCCGCCTTGCCAATGCCTTCGCCACCGGCGACATAAGATTCGATATCCTGCGGCGTTAAGGACCGGAAGATGACGGTGCTGTCGCCGATACGTTCGATGATTTTGCCGGACGGGGCGCGGATCGCGACGCCCGTATAGACATGGTGCCGACGACCGGAAAGCAATTTCAGACAATCGCGCACATCCGCCGCCGTTTCCGCCTTCGGCAAAATCCGCCGCCCGCACGCGACGACGGTATCGGCGGCGAGGATCAGGGCATCGGAGTTATGCGCGGCCACCACCCGCAATTTTTCCCGCGCCAAACGCTGCGCCAAGGCGCGTGGCAATTCGCGGGGGCGGGGCGTCTCGTCAATATCCGCCGCGATGATTTTGTCCGGTGTAATGCCGATATCCCCCAGCAACGCCAACCGGCGCGGGGAGGAGGAAGCGAGGATGAAGGGGCTAAGATGCATGACAACCGCATAATTTTCTCTATTCATAGCCCAGTTTTCTTAATGATTCCAAACAATCTGATTTGTTTTATGGTTAATTGCTTGCTGCAAGTATTTTGGCGTGATATCCGGCAACAATTGTAAATTCCAAA
>Ga0265331_10000666_pt1 | contig 29642 bp, 32 predicted proteins | sample 41923metaG_FD_202088 | JGI IMG/M metagenome (GOLD analysis project Ga0265331, IMG submission 202088) | Rhizosphere microbial communities from Carex aquatilis grown in University of Washington, Seatle, WA, United States - 4-19-23 metaG | ecosystem: Host-associated > Plants > Roots > Rhizosphere... | reverse complement strand
CCGGCGTGATCATCCACCCCGATGGACGCCCGACACTCGATGTCGGCTGCTCTCCCGCAGTCGCGGAACGCTTCAGGCGGCTCGATCGGCTCTTGAAAACGGCCTGATTAATGTCACATCAGGGTTAGTGCAGCCCGCCGCAGTGCTACCAGCCTGTCGGACTTGGCAGCGCCGAGCGACCAATCCTGCCCTGAAGTGCCCCGAAGAGGGGAGCGGTCCATAGAAGAGACGCCGGCCGCAGGCCCTAGAAATCATTCTTGTCAAGCACGTTGATGACAAGCCTGGTGGTGTTGTTGCTACCATCGGAATCACCGCCGGGTCCGGTCGCAGTCAGCACGGCGGTACAGCGCGCCGCCGACTTCGCGTTCGGACTGAGGAACGCACTCGCATTGATCGTCAGCGGCAACTTGCCGATCTTGCTCTGGCCACCCTTTGCCTGGGCAGTGTTTTGCGCCCCGGGCGTCGTGGCAGAGTAATCAGCAACTCCAACCGTGCCGCTCGGGCAATCGCCGTCGCTGGCAACGACCGTGATTGCATCGGCGCTGGTTTCAACGACAGGCAGGATATCGGCGTTGATCGCCGTTGCCCGGGCATTGCGCACTTTTGTGGTCGTGCCCGGACGCAGCGTAACATTGACCGGGCCGATGCTCTTGATGAGGGACTCGTGCAGCGCCGTACCTTCCGGATCGTTCTTGTCGATGATGTTGAGCTCGACGGTAGCAATCGCGTTCGCGGGTGTTGGATCGCTCCCACCGGCGACGGTGGCGGTGAAGGTCAGGGTGCAGCGCGTCGGGGCCTTGTGGTTGAATGTCGAGAAGCTGCTACTGGTGATCGTCAACGTCACCTTCGCGGCCTTGCGCTTGCCGCCCAATATGCTCACCACGTTCGAGGGGCCGAGCGCCGTCTTGCCGAAGTCCGGTGTCGCCGCGATGCCAACGGGGCAGTCGGTGCTACTGACGTTCAACTGCACCGTGTGCCCACCCGATTCTGGAACGGGCAGAATGTCGGCATTGACGACGGTCACACTCAATTTCTTGACAACCTGTGCCTGGCCGACTGGGATCGTATAGGTCTTCGGCCGCAGCGGCAGGACCACAGAGTCGTGCGGCGGCAATGTCGCCGTAGCAGTCGCGGTTGCTGTCCGCGTACTGGTCGCCGTCGGTGTCTGCGTCGGGGTGTTGGTCGCGGTACTGGTCGGAGTCACGGTAGGCGTATCCGTCGGCGTGCTGGTCGGCGTCTCAGTCGGCGTGTCAGTGGGCGTTACCGTGGCGCCAAGACAGGTCCCCGATCCGCAGTCCAGCGAACAGCAGTCCGAGTTATTCACGCAGCTGTTTCCTGACGGCACGCAGGTGGGCACCGGGGTTTGTGTCGGCGTGTCGGTTGCCGTCTGCGTCGGCGTATTGGTGACGGTCGGCGTGTTCGTCGGCGTACCGGTGGGCGTGCTGGTCGCTGTGTTGGTTGGGGTCCTCGTGGGCGTATTCGTCGCCGTGGGGTCCGATGTTGGCGTGTTGGTCAGCGTCGGCGTACTGGTCGGCGTGTTCGTCGGCGTACTGGTAGGTGTGTTGGTCGGTGTACCGGTCGGGCTGTTTGTCGGCGTACCGGTCGGTGTATTTGTCGGTGTGCCGGTCGGCGTATCCGTCGGTGTGCCGGTCGGTGTATCCGTCGGTGTGCTGGTTGGCGTATTCGTCGGTGTGTTGGTCGGGGTATCCGTTGGTGTGCCGGTCGGCGTATCCGTCGGCGTGCTGGTCGGTGTGTTGGTCGGCGTATCGGTCGGCGTGTTCGTCGGCGTCGACGTGTTGGTTGGTGTATTGGTTGGTGTAAATGTCAGGGTGTTCGTCGGGGTTAACGTCCTGGTTGGCGTGCTCGTCGGCGTTCTAGTCGGCGTCGGTGTGAAATTTGTCCAATAGAAGCCCACGTCCACATGGCTGACATCCCGATCGGTGACGTCGGTAGTGTTTGTCGGGTCGAAGACCGTGGGGGATGAAAAGCCGCTGGGCGTGCCGGGGTTCAGCGCGGCGAGCACCTGTACGGTCACCGTGAAGCTGGTGCCGGTGACCTGAAACAGTTTGCCGATATCGCCGTTGTTGGTATTGGCCGTGGGGGCGGAATTCGCCACGCTCACGATGGATCCCGCTCCGCTGGTGAGCGTGAGCACCAACTTGGTGTTCACGGCCAGGTTCGTAGCCGAAATATTGTCATGAACCGTCGTCGTTCCCGTGTAACTGATGGTGCAACTGCTTCCCGGGCACGGGCCGGCTCCGGCGACCGCAGTCTTGAACTGATCCGTGCCGGCAACGGGCCCGGCGCTGCCGACTTCCTTATCGCCGATGACAAATTGATCGTTGCGAATACCAAAGAAAATCACAGCGGACTGACTGACGCTCGAGCAAGTCACCGTCTCCAGAGAGATATTAGCGCCCTGGCTACTTGTTTGAGCCGGGCTTACCGTACAACTCGCCCCCGATTCTGGTCCGGTAGCGCCCGCGTACGCGGGGCCACTGCTCTGCGCTGTAGCGCTCGAGGCCACAACGAGCAGAGCAAGCACACCGCTCGTACCGAGAAGAGCCTTCGCCCAGCCTCGCCGCTGACTGCGGATGACGCGAGAAGACGCGATAGCCGCAGCGCTGTCCGGAATGGACCTGTTCGCCTCTGATTGAACGAAGCTCATAAGACCCCCTTCGGACTCTACAGATTCAGAACTTGCTGGTGGAAAAAACCCACCCATAACGAGGCAGTGCTACTTTCCTCGTGAGCGTCGGACAGCTCACGTCAATCTATACGTCTGCAGTTTGGATTTCTTGAATTCAGCTTCACGCTGCCGGAGGCGGGAACCGTATATTCCCTGCGTTGTCTTCTCTCACCACGATCCATGGGAGCCGTGGCTGCCATGGGAGCCATGACTGCCGTGCGACCCATGACTGCCGTGCGACCCGTGACTGCCGTGCGACCCATGACTGCCATGCGAGCCGTGACTGCCGTGCGACCCATGACTGCCGTGCGATCCGTGGCTGCCGTGCGACGCATGCGACATGTGCTGCGCCAGCAACATCTTCTCACTGTTCGGATCGGTGCGAAGAGCTTGCGCGGCCTCTGAGACGTCGAGGCCGACCTCTGGTTTCACCGCCTGGCGGGCCTCCTCTCGGCTAAGGAAGTCTAGCGGCGTCTTCCGCAACGAGGGTAGCTCGGTCTTCTTCTCGCTCATTTCGCCTCCTTCACCGTGGGCCCCGCATCAGCACGACAGAACTCCGATCGCTCCGCCACTCACGTTTCACGGTATACGTTCTCAAAACCCCAGACGGTAGCGACTGCGGCGCGGCTGTGCCGTCTCCCTCTCCATGCCACGAGAGCAAAGATGAGGAATAAATCATCACCCGCGCTACGGACGAGCTCCCGTCCACTGCACGCGGATCGTCAGCGTAATCTTCGATCTTCCGGACCGGCAAACAAACGGACCCGCTCGTGCTGCGGCAGCAACCCCGCCAACAGCTCCGGTCGTCGTTCGTTGGCGGCGAGCACATGGGCCACCTCGGCCACCGCTTGCGCCAAGCCCTCCTCAGTAGGCAAATCCCCTTGCCCGCCATTCATCACCACGAGGTCGAGGCGTTCCGTATAGACCAGGCCTTGCGGGCGCCCATCGTTGCGACACAGGTGCACGCGATGCGTCCGACCGCGCGCGTTGCGCAGCGTCAGCACGCACACGCCGTCCACTGGGCCACCCAGCTCGGCAACCCGCCAGCCGTGCGACACCATGGAGCCCAGCGCCAGAGGACGCAGCAATTCCCAAGGTGGCGGCGCGCTGGCGGTCGCCGGTGCACCCGCATCAGTCACCTCGGTCACCGAAGGCGGCGGCGGCTGCGCCGACGCGGCAGCACGAGGGGCCTCACCCTGCCCGATATCGGTGTCGGTGCTCGGCCCACTGCGGTTCACCGCAGCCTTCGCCCGCCCAGGACTGGCAGCCAAGGCCACCGCTGCACCGGCTACACCGACTGCAAGCTTTCCGACCAACGCACGTCGCGACAGCATCTCGCACCTCCATATTTTATGATAACGCTACCGCCGATATCACAATTATCCCGCGTGTTGCAATGACAATCTCCAACGCACAAGTAATCTTGCGCGGGCAGCTTCATCGCCGCCGCGATCCCCCCCTCCCCGGGTTGCCTACCACGATCCGTGGGAGCCGTGACTCCCGTGAGAGCCGTGACTGCCATGCGAGCCGTGGCTGCCATGCGATCCATGGCTGCCGTGCGATCCATGGCTGCCATGCGAGCCATGACTCCCGTGCGAGCCATGACTGCCATGCGAGCCGTGGCTGCCGTGAGACGCGTGCGACATGTGCTGCGCCAGCAGCATCTTCTCACTGTTGGGGTCGGTGCGCAGCGCTTGCGCGGCCTCTGAGACGTCGAGATCGACTTCCGGCTTCACCGCCTGGCGCGCCTCATCCCGGCTGAGGAAGTCCAGCGGTGTCTTCCGCAATGAGGGCAACTCGGTCTTCTTCTCGCTCATGTCGCCTCCTTCAGCGTGGGCGACGCAGCAGGATGCTGGCGCGCCCGACCGGTGCGATCCACACGATTCACTCTACTCCCTGCGCCATTCACCGCAACAGTCGTCACGGCGTGCAGCGTAACCGTAAGCTATCGCGGTCGGTGCCGAGCAAGTTCGCGTTCGGGTAGACGGCGTAGCGAATGGCCAGGAGCTTCGATCGGAAGCCGCCCGACCGCAGCTGCGTGAGTGGCACATTGAACAGTATTTCCGGCGAACAGGCATCGGCCGTGGTGAGCGGCGGCGAGAACAGGACGGAGCGCTTCGGAGTCGTCGTGATGGATGCGCCAGACATCGTCAGCAGCCCCGCCTCGAGTGCGTCGCGGTTCGCGGTGTCGGTGGCGTTGCGCGGTACCGCCTCGCTCGGCCCGGTGAAGTTGATGCGGGTGACCTGATGAACGGGCAAGGTGCACTGCTGGCGTGAGTCGTCGACAAGGAAGCAGAGCGAGATCTTGAAGGTGCACATTCCGTCACCCGCCGGGCCGAAGTCGCAGCTTGGATCGCCTTCCTTGCAGACGATGGTGTTCGGTGGATGCAGCAAGTTGACGTTTTGCGGCGGCGTGGCGTACGAGCACATCTCGGCCATACAGTCGACCTTCGCCGAGCCATTGATGTAACCCGGGATCAGACCGCCCGGCCCCGTGGGGCAGTACGGGCCAAGGATGACCGTCGCCGTCGGGGTCGGCGTAACCGTCGGCGTCGCCGTCCGCGTGGGTGTCGGGGTGTTCGTCGGCGTCCGTGTTGGGGTTGGCGTCTGCGTCGGCGTATCGGTCGGGGTGTTCGTCGGCGTGTTCGTCGGCGTATGCGTCGGCGTATCCGTCGGCGTGTTGGTTGGCGTCTGCGTCGGCGTGTTCGTCGGCGTATCGGTCGGCGTCGGCGTGTTCGTCGGCGTATTGGTCGGCGTCTGCGTTGGGGTGTCCGTCGGCGTATTGGTCGGTGTGCTCGTCGGTGTATCCGTCGGCGTATCCGTCGGCGTGCTCGTCGGCGTATCCGTCGGTGTGTCGGTCGGGGTCTCGGTCGGCGTATCCGTCGGCGTGTCGGTCGGCGTAAACGTCGGCGTATTGGTTGGCGTCACCGTCGGTGTGTTCGTCGGCGTATTCGTCGGCGTATTGGTTGGTGTCACCGTCGGCGTATTGGTCGGCGTCGGCGTACCCGTCGGCGTGTTCGTGGGCGTGTCGGTTGGCGTGTTCGTCGGGGTATTGGTCGGCGTCTTGGTCGGCGTCGGCGTACCCGTCGGCGTGTTCGTGGGCGTGTCGGTTGGCGTGTTCGTCGGGGTATTGGTCGGCGTGTTGGTCGGCGTCGGCGTGCCCGTCGGAGTGTTGGTGGGCGTGTTGGTCGGGGTGTTCGTCGGGGTATCGGTCGGCGTGTTCGTCGCCGTATTCGTCGGCGTCGGCGTACTCGTCGGCGTATCAGTCGGGGTATTGGTCGGCGAGTTGGTCGGCGTATTCGTCGGCGAGTTCGTCGGCGTATTCGTCGGTGTCGGCGTCTGCGTCGGGGTACCCGTCGGCGTGTCCGTCGGCGTATTCGTCGGCGTATCGGTCGGCGTATTCGTCGGCGTCTGCGTCGGCGTGTCCGGTGGGGTGTTGGTCGGCGTCGCCGTCTGCGTCGGGGTGTTCGTCGGCGAGTTGGTCGGCGTGTTCGTGTTCGTCGGCGTGTCGGTCGGCGTATTGGTCGGCGTGTTCGTGTTCGTCGGCGTCTGGGTCGGCGTGTTCGTCGGCGTAATCGTCGGCGTGTTGGTGTTCGTTGGGGTATTGGTCGGCGTATTGGTGTTCGTCGGCGTATTCGTTGGCGTGTTGGTGTTCGTCGGCGTATTCGTCGGCGTATTGGTATTCGTTGGCGTATTCGTCGGCGTGTTCGTAATGGTTGGGGTCTGCGTCGGCGTGAACGTCGGCGTCGGCGTGAAGTTGGTCCAATAGAAGCCCAGGTCTACGTGGCTGATGTCCTGATCGGTGGCGTTCGTGGCGTGCACCGTGTTGAATACCGCACTCGTTGAGAACGTGGTTGGGGTGGTGGGGGATAGGGCTGCCCACACCTGGACGGTTACCGTGAAGCTGGTGCCCGTGATTTGAAACAGCGCACCGATGTCGCCGTTGGTTGTGTTCGCATGGGGAGAGGCGTTGGTCACCGCAACGGCTGACCCGCCACCGCCGGTGACGCTCGTGAGCGTGAGTACCAGCTTGGTATTCACCGCCGGATTCGTGCCGGCAATATTGTTATGGGTGGTGGTTGTCCCCGTATAGGTGATAGTGCAATTGGCTCCCGGGCACGGGCCAGCCCCTATGACTGCGGTCTTGAACTGATCGGTGCCGGCCACCGGGCCGACATTGCCGGTCTCTTTGTCGCCATCGACAAACTGATCATTGCGGAGGCCGTAGTAGATCACCGCGGTTTGGGCGACGGTCGAGCAGTTCACCGATTCCGTCGAGATGCTGGGACCCTGAGCGCTACTGAGCCCCGGGCTGACGATACAGCTCGCCCCCACTTCTGGCGTTCCACCAGCCCCGGCGTATGCGGGGCCACTGGTCTGCGCCGTGGCGCGCGAGGCGACGCCGAGCAGAGCAAGCACCCCGCAGACAGCCACGATCGCGTGCGGCCGCGTCCTGCCACGCGGTGTGCGCAGAAATGCGATCGGCGCAACATCTCCGCGATGTCGGCGCGTCAATACCCGTGATGCGGGCTCATGTGCTGTCACATTGGTGCTATCAGGCGTCCCCATAACAGTCACCCCATAGAGCCAAAAATCGGTGAAATAGGTTGTCAATACTGGCTAGCGACCCTTAGCCCACTTCGGGAGGCTTTGGCAAGCATTTTCTTGTTGACTTGAGGACCCTGCCAATGTGCGCCGAATAAACAGTCGGAGTCTCCCGCGTTTTTCCGGGAAACTGTCTAGCGAAATGAAAGGGACGTCCGCGCAATTTTCTCCGGCGCCGAAATAGACGGGACAGTGCACACACTCGGGGCGGCGCAATCGTCTCGACACACGTCCGCCAATTTGAAAGGATCGCGCACGCGAGGCAGAACATGCAGCTCACCGTCCTTCGCTTGGATCATTTTGTCCTGCGCGTGCGCGATCTGGATACGTCGCTGCGCTTCTATCGCGACGTGCTCGGTCTGCGGATCGAGTTCCTCGACGAGTACCGCGCCGGGACGCGGCCGTTTGTTTCGGCACGCGTCGGCGAGCACCTGATCGATCTCGTCCCCGATCCCACGTACGACACCGACGAGGGGCGCGCCAAGGGCGGCTTCCTGCACTGGTGTGTCGAAGTCGATGGCCGCCTGTCGGAGATCGTCCCGTGGCTCAAGGACCGTGGCATCACCGTCATCGAGGAACAGCCGGTGCCGCGCATGGGAGCCCGCGGCATGGGATTATCGATATATGTGAGTGATCCGGACGGCTACATTGTCGAGCTCAAGGAGGGCGTAGCGTGAGGCAGCGATGCCGGGTCGCTGGCCTCATCGTCCTCGCGCTTGTTTGCCCCGACCGCTGCTACGCCAGTGATATCGACTGGGCGCAGGTCGAACGGGACGCCACTGCGCTGCTCAGCGCCTACATCCAAATCGACACCACCAACCCGCCCGGCAACGAAACCGCGGCGGCCCGCTTCCTCGCGCAGCGGTTTCACGACGCGGGGATCGACGCCGAGACCTTCGAGTCGGCCCCGGGCCGCGGCTCGGTGCTGGCCCGCCTGAAGGGCACCAGTGCCACAGGTGCGAATACAACAGACGCGAACCGCGCAGGCCCGATCATCCTGCTCAATCATCTCGACGTCGTCCCGGCCAATGCCAGCGAGTGGTCGGTGCCGCCGTTCGCGGGAACGGTGCGCGATGGCTATGTCTACGGGCGTGGCGCGCTCGACTGCAAGGGCGTCGGCACCGTCGACGCGATGGCGCTGCTGCTGCTGAAGCAGCACGGCATCACGCTCCAGCGCGACGTCATCTTCCTCGGCACCGCGGCAGAGGAGACCGGCGGGCAACAAGGCGCCGGCTGGATGCTGGCCAACCACTTCGATCAACTGAAGGACGCCCAGTTCGTGCTCAACGAGGGCGGTGCCATCCACGTTGCCGCCGATGGCCGGGCAGCGTACGAGGTGGCCGTATCGGAGAAGACACCGTGCTGGCTGCGCCTGACAGCCACGGGCGATGCCGGCCATGGCTCGGCGCCACCGCCGCACACCGCCGTAACCCGCCTGCTCGACGCGCTCGACCACGTACGCCGTTTGCCGCAACCGGTGCAGGTGACCCCCGAAGTAGAAGCCTACTATGCCGCGCATGCCGCGTTGGAGACCGGGGAACGGCGGGTAGGGTTGCAGGATCTGCGCGCCGCGCTGCGCAACGACGCCTTCCGGAAGGCGTTCCTCAGCGACCGTCACGATGCCGCGCTGGTGCGCAACACCATCGCCCCGACCGTACTCAACGGCAGTCAAAAGACCAACGTCATCCCGCGCAGCGCCAGTGCCGAAGTGGATTGCCGGCTGCTGCCCGGCGAGGATCCGCAGCGCTTCGTCCGCAACGTCATCAACGCGATCGCCGATCCGCTGGTGCAGGTCGATGTCCTGCTGAACTTCCCGCCGTCGACCTCGCCGACCGACACGCTGCTGTATCGCAGTCTGCAGCAATCGGCGCGGCGCGCCGGCCTGCTGGTCATGCCCGCGGTGCTCACCGGGTTTACCGATAGCCACTACTTCCGCGAAAAAGGCATCGCCAGCTATGGCTTCGCACCCTTCATGCTCACCTCCGAGGAGGGCGATCGCGAGCACGGCATCGACGAACGAATGTCCACGGTGAACTTGCGCGACGGTACCCGACGCCTCGTGGAGCTGCTACAAGAACTCGATAGCGAGGTAATCGAACATGGACAACACCAAGCGCACGACTGACGGTCCACGCACGTTCGTCTACCGGGGGACCGTTCCGCCGCTGCTCGCGTTGCTGCTCATCGCGCCCCTGTTGCTGGTTTTCTTGTCGCTGGCGGCGGCAGTGCTCGCCGGTGGGACAGTCGCCGCGCTCGTGCTGCCGTGGTTCTTGCGCAACCGATTCAACAAGCGGCGGAATGCCGACTGCATCGAGCTGCCGCGCGACCAATACGCGCGCGTCGATCGCGAGCCGCCGCGGTTGCCGCCGCGGTGAAGAACGCGCAGCTCGCGAATTTGGCCAGTCGGCCTCCAGGAGGGTTTCATGCCGCTCAAGCCGCACGACGACCACATGCATCCCAATACCGGCGAATCGAACTTCAACGAGAGCATGTACTTCAACTTCTATGATCGCCAGGCCGCTCTCGGTGGCTTCGTGCGCTTGGGTAACCGCGCCAATGAAGGCTACGCCGAGATGACGCTGGCGGTCTATCAGCCGGACGGAACGGTGTTGTTCAACTACATGCGGCCGTCGATCACGGACAACTCGGCCTTCAATGCCGGCGGCATGCAGTTCGAGGTGGTCGAGCCCTTCAAGCATTTGCGGGTCCGCTACGATGGCGACGCGGTGTATCTGCCGCGGCCGCTCGAATTGGAAGATCCGAAGCAGGCCTTCACAGCAAATCCGCATTACCCGGTGCAGTTGCAGCTCGACTATTACGGTCTCAGCCCGATGTACGGTGGAGAGACCGACTTCGGCAACTCGGCAATGGTGTTTGCCAAAGGGCATACCGAGCAACACGTCAAGGCGGTCGGCCGTATCGCCATCGACGACCGGGAGACCGCGCTCCACGGGCTTGGCCTCCGCGATCATTCCTGGGGACCCCGCTCCTGGCAGTCGCCGAAGTTCTACCGTTGGCTGACGTGTCAGTTCGACGACAGCTTCGGCTTCATGGGGTCGCAGATTGCTCTGCAGAACGGCGTCGAGTTGCTCACCGGCTTCGTGTTCAAAGACGGCGAAAATCACCTCGTGAACACCTGGGAGCTCCACACTGACTGGGCCGGCGACGCCCACTATCACGATCGCCTGCGGGCCACGCTGCACACCGCGATCGGCGAGCTCGAGCTCACCGGCCGCGTGCTCACGATGCTGCCGTTGCGCAACCGCAAGCAGGGCAAGGTCACGCGCATCAGCGAAGGCCTGACGGAGTGGCGCTGCGGCACCCATGTTGGATACGGCCTGTCGGAATACCTGGATCAGGTTGTTAGTTGCTAGGTTGTTATGCGCATGAACATAACAACTTAGCAACTAGCCACCTAGCAACCTCTTCGGTGGGATCTCCGGCTCGACCAGGAGTGCCTCCGCAATATAGTGATCGAGATCGAAGAAGCTGCGATACTCCGGAATCACCTTGAACTGCCGGTCGATGAGCATGTGGTAGCCGTCGGTGTCGACTTCGAGCACGTAGGAGTCACCGCGGCCAGTACGGATCAGATCAACGACGCCGATACGCAGGCCGATCACCTCCGCGCTGCGCAGGGCGATCTTCTTGGCTTCTTCGCTGACGCTCTGCACAAAGCGGTATTTCGCGCCGCAGCTGACGTTGACGATCCAGTCGGCCGGCCGCACGTAGTGGTCGCGGTAGCGCTCGGTCCAAAATGCGATCTGGTTGTCGACGACATAGGCGCGGAGCAACTGACCCGGCGTAAACCCGCGCGCACCGCGGTCGCCGACCAGGCGTTGCGCGTAGAAGGGCGCCGGGTAGATCAGACGGTCGTCGCACAGCTGTCGGCGGCCCGACGACACGAGCTCCACGCGGTATCGATGGCTGCCGCTGTCGCCGACCAGCTGTCCGTCATCGAGCCAGACCACCACGTGTCCCTGGCCGGCACACGCGTAGCGCTCCTTGAGCAGAACGAACTCGTGCGCGCGCACGAACTCATAGACGTCGGCGGGCTCGGCGCTCATCAGCGTCTCGGGAACGGGCACGCCGCGGTTGAGCAGGCGCTCCTCGCTCGCCACTTTGTCCCAACACAGGTCCTGCGCGGCAAAGCTGGTGACGATCTCCACGCGGGGAAACAGCTGGCGGATGAACGGCCCGACCGGTCCCGGCGCATCGAAGGGCAAGGCATACAGCCGATGCACCGCGGCGCGCCGTGCGGGATCCGCCAGCGCGGCCTCGATCGTCAGCGGCTGCACCTCACCGCCGACCGCGGCGGCCGCGGCACAGAGGTCGCGCACCACCGGCTCGACGAACGGCGCAAAGTCGCGGCCGTAGAGACAGGCGATCATGCGCGCGCCTCGCGAACGCGGCGGGCGCGGATCGTCCGCTGGGATACAAGCAGGACAGCGGTGAGCGGCATACGCGGTTTCATGGGACGAATCTGCTGAAGCTCGACGGCAGCTCGCGCCGTCTATGCGAAGAACTCTTCGGCGTCGCGCGACGGCACCGGCAGACGCTTCACTTCATTGTTGCGGAACACGCGAAACTCAAGCACCTCACCCGGGCGGTGGGTCCACAAGGCGGTGTACAGCTCGCGCCGCGTGGCAATCGTCTGGCCGTCGATGGCGAGCACGACATCGCCGGCCTTGAGCCCTGATTGCTCCGCCGGGGTACCCGGCAGCACGCCGGCAATCACGACGTGATCGCGAAACGTGTAACAGTAGAGCCCGACCCAGGCGCGCGCCGGTCGCGACACGCGGCGGCCGTGCTGCAGCAACTCGCCGCGGTGCGTGAGGAAATCGTCGACCGGGATGGCCAGTGTAAAGCGCCCGATCTCATTGAGATCCAAGCTGGCGACACCGCCGACGCGTCCCCGACTATCGAGGATCGGTGCACCGCCGAGCCCCGGATTCATCGCCGTCGTCGTGATGGCGCGATCCAGGGAGTACTCCCAGTAGGCATCGAAGGGGGCGATCGACGTGACCACGCCGTTGTTGGCGCGACGCTTGTTTTCACCGACCGCCGCGACGATGAACACGTCTTGTCCGACGCCCAGCTCGGACGACGGACAGAGGCGCAGGGCGGACAGTCCCGGCGCGGCGATTTCGATCACCGCCAAGCCGCTGGCAAAGTCTTGCGCCACCACGCGCCCATCCAGGCGCGTCTCATCCAGCAGCGTGACTTCGATGGCGCTGGCGCCGATCACCACATAATTCACCGTCAAGATGAGCCCTGCGGCGTCGATGACGACGCCGGTGCCGAGGCGCTCGGTGCCGAGGATCTGTGCCGACGGGTGCGTCTCCGGCACCTCGACGCTGACGGCCACCGTCGCCGGCACCACCATCTCGATCAGCCGAACCGACGCATTCATGAACGCACGGTGTCGTGCAGAGTATATCCAGCAATCGGTTGCACGGCCGCAGGGTCCTCGTTAAGGATTTTCGACTCAAAGCAGGAATCGCATGGGGACGCAAGAAGTCGATCTGCCGGTGTCACCAACGGAACTGCTGCTGCGCTGCAGCGATCAGCCGTTCGTCTTCGTACTCGACGGCGGCAGCGCCGCGTCGTGGGGAACGGGGCAAGCCCTCCTCGGATTCCGGCCGCGTGCGACGCTACAGGTCATGGCCAACGGCACGGCACGCGTATACAGCGACGGCGTCGCGCAGCGCTGGCGCGGCGATCCGTTTGCGCTGCTCGAGCGCTTCTGCGGCGCGTGGGCTCCGCCGGCAAGCCGCGACCCGCTCGGCGGCGGCGTCATCGCCGCGCTGGGCTACGATCTACGGCACTGGGTGGAACGGCTGCCGCGGCGTGCGCCCGATGCGCTGCAGATGCCGGTCCTCCACGCGGCGGCGTACGATTGGCTGCTCTCCTACTCATACGCGGAGCGACGCTACCGCTTGGCGTCGTCCTCGCGCTCGGCGGCGGAGCTACACTCTTTGGCGACGGAGTTGGCAGCGCGAGCCGCCAGCGCCCCGCTCTCGGGGCCGTTCGCCGCAACGGAGAGAGGGAACGCAGAATCGAAACTTCCCTCTTCCGTCCCAGGGCATGGGAACAGGGAGGTGGAATTCCGCGTGCACCCTGCCATCAAGCGATGCCCGCCGGTCATGTCGACTTTCACCAAAGAGGAGTACCACGGTGCTATCGCGAAAGCCCTTGAGTACATCGCGGCCGGCGACGTGTATCAGATCAACCTGGCCCAGCGTTTCATGATCGCGGCATCCGATGGCGTCGCCCCGGCCCCGGCGACACTGTTCGCGCGGCTGCAGCACGCACACCCGATGCCCTTTGCCGCCTTTGTCGATGCCGGTGACTTCGTGTTGATATCGAACTCGCCGGAATGTTTTCTCATTCGCCGGCAGCAACAGGTGACGACGTTTCCAATCAAAGGCACGTGTCGGCGCGATGCCGACCCACAGATCGACAGGGCGTTGGGCCGCGACCTCGCGATGGATCCCAAGGAGCGCGCCGAGCACGTCATGATCGTCGACCTGGAACGCAACGATCTCGGACGCGTCTGCCGCATCGGCAGTGTGCGCGTCGAATCCTTCGCTCAGGTACGCGCCTTTCCGTCGCTGTATCATCTGGTGTCGAAGGTGACTGGTGAATTGCGCCGCGGGGTCACGCTCGCAGAGCTATTGCGCGCCACTTTCCCCGGCGGGTCGATCACCGGAGCGCCGAAGGTACGCGCGATGGCGATCATCGACGAGATCGAGCCGGTGGGGCGTGGCTTCTTTACCGGTGCGATTGGCTTCATCGGCGGTGGCGACGCGGTCTTCAACATTGCCATTCGAACCGCTGTTGCCTGCGGGGGATGGCTCACCTACCATGCAGGTGGTGGCATCGTGGCCGACTCGAACCCCGCTCGCGAGTACGATGAAACGCTGCTCAAGGCCGAACCCTTCTTCGCGGCTCTGACCGCGGGAGCCGCATGACGGGTCTTCGCGGTACATTCGTTCATTTCAACGGCCGGATCGTTCCGAGCGCGCGGGCCTGCATCAGCGTCTTCGACCGCGGGCTGCTGTATAGTGACGGAGTGTTCGAAACCGTACGGGCCTATCAGGGTCACCCATTTGGCCTGCGCGAGCATCTAAGGAGGCTCAGGACATCGGCAGCGTTCCTTGGTATTCGCCTGCCGCACCGTCACTGGCCACAGGATATTTCGGCACTGCTCCAGCGGAACCGGCTCACGGCGACCGATGCCTGGTTGCGTGTGACCGTGACGCGCGGTGTCGCCGCGCCGACGCTGGCCCCGCCCCCGCGGATCACGCCCACGGTGATGATCACAACCGGGCCGATTGATCCGGCCATCGCCCCGCTGCAGCGTACCGGGGTTCGGGTCACCCTGTTGCCGTTTGCACGTCACGGTTTCCTGGCAGAGCACAAGGTCCTCGACTACCTGCCCGCCGTGCTCGGCAAGACCATGGCGCGGCGCCATCATGCCTTTGAGGGCTTGTATGTCGATGAGCAGGGGTACATTCCGGAAGGCACGACCAGCAACGTCTTCGTGTGGCGGCGGCGACAGCTGCTCACCCCGCCATTGGTGGGGATATTGCCGGGGGTCACCCGCCGAATGGTGATGGACGCGGCGACGGCCGCGGGCCTGCGCGTTCGCGAACGGCCACTGGTTGCAGCGGACCTGCACGAGGCCGACGAGGCATTCCTCACTTCATCGTTGGCTGAAGTTGTCCCCATCACCTACGTCGATGGTCGCACCGTTGGCAACGGCCAAGTCGGCTCGCGGACACGCCAAATTCAGGCACTTTACCGCCAAAGGGTTGACCAGGCGGCGCGTCGTCGCTCCCGGAAGTGACAACCTTTGTCACTCCGTGAGATCGCCGCATCTCCGACAGCGTCCGTGCTGCGTGGCAAGTGAATTGCTGTGTCCACACGCTCGTAAGCATGTGTGGGAGGGCAACCATGGAAACGAGGTCGGCAACGGAGACGGTAGTTGAGCACTTGTTGGCAGCAGACGGCGCACTGCCGGAGCAGTTGTGGAGATCGGAGTTCGGCTCCGTCCATCTGTCCGGCGAGCGTGCGTTGATGTGGGCGGTCTTCACCGATGGGATCGACAGCTACCGCCGCAATGCGGGAGCCGCGGCGATTCATCGACGCATCGAGTTCGCCGAGACCGAGAGCTGGCTGTTGCACACGGATTGGGATTGGCCGTTCTCGTTCGTAAACCTCTGTGAGGTCTTCGGTTTCGACCCAGCCGGGGTGCGCTACACGCTCCTGCGCTGGCGGCGAGAGCATGATCAGCAGACCTCGCGGCGACAGCGCTTCCGTCCTGTATCGCGACAGCCCGTGCGGCGCGCGGCATAGACGCGTTGTCGCTCTCAGCTCAGCCACACCGGCTCGGATTTCCGAGCCGATATGCCATCCGCCTTTGCTTTTCTTCGCCATGGGCCTGTGGTATCCGGGGACGCACTTCAGAGGTGTCCCAAGGAGGCTCCCATGTCACAAGCAGACGCCGGCAGCGATGAACAACAACAGTTGCAAGAGAAGATCTGGACGTTCACGCAGCGGGGAGTGGTGCTCCTGGTCGCCGCGTTGGCCGGGTTGTTCATCGGCTATCAGATGTGGGGACAGGCGGGTGCCTTGAAGGAGCAAGTTGCGCAGCTCGAAGAACGGGTCAATGTGCGGGAAAAGGAGCGCGACACGCTCAAGAGCCAGATGGCGATCGTCGATCGCGACAAGAAGGACTTGGAGAAGCGGTTCCAGGACCTGCAAGCCCGTTGTGCCGCCCCGACCGAGGCTGGCCAGCCTCATCCCTGAGGCCCGCGGCCCTGCGGGCGGGCCAATTCGTTGACAAGCCGCACCGGTTTCTATACGGTTGCCTGCTCCCATGTGTGGCAGCCCGCCTCGGCGGTGTAGGGCGCGATGTTCGATACGCTGAGCGAAAAATTCGACCTGACGATCCGCAAGTTACGCGGTCTTGGTAAGATCACTGAGCGGAATGTCGACGACGCCGTGCGCGACGTGCGTCTGGCGTTGCTCGATGCCGACGTCCACTTCCAGGTCGTCAAGGACTTCACGGACCGTGTGCGCGCGCAGGCTATCGGCCAGGAAGTACTTGCCAGCCTGACGCCCACACAGCAGTTCGTCAAAATCGTCAACGCCGAACTCGCCGCGCTCATGGGCGGACAAGCGACGCGGCTCGACCTCGGAGCAGCACCGCCGCTGGCCATCATGCTGGTCGGCCTGCAAGGGTCCGGAAAGACAACGACCGTCGGCAAGCTGGCTCGATATCTCAAGACCGAGCTGAATCGCAGCCCATATCTGGTCCCTGCCGACGTCTATCGGCCGGCAGCCATCGAGCAGCTCAACACCCTCGGCGAACAGGTCGGGTGTCCCGTCCATCCGTCCCAGGCCGGCGGCGATCCGATTGCCATCAGCCGCGATGCACTGGCGTTTGCCAAGAACCACGGACATGACGTCTTGCTGATCGACACCGCCGGCCGGTTGCACATCGACGACACGTTGATGCAGGAGCTCGAGCAGCTCAAGGCGACGATCCAACCGCACCACATCGTCCTCGTGGTCGATGCTATGACCGGGCAGGACGCGGTGAACGTTGCCAACGGATTCCATGGCCGGCTCGGGCTGAGCGGCGTCATCCTCACCAAACTCGACGGTGATGCGCGCGGCGGCGCGGCATTGTCGGTGCGCGCCGTCACCGGCGCGCCCATTTTGTTCGTCGGCACCGGTGAGAAGCTGGATGCCATTGAGGTCTTCCATCCCGAGCGCATGGCGACGCGCATCCTCGGCATGGGTGATGTGCTGACCTTGATCGAAAAGGCCGAGCGCGCCTATGACGAGAAGCAAGCCCTGGCGCTGCAACAGAAGTTGCGGCGCAACGAGTTCACGCTGGAGGATTTCCGCGACCAGCTGCGTGCGGTGCGGCAGATGGGCTCGATGGGGGAGCTGCTCAACATGATTCCGGGCATGAAGAAAATGACCCGGGGTATGGACATGGGCTCCGCCGAGCAGGAGCTCAAGCAGGTGGAAGCGATCATCGGCTCCATGACCAACCAGGAGCGCCGCAACCATCTCATTTTGAACGGCAGCCGCCGCAAACGCATCGCCCTCGGCAGCGGCACCACGGTGGCCGACGTGAATCGGTTTCTCAAGCAATTTCAGCAGACCAAAAAAGTGATGAAGCAGATGAGCAAGTTCGCCGGCCGCGGAATGCCCAATTTTTCTACGTGATTGCCGGCCCCAACCGAGAGGAGTACAGTTCATTCATGGCAACTACTATTCGTCTGGCGCGGCATGGCGCCAAGAAGCATCCGTTCTACCGTATCGTCGTGGCCGACACTCGCGCCCCACGCAATGGTCGCCGATTGGAGCAGATTGGGACCTACGATCCGGCGAAAACACCCGCGGCGATCAAGATCGAGGCTGACAAGTTGGCCGTGTGGCTCGGCCGCGGCGCGCGCCCCTCGCTGACCGTGTCGCAGCTGCTCAAACGCTGCGGCCTCGCGACAACTCATGTGGCCATGCCGACCCCAGACTCCGGGGAGGTCGATCATGAAGGAACTGGTTCAACTCCTGGCCCGATCACTGGTTAGCTTTCCAGACGCCGTCGAAGTCAAAGAGACGCAAGGCGAGACCGCCTCGATTCTCGAGCTCAAGGTTGCCAAAGAAGACCTCGGGCGCATCATCGGCAAGCAAGGGCGTACCGCGAAGTCGATCCGCACGATTCTCAACGCCGCGGCTTCGCGCACCAACCGCAAGGTGGTGCTGGAAATCGTCGAGGAGAAGTAAGTCGCCGACCCGCGACCCACTCTTATCGTGGCCACAGACGGCGCACCACACGTCGCGGACAGCGCAGCCCCGTTGACGCCGAACGACCTGATCGCATTGGGATATATCGCTGGCCCCCATGCGACACACGGTGAGTTGCGGGTGCGCCCTTTCAACCCCGATTCCACGACCCTCCAGGCCGGCGCTATGGTGGTGCTGCGCCAGGGGCAGCGCAGCGAAGCGCGCGTCATCACCGCCGTTCGCCGACACAAGCACTACCTCCTTGTCACCTTGCGCGGCTGCGATTCCATGGATGCGGCCGAAGCCCTCAAAGGCCACGAGGTGTGTGTCCGCGAAGCCGATCTCCCGGACATCGGTCCTGGCGAGGTCTATCATTATGAGCTCGTCGGCATGCGGGTCATCACGACGACCGGTGACGACCTCGGGACCGTGGCCGAGGTGATGCCCACACCAAGCAACGATATCTGCATCGTGCGCGCGCGCGAGCGCGAATACCTGATTCCGCTGATCGACAGCGTCGTCAAGCAACTCGACCGCGCGCAGCGCCGCCTGATCATCGACCCCATGCCCGGCCTCCTCGATTAGGCCTGCGGTCGACGTCTTTTCTATGGACCGCTCCCCCCTTCGGGGCGCCTCAGGGCAGGATTGGTCGCTAGGGCCTGCGGCCGGTGTCTCTTCTATGGCCCGCTCCCGTTGGTCGCTGCGCGCTGCCAAGTCCGATAGGCTGCTAGGGGCTGTCACGTCCGACAGGGCCTGCCGCCGACGTCTCTCATGCGCTTCCACATCCTGACACTCTTTCCCGAGCTGTTCACCTCGGTGCTGTCCGCGACCATGCTGCAGAAGGGACAGGAGCGCGGCGCGCTGCAGTTCGCGCTGCACAACATCCGTGACTACGCCACCGACAAGCATCGGGTGACCGACGACGCGCCGTACGGTGGCGGGCAAGGCATGGTGATGAAACCCGAACCAGTGGTGGCGGCACTGGAAGCACTGGGCAGCGGACCGGCGCGCCCCTGGCGAATTCTGCTATCGCCGCAGGGGCAACCGCTGACGCAGGCACGCGCGGCGGCGCTGGCCACCCGCGATCAGTTGGTCCTCGTCTGCGGTCGCTATGAGGGTGTCGACGAACGCGTGCGCGCCTTCGTGGATCAGGAGCTCTCCGTCGGGGATTTCATTCTCTCCGGCGGTGAGGTCGCGGCGCTGGTCGTGATCGACGCGGTCAGCCGTCTCGTTCCCGGCGTACTCGGCTGCAGCGACTCCGCGACCATCGAGTCTTTCAGTGAAGGGCTGCTCGAATATCCGCAGTACACCCGGCCTCCCGAGTTCCGCGCTTTGCAGGTTCCCGAGATCCTGCTGTCGGGCGATCATGCCGCCATCGCGCGCTGGCGGCGCCAGGAAGCCCTGCGCCGCACCTTCGAACGCCGCCCCGACCTGCTGGAGCGCGCCGCGTTGAATGCAGCGGATCGCGCCTTCCTGGCCACGCTGGTGGCTGACCGCTAACCTGCATCGGACGCGAAGAGTCACGCCAAGACGCCTAGCCGCAAAGAAGCGCCAAGATCAGAAATGTCGCTTGCACTTCGATCATACCTGCGTGAGCACAAATTCATTCATTGGGGTTGCGCCCGGCGCCTTGTCCTTTGCGGCTTTGCGTCTTTGCGCGAGACATTCTTCCTTCCGCTCTGGCCTCCCAGCCTGTCGGACTTGGCAGTGCCAAGCCACGAATCCTGTCCTGAGGCTCCCCGAAGGGGGGACCGGCCCATAGGGGACCGGTCCACAAAAGAGACGGCGACTGCAGGTCATGGCTGATCTCTACCTGGTGCTGCTACACCATCCCGTGCTCGACAAGAACGGCCTCGTGGTCACCACGGCGCTGACGAACATGGACATTCACGACATCGCGCGCACCGCGCGAACCTATGGGGTGCGCCGCTTCTACGTGGCGCACCCGGTCAAGGCCCTGCAGGTCCTCGCCGCCAAGATCATGGAGCATTGGGACACCGGCTACGGCAGCACGTACAACATCACCCGCAAGGACGCCCTGAGCCTGGTGCGTCTAGAGCACGACCTCGACAGCACCCTGTTGACCCTGGAGCGCGAGAGCGGCATGCGCCCGCGCCTGGTCGTCACGTCGGCGCGTGGCGGCCCGCAGCGCACCAGCTTCGCCAGCTTGCGTGCCCAGCTGGAAAGCAGCAACGAGCCACACCTGCTCGTCTTTGGTACCGGCTGGGGGCTCACGCCGGAGATCATCGAGCGTGCCGACGTCATCGTCGAGCCCGTCTGCGGGCCGACAGACTACAACCACCTCTCGGTACGGTCGGCGGCCGCCGTCATCCTTGACCGCTTGCGCGGTGCACGCTAAGGAAGGCGTTCCTCAGTAACGAGGAGTGGGCATTCGAGGCCTCCGGGGAAGCGAAGGCATGTTCTTCGAAACCTTCGACCCTTGGACCCGACCCGAAGCCAAACCGAGGTGGTGCCATGACGCTCATCGATACGATCGAAGGCGAACAGCTCAAGAGTGACATTCCCGTCTTCAAGCCCGGCGACACCGTGCGCGTGCACGTCAAGGTCATCGAGGGCGAAAAGGAGCGCATCCAGGTATTCGAGGGTGTCGTGCTGCGCCGCAGCGGTGGCGCCAACCGCGAGACCTTCACGGTTCGCAAGATCTCCTACGGCGTCGGCGTCGAGCGCACCTTTCCGGTGCACTCCCCACGCATCGACAAGATCGACGTCATGACCCGCGGGGTCGTGCGCCGCGCCAAGCTGTACTACCTCCGCAAGCTCTCCGGCAAAGCCGCCCGCATCGAAGAAGAAGTCACCACCCGCTGAGGGGCCTGCGGCCGGCGTCTTTTCTACGCGACCGCTCCCCGTTGGGTCGCTATGCGGTGCCATCGCAAAAGCTCTACTTGTGAGCGGCATCCTCCTTTCGCCATCGCAGAGTCTAGTAGCCCGGCGGAGGTGGCAACGCGCAGCGACCCAACGTGAAGCGGATGATAGAAGGGACGCCGCAGCCCCGCAGGCCCCTCAGCGGGGCTTCTCGAAGCGCACCGGCAGGCGGCCGAGGACACGGAACAGCGAACGGCCCCATTCGAGCTCCTGGCTCTGCAGCTCGAGGCCGCGGAAGCGCCGCACCAGACCACCGATCGCCGCTTGCGCTTCCATGCGCGCCAGATGCGCGCCCAGGCAGAAGTGCACGCCGCCGCCGAAGGCGAGATGGTCGTTGTCTGCACGCGTGATGTCGAAGCGCTGCGGATCGTGAAAATGCGCCGGGTCACGGTTGGCCGCCGCCAACATGCACATCACCGGCCGGTCACAGGGGATCACCTTGTCGCCGAAACGCGTCTCCTCACGCGTGATGCGCACCGTCAGCAGGATGGGCCCGTCGTAGCGCAGACACTCTTCCACGGCGCTCGCGATGAGTGCCGGCTGGGCGCGCAGCAGCTCCAGTTGCTGCGGGTGCCGCAGCAGCTGGAGCACACCGTTGCCGATGAGGCCGATGGTCGTCTCAAACCCGGCGATGAGCAGCCCGATCGACTGTGACAAGAGCTCGAACGCGCTCAGTCGATCACCCGCCTCTTCCGCACGGATCAGATCGCTGAGGATGTCGTCGGTCAGGTGGCGCCGATGCTCCGCGATCAGCGCATTGAAATAATTCGCCAGCTCGGCGACCGCGGCAAGACCGCGTTCGAGGACCTCAGGTGGCGCAAACGCCGCAGCCAGCAGATGCGTGGCGGCGGCGGTCCACTCCGTGAAGCGGGCGCGATCGGCAAGCGGTACGCCCATCATCTCGCAGATGACCGTCGACGGCACCGGCAGCGCCAGATCGGCGATGATGTCCATCTCGCCGCGCGCGGCGACACGATCGAGGAGCTCATCGACCAGCGCCTGGACGCGCGCCCGCAAACCGTCGATGACCCGCGGGCGAAAGGCCTGGTTCATCAACTTGCGCAGCCGCGTGTGATCCGGCGGGTCCTGCTGCAAGATGAACTGCCCGGGCCCGCCGGGTAGCGTCGCGCTGCTCAACGTGCTGCCATCGGCAAAGCGCACCCCGGACGGGACTTCCTTCAGCATGCGCACGACGTCGTCGTAGCGGGTCAGCCGAAATAGGCCGATCGGCGTCTCGTTGACCGGATCATGCTCCTGCAGCCGCCGCAACAGCGGATATGGATCGGCGCGAAATCCCGGATCAAGCGGGTTGACGCCGAGCCACGGATCGTCTTTCCAGGAATCGTCCTGGCCATCACCAGGGTTCGCCGTTGCCTCCATCGTGCCTCCTCGGCGCTCATGACCCCTTCGAATTCATGAGCTACCGTGGTCTGATGCTGTACATGGGTCCCAGGCTACTGACAACAGGGATGCGAGCGCAGTGATGACGCAGAGCAGCTGCAGCTGCAGGATGACGGCACAGAAGGACCAGTGAGCAAGTGGGAGGAATGCGCCTCCCGTGGGATCTGCAGGGACCCGGCCGAAAAACCACATTCAGACTGTTCCGAAATGAGGGCGCCATGACGAAGATCGTGATCACTGGGCTTGTCGGAGTGCATCTCATCGTCGCGATCTGGCACGGCGGGGCCCACACTGAGCTCGCGATCGCCCTTCCCCCAATGAAATCGTTCTTCGTGTACGCCGTCGTCATTGTCGCCCCGATTGCGGCCGCGGCTCTTGCCTGGACTCGCTACCAGTCGACGGCGCTTTGGCTGTTCCTGCTTTCGATGCTGAGCTCCTGTCTGTTCGGCGTGTATCACCATTACGTCTTGATATCGCCCGACAACATCGGGCATCTGCCGGCAGGGAGCGTCGCGTCGCACTCGCACTTCATCGCCAGTGCTGCGGTGCTGGCGCTGACCGAGCTGTTCGCTGCACTCTGGGGAGCGTTTGCTCTGGGGGTGCACCATGCGCAGACCGCGGGTCCTGGCGGCTTGGTGGATTTGGAAGTGCGCAGCGACCCAACGGGGAGCGGGCCACAAAAGAGACGCTGACCGCAGGTCCCAGCAGACTGTCGCACTTTCTCCGAAGAAGAAAATGGAAAACCGGAAACAGGAAACCGGAAATTAAGGACTGGTCAACGTACCGGCCATCCCATTTGCCTGTTTTCCGTTTCCTGTTTCCGGTTTCCTGTTTTTCATTTTTTTCAGTCTGCCACACCGTCGTCACACACTTCACCGGTTGCTGGCCACCACCTGCTTCCAGCGAAACGGCGTCAGCTGCTGGCCGAGGTAGCTGGTCGGGAAGTGCGCGATGTGACCGATGCCGACACGCCCCGCGAACGGAGTGTTGGGTCGGAGGAAGCTGCGGAAGAGGTGATCCCACACGTTCAGGACCGCACCATAGTTGGTGTTGCCTTCGCGCGCGTCGGTCGAGTGGTGCCAGCGATGCACGTTGGGAGAGCTCCACAGCCAATCGATCCACGGCGGCGTGCGCATGTCGATGTTGCAGTGCTGCACCTGCCCATACACCGCACGGAAGATGAAGTACGGCGTCAGCGCGTCAGTGCCGATGCCCAGCAACGCCAGCGGCACCGATTCGCAGCTGATGATCAGGAACAGATCGAGGACGTGGAAGCGCGTCGCGTTCAGCCAATAGAGCCGCGTCGCGCCGTGATGCGCCGCGTGCAAGCGCCAGACCCATGGGTGCTCGTGCGAGATGCGGTGATAGATATAGTGACCAAGCTCCCCGAGCACGAGAGCGAGAAAGAGCTGGACGAGCATCGGCGCACCGCGCGGCCACAACGGGCCACCCGCGATACTCGCCACCCACGCCGAGAGCAGCACCAGCGGGCCGACGACGACGGCACCGACCAGCCCCTGTGCAAGCGGGCCGGTCAGGGTCAGGTGCAGCGCATCGGCGCCGACATCTCCCTGCGAATGGTTCCAGTCCGGTCGGTAGGGGAAGAGGCGCTCGATCAGCGCGAGCAGCGGATAGAAGATCAACAAGGCGGGGAGAACTTCGAGCCCTGGGTACGGGCTACCTGCCACCGCGAGCGGGTTGGACAAGCTGAGCCGCGGTGCGAACAGCGCGTATGCGATCATCGCCGCGACGATCAGCGGGAAGAGCACGTGCGGTGCGACGCGACGCATTTGAGGACGATGTCACGAGCCTCCGAGACGTGCAATCGCGAGCGCACCCAATTGACTCGACTATGCTGCGCGTATACTGCTTTTCGCTAAAATGGTAGGCCGTATGGTGGAGGAAATGGAGCTATGCTTCGCGCGCGGCTGACACTCTCACCGATCTTGGTACGCAGCCGCCAATGACACCGCTTCGCTTCAGTCCCGCACCTTATCCCGCCGGCCTGCGCCTGGCGCTGTGTGCCGCGACAGCGGCCGTCATCGCTGCTGCCGGTTTGGTCCGCCCTGCAGCCGCCCGGCGACCGACGCGCCGGACTATATCACCGGCGCGATGGCGCCGCTGGCGGATGCGTACGTGACCGCGAACGCGAATTTCGCGTCGATCGGCTATCGCGCCTTGCCCATGTCGGAGCAGGATGCCATCGAAGAACAGGCAGCGCTCCAAGCCGTGACCGCCGTCGCGTCACAAGCGCAGCAGGTGGACGCTTACGTGCTCCGCGTGTGCGGCTTCCAGTTCGCCCTGAATGGGGTCTGAGCGTCGAAGCGCTTACTGGTCGTGAAACCCGGGCATCACTTCTACGTGGGTGCATCAGGCAAGCTACGCGATTCTCCTTCCTCTCAGTGCCCACCCCTGCTAGGGTGCGCCACCGAGGATCGAACATGCCGAAGAAAATCAAGCCGAAGCCGCGGCGCCCGAAGGAGTCAAAACGGATCGGGCGGGCGCGACGCATTCCGGACATCAAGCCGGGCCGCTACGCCGACGGGATGCCGTTCAACGAGGTCCAGTACCTCGAGTGCAAGATCATCCTGCGGCCGAACCATTTCACCTCACGCAAGAGCTTCTTCGACTTCGCCAAGGTGATGCGGCGACCGGCCGAGGAGGCCGGGGTCGTCTTTTCCAGCGACGGGTTCGCGAACGTTCCCCTGCAGATCCGCGAAGTGCTCTTCATGGATACCGCGGATTTCCGCCTCTACAACCACGCGTTCATTCTGCGCCGACGGATCCCCTACGCGGAAGGGTTCCCGATCGGCGACCCCGAGATCGTCTTCAAGTTTCGCTATCCGGACATCCAGAAGACCGCGGAAGTCGACGTGCGGCCGAACATTCGCGGTGACTTCAGGATCAAGTTCAAAGCCGAGATGCTGCCGCTGAAGGACCGTCTCGGTGGAATGCGGATTCTGTTCTCGCACAACGTGGAGTTCGGGCTGAGTGCCTTGGAGGAGGGCGATCACACCTCGCTGGAAACGATCGTCGAAATGCTGCCGGCGCTGGCATCCATCAAGCGGGCTCCGGGTGAAAAGGTCGAGCTGGTCGGCGGCACGATCGTCGAGGAGGTGTTGCAGGATATCGGCGTCCTGAACTTCGGAGCCGGCATCACCGCAGGCGCCAACGTCGCTCTTTGGCGAACCCGTGGCGAGCATCGCCCGCTCATCGGCGAGTTTGCGTTCCAGATCAAGTTCAAGCGGCGCGAGGATCTGAACGATCAGGCGTTGCGGCGGGCCGAAGCGTTCTTCCTCGGACTGCAGGATGCCGCCAAGGACTGGATTGCCCTCGGGGCCACGAAGACCGGGGTCGTCTACCGCCTGAAGGGCAACCCGCCCCACGCCCACGAGTGAGACGCCGGGGCTAGCAGCCTGTCGAACTTGGAAATGTGCAGCGACCCAATCCTGTCCTGAGGCTCCCCGAAGGGGGGAGCGGACCATGGAAGAACGCCGACCGCAGGTCCTACGCGCGCGCGGTCTCCGCACCCGCGGCTACGACGGTGTTGCGCCCCATGCTCTTGGCCCTGAACAATGCCTGGTCGGCGAGCCCCAGGAGCGCTTGCATGTCCGGCGCGTCGTCGGGATACGCGGCGACGCCGCAGCTGGCACTCAGGCGCACCGCGCGTCCGACTTCGGTCAGAAATGTGCGCGCGCCGATGCACGTTTGAATCTCACCCGCCGTCGCCAGCGCCTGCGCTTTGGTGGAGCCGGGCATGACAATCACGAACTCGTCGCCGGCATAGGCGACGGCGAAGGCCGGTTCACGAATGCACGATTGGATGACCTGCGCGACTTCCTGAATCACGCGGCTGCCGTTGAGGTGTCCGTGCGTGTCAACCACCTCCTTGAAACGGTCGAGGTCCGTAAAGATGACCGCGCACGGCGCAACCTCGGCTGCCAGCAGGGTGTCGAGCTGCCGATAGAGGTAGCGTGTGTTGTAGGCGCCGGTCAGATTGTCGTGTTCGGACAGAAAGCGAAAGCGCTCCTCGCTGGCGCGCAACGCCTCCTCGGCGCGCTTGCGTTCGGTAATGTCGATGAACGCCGTGATGACGCGCGCCCGCGTGCCGGTCAAGCCGGGGACCACGGTCGTATGGGCGAGCACGTTCCGCTGGTTGCCGCCGAGCGTGCGAATAGCCGCCTCGCCGTGTTGCGACGCAATCTGCCCGGTGGCCAGGTCGCGCATGATGCCGCAAATGAAGGCGGTGAAGGGCACGCGATCGATCACATAGGGAAACGCGTTGAGGGCTCGCAGGTCGTCGGTCTCGAACAACTGCATGGCCGCGGCGTTCATGTCGGTCACCTTGACCAGATCGAGATATCCCTCCGCCGCCTCCGGGTGCTCCTGCAGGAGCTCGATCTCGGTCGCGCCACCTTGCAACGCATCAAGCTGGGCTTTCAACGCCGAGACGTCGCGCTCCACGAGCGCGATCGGCGTCGACTGGAACAGGACGCGGTAGCGCTGCTCGCTGTCGCGCAGCGCCTCCTCGGCGCGCTTACGCTCGGTGGTATCGATGCCGATCGACAGCAACTCGCGCACCGCGCCGGCGCTGTCGTGCAAGACGCGATTGCGCCAGGTGATCCAGACGCGCTCGCCGTTGCGGCGCATGTTCTCGTTCTCGTTGTTCACGTAGCGGTCCGGATACCGCAACAGCTCGGCGATCATCGCCGCCAGGTCGCGTCCGGAGGTTTCGGTCTGTGGAACGATCGTACCGACCACGGAGCGGCCCACCAGCTCGTCATGCGGAAAGCCGAAGAATTCGAGCCCGAAGTCGTTGAGGAAGGTCACCCGGCCTTGCAGATCCCAGCGCAGCACGATCGAGTTCGCACTCTGGACCAGCTCGCGGTAGCTGAGCTCGTCGGCATCGGGCGCCAGCGGCGATCCGCTGTCCAAACGTTCGCGCAGCGTGGCGACCTCGCGCCGCAGCGCCTCCAGCTCGGTGAGTATTTCCTTGCCCGGCGGGATATGGCTCATGGCGACTATGCGCAGAGGTTAGTGCAGTGAGTCCACCATCGGCTCGGTGAACCGCGCTAGACGCTTCGTTAAAGTGATACATTCCGCGCAGAAATCGAGCCTCACCAATCCATCAGGCTCTGGGGCAAGGGGCGGCAGGAAATCGGGTGTCTCCCTGAAGCATGACCGTAAAATGTCCGGTGCCGCATACCCGGTGTGGTACGTCACGCCGCGCGGAATGGTCTTGCCGCAGACATCGCAGAACCTTTGATCGTCCTTGAACACCACGAGCCGCGTAACAGCTGGAGTGTGACTTTGCAATCACGTCAGCGGCCAGCGCCCGATGGAGCAGAGCGACCCGCGCCGACCAAAACTTCCCGAGCTTCTTGAAGTGGAGCGACGGGTGTTTCGGATCGCTTTTGAGGAGCGCATAGCTCTTGTCCGCCAAGGTTCGAACCTCCTCCGGCAGCGCAACATAGCGTTCCCAGAAGCGCGAGCTCGCCGAATGTTTCACAGAGGCCGGGTCTTCCCGCCGCGATGCTCGGCGAGAGCTTCATCGGCGAGAAAATCAAGCTTCCCGGTGGCCGAGTCAGCTTCGATCTGCCGATCCCACCGGGCATGGTCGTCTTCAATGAACCACTGACGCAACCGCGCGAACGCTTGATCGTCGAGACTCTTGATCTGCTGCTCAATCTGTTCAACGCCGCTCATGCCGTGCTCCGATCGACACCGATTCTAGCGCAAACCTCGCGAGGTGCCGAACGCCGCGGCTCTGCGGCGCGCATCTTTCCCGCGCGTCCGCAGCAGCCGGCCGGTTCGGCTCGCTGGTGGCTGTCGGAATTGGCGCGGGACAGCATCTTGTGCATGACGGAGTCACAGCCCTCCTCTCCCGCATCACCCGCGGGAGAGGATTGAGGTGAGGGCTTCCATCTTGCGACGCAGGCTTCATATCGCATGCCCAGCCCGCCCCCGCCAAGGTGGCCCTCACCCTCTCCCGCGGTGATGCGGGAGAGGGGATGCTGCCTGCTCGCCTCTTCATTCCAATCACGCTCGCCACGCCAGCGCCACTCGTATGCACCGCAACAAGATCAACACGGCGATCGCCCGCGAACTCTCGGGCTTCATGTGGCACATTGCCATGCTCACCACCATCAACCCGCCCCCCGCTCAGCGCCCTGAGGTCTACCGCCTCAAGGCCGCCGTCAACAAACGACCGAAGCCCGGACGTACTCGCGCTCGGGTCGCGGCTCCAGCGGCCTGAGCGGCATCGGTCCCCAACGGGTGAAGCGCGAGAGTCGTAAATTGGACAGCGGGAGAAGACACCACGCAAGGAGGTGATCGTCCAGCACATCACAGCTGATCGATGGGGTCGGACAGGCGGTAGACGGATATCAGCAGACCAACCGCCGCTACGAGACGCTACCGCCTGTCCGACCCCATCGATCTACATCGATTGCAACATACTCCAGGCTGCTGGAGGCGGGAGACCTTCGTGCTACTTGCAAACGTCAGCCATATCAACGCCGCGGGTCAGGCGCGGCGGGCGCCAGTGGAACCCGGCTCTGGCCCGCCGTCGCCTGCAGCCGCTAAGTTAGATTGTGCCGGATCGTCATGGTTCCCTTCTGGCGAAATGACACTGTATGCGAAGACCGAACCGGGGGGCACGGACTCGAGTCGTACGCCGTTCAGCAAAGGACCGCCGACAAAGTAGACGAACGGCCCTCGACGTCCTGTCCAGTTCACTCCAAACGCCCGGGGCTGATGGCCGCTGATGATCGCAACGATAAGTGGCCGGCCAGCGCTATCCAGCGCAGCGACACCGATGTCGAATCACGGCCTTATCTGTTCAGGCCCAAGGTAAACGCGATCTACGATCTCTTCTAATATATCGTTCAGTTCTACGGGAACGTGTGCGATCCATTGGAAGCGGGGCGGTCGTAGCAATGGCTGGCCGAGTCTATCCTCCGCGAGTTTCAAAACGTCCTCAACGGCGGCCCGAACAAGGGCCTTGAAGGCAGCGCGGTCCATTCCACAAAATCTAAGAAGAGAAAGTCCGAGACACCCATGGTAGTAGACACGGGCAGCCCAGGCATTGAAAACCTGGATGATCCTATACGGCTCGGGAAGCGGCCACCGGACGCTCTGCCCGCGTCGACACTGCGGGCTTGCGCTGTACGCGCAGACAGGGCGGGCGGGGTGGTGCGGCTGACTGGCCCGCGGCGGTGCGTCAGCGGCTGCGCGTTACGCGGCGGTGCGAAATACC
>Ga0265331_10000664_pt1 | contig 29706 bp, 22 predicted proteins | sample 41923metaG_FD_202088 | JGI IMG/M metagenome (GOLD analysis project Ga0265331, IMG submission 202088) | Rhizosphere microbial communities from Carex aquatilis grown in University of Washington, Seatle, WA, United States - 4-19-23 metaG | ecosystem: Host-associated > Plants > Roots > Rhizosphere... | reverse complement strand
GAGCCGGGGCATTTCCGCTTCCACGCGAATGGCGAGGCCGTTGTCCGGCTCGAAGCCAGGTTCGGCTACGCGCACAAAGGCGTCGAGGCGCTCATGCGGGGAGCCGATCTTGAACACGCGGCGAAGCTAGCGGGCCGGGTGTGTGGCGACAGCACGGTTGCCTACACCGTCGCTTTTGCGCGCGCTGCCGAAGCAGCGCTTGGAGTGGACGTACCTTCACGCGCACATTGGTTGCGGGCGCTCATGGCCGAACTGGAACGTCTGGCCAATCATCTTGGCGACATCGGCGCCATCTGCAACGACGCATCGTTCGCGCTGATGCAGGCTCATTGCGCCGTTCTGCGCGAGCGCGTGCTGCGCGCGGCAGACTTATGTTTCGGCCATCGCCTGATGCGCGATTGCGTCGTGCCCGGCGGCGTTGCCCTGAATCTGAAGGACGATAGCATCCCCGTATTGCGCGAACTTCTCGCGGAGATCGGGCGGAGGTTTCCCGCCCTCGTCGAGCTGTATGACAACACGGCCTCGCTTCAGGACCGCACCGTCGCGACCGGGATTCTCAAGCCCGAGCTCGCGCAGCAATATGGTGCGAGCGGTTATGTGGGCCGCGCCTCGGGGCGCTCCTTCGACGCGCGCCGGGCGCTTGCCTATCCGCCTTACGACCAACTCGCGTTCGAAGTCCCCGTATTGCATGAGGGGGATGTCAACGCACGCGTCTGGATCCGCATCCACGAAGTCAAACAGAGCATGATGCTGATCGAACAAATTCTCGGCGGCCTCCCGAATGGAACGCTACGCGCCACGATTCCGAGCGGTGCGGGCGAGGGGCTTGCTATCATAGAAGGATTCCGGGGCGATGTTCTGGCGTGGCTGCGCCTCGATGTCGATGGGCGCGTCGCGCGTTGCCATTTGCGCGATCCGTCCTGGTTCCAGTGGCCGCTTCTGGAAGCCGCGATCGAAGGCAACATCGTGGCGGACTTCCCGTTGTGCAACAAATCGTTCAATTGCGCCTATTCCGGCTGCGACCTGTGAGGCCATGATGCGCAAATTGCTGTTCCAGGGACTTGTCCGCTCGCCGCTCACCGAGCCGCGGCCCTTTGCGGACGATGCGGAACTGATAGCGCTCGCGACCAAGCTGGACAGCGCGGCGCGCCGCCGCCTCGGTCGCAGCCTCTCCATCCGCGAAGTGGATGCGGGTTCCTGCAACGGCTGCGAATTGGAAATCCATGCGCTCAACAATGCGTTCTACGACCTCGAACGCTTCGGATTGAAATTCGTCGCGTCACCTCGCCACGCGGACGTGCTATTCGTCACAGGTCCCGTAACGAAGAACATGCGCGAGGCCCTGGAGCGCACCTATCGGGCTATGCCGTCGCCGAAATGGGTGGTGGCAGTGGGCGATTGCGCGCTCGACGGCGGAATGTTTGCCGGAAGTTACGCCGTGATGGGCGGAGTTTCGACGGTTCTGCCGGTGGACCTTCACATCAAGGGATGCCCGCCTCGACCTCAAGCCCTGCTTGCGGGACTCCTCGCGCTGATCGAGGCCCGGCGAGCAAACATCAATCAACACACAGCACAGGTTGACCCATGATCAGAGTGGACCAGCACATCTCGCCCTTCGGTACCGTCACGATCTTTCGAACGAAATCGACCGGGTCGCTTGTTTACAAGCAGGGCGGTTGTTGCCAGAGCGAAGCCGACAACAATGGTGTAAGCTTGGCATCTTACATCCACGCCATATTCGGTCTGATCCTTCAGACATCAGCTCAAAGCATACTCCTGATCGGTTGTGGCGGCGGCACGCTGGGCACAATGCTGGCGCGTAGAAACCGCGAGGTAACAGCCGTAGATGTGAACCCGGCCGCCTTTGCCTTTGCCCGGCAGTATTTCGATTTGCCGGAAAGCGTCGATTGCAGGGTGGCGGACGGCCGCAAATTCCTTTTGTCCGACAGCCGCCGCTACGATGCGATCGTGCTGGATGCGTTTCAGGGAGATCATGTTCCCTCCCACCTACAATCCCTGGACTTCTTTACTCTAGTACAGTCGCGTCTCACATCGCGTGGAGCGATGTTCGCCAACGTATATGTCACCCACGATCTCGACGACACGCCGGACAGGATCGTCAATTGCATGGCCAATGTCTGGCCAGATGTGCGCTTGTTAGACAGCCAGGGCTGGAGAAACCGCAATGCCATAGCGATGGCGGGCTACGTCTCGATATTGAAGGTACCCCTCCTTCTGGAACGGCCTCAGATTGATGCGGATGAGATTGAAGTGGAATTGGCAACGATGAGATTTCGCAATTGGAAAAGTTTGTAGCGCCTCTAATCCAAAATTCTACTCGCATGAGACAGGAAATTTCCACATGGAAGTGATGGCTGGCGATTGGTACAGGTATAGGGCGCAAAGGTTCTATATTCCCGGCGGCCACGGCGCGTCCTTGCATCGAGATCGGAAGTTGAGACTAGCGCCCTTGGCCTCCGAATTGTCGTTGCGGCCCGGGCTAATAACTAAAACTCCCTAAGAATCAATGGAATTGCTCCGCTTTCTGGTTCTGGGCGAGAGCAAAGTGAGAGCCAGACTGCGTACCGCACCATTCTCATTTCAATGACTTACGCGATTTCCGAAAACGTCACTTTTTTGGCGCGAAGCAGGCATCAATTGGCCGACGCCGATGAGGGCTTACCCTTGGCTGGCTTACTGATTTCCAGATATCAAATTCAAACCTGAGGTTGTTCGACCCAAGCATAGGCACCTTGTCGACTTGATTTTGGCTTTACGCCTTTCCACTCAAGCAGCGGAAAATGAGGCGGCGGAAGCAAGGGAATCCAGGCCACGGCTGTTCGCATCCAGGTGCCATCATCACAGTCCCACGTGCCCCGAAATTTCCTGCCTTCGGCAGTAACCCCGCCCGGGCTCCAATAAGCTCGAAACCAGCTCGGTTCGACAGGCTCCGACGGCAGAGTAGTTGCCGTCGCAATTCCGTACACGAAAATCCAGGTACCATCCCGCGGAGCGGATGCCATCCCATAAGCAGGTGTCGATATAGGAGATGAATTTGGAGATTTCACTTTCTTATTTGCCATCGGATATTCCGGTGAATTTTCGAGATTGGTGTTGGGCGCCATCAGACAATCAATGCTGTGTGTTCAATGATTTTCGTTGAGCCAGTTTTCCACCAGCTCCAATTGTTGGCGCACGATAGCAAGTGTGCCCAAGTTCAGTTCGAACACTACTGGCCCTTCTTCAACAGATTCGAGTGCCAAGCCTGCTCGCCCGTCCGGGCGCTTCACCACCCATGACGACTTCACCTTGATTGTCGGAAAAAGCGTAAGAACAATATCTTCATCGACATCCGTTGTTCCTTCGGTCTCTTTGGAATTTTGCATTCTGTTCCCCTAATAGCAGGCAACAACCGTCGGCAAATCTGGATCCGTTCGCCTATAGCCAAGCCGCGGCGCAAGGGAGCGCTTGTTGATCAATTCGCAACTCTCAATTTGACTGAAGGACAAGAGCTTCCATCCCGATCCGGTCACATCAAATGTGCCGGGTTGCGACGTTTGCCAGACGCGTATCGCCATTTCTCCGCTCTCCGTGGTTCCGAGCGCGTGTACCTCGACGGTACAAAGCATCCCTTCGAATCGGATCCGGAGGCATAAGCTCCTTGCGAGCGCTTCCCGGGCTAGTTGTTCGATATTCATGGATTCCAATGGCTATTTCGCTGACACGTTGCCGACCAAAAGGGTGTCGAACTATCCCCCTAACTAAGGGGGTTGCATCGCCACTTGTTTGATCCCCACCCGCTAGCCGTTGCCCGGCGGCAACGAAAGGCTGCACCCTGCTGAACAGCACCCTGACGCCAAAGCGCCGTTTAGTGGCGCTTCCCATTTATCAAGGACTCTGAAGCACTTCACAAACTGGTCGCTCTGAACCGGTTGTTTGCCCAGCCAAAATGCAAGAGATAGCCACTCGGTCCAAAGACACCGCCTCCTTCGAGCACCCGACGGTTCAACCCAAATCTTCAAATTCGCGGCCAAGGCCCAATCTCAAAGCTGTTGATGAGTGCCAGCTTTCAAGAAACTCCGACGCATCCGCGGCGAGTTTCGTTTGTTCGCTACGGCGACTCTTGTTAACCTTGTTGGGTAGTGCGGTGGGGGCTATACGCATGCTACTGCTCGCGACCGCTCTCGCTCCATCATCGTTCCCAACATCGGCGGTTTTGCCGGCGTCTCGCTGAAGTTCCAAAAAGCCAAAATCAGTCTGGGCTATCGTGGAGACTTCTTCTTCAATGCCACCGACGACGGTATAGATACGCGCAATATCGCCAATCAGGATTTCTACGGCCCGTTCGCCACAATTAGCATTGGCCTGGGGGGCTAGCGAGGAGAGCATTCTCTCCCTGAAGGGCGGCGGAGCAATCCGCCGCCTTTTCCTTTGCCTGTGCGTAGCGGTGTCTTGAAATAATATTGCACCCAAACTCCAATTTTTCTCTGCCTGCGGTCATCCCTTTTTCGATCTGGTTCGTCAGACAAGGTGAAGTCCCGAGTATTTGCCCTCGAAAGGCAGCATGCTTGGGGGGATGACCGAGACATTGGACACCGATCGTGAAAGCGCCGAGACGCGCAGGCCGGGCGTGGCTGTAGACGCAGCCCAGTTGCGCGCGTGGTTCATGCACGAGGTCGTGCCGTTGGAGCCCGCCTTGACGCAATATCTGCAGCACAACTGGCGCAACAAGGCCGACATCGCCGACCTTCGGCAGGAAGTTTATGTGCGTGTGTTCGAGGCGGCGCGCGCGGGGCTGCCGGAGCGGCCCAAGCAATTCGTCTTCGCCACCGCCCGCAATCTGCTCATAGATCGTGTGCGCCGTGAGCAGATCGTCCCCATTGAGGCGGCTGCCGATCTCGATGCATTGGAGATCGCCAAGGATCTACCGGGGCCAGATCGCAATGCGATTGCGCGGGATGAATTGCGCAAGCTTCAGTCCGCACTCGATCATCTGCCGCCCAGATGCCGCGAAGCCATCGTGCTGCAGAAGGTCGAAGGTTTTTCCATTCGCGAAATCGCCGAACGGATGGGTGTTGCCGAGCCTACCGTGAAAACGCATCTGGCTGACGGGATGCGCGCCCTTGCCAACATGGTCTATGGCTCGACTGATCGGCAGGGTAAGCCATGAGCGACACCCGCGAACACTCCGCGTTACCCCCGTATACGATGGACATCGAAGCCGTAGCTGCAGAATGGATTGCCGCACGCAGCGACACCGCAAGTTGGAACGATGCCGAAAGTGCCAAGCTTGAAGCTTGGCTCGCGGAATCCGCCACTCATGAAGTGGCCTATCTGAGATTGCTGTCCTTGTGGAATAGCGCCGATCGCTTGGCTGTTCTGCGTCGCCCGATGCGTTCCGAATTCTCAGCACCTGTGAGCGCACGCAAAGGACCGTTCTTGCGCGTGGCTGCGGTCATCCTTGCGATCTTGGCGGTGGGCAGCACTGCTTATTTCTATTCGCATACGCCGACCGAACGCGCCTATGCGACGCGGGTGGGCGGCAGTGAAACGATCATGCTCGCCGATGGATCGCGGATCGAGCTGAACACCAACACGGTATTGCGCACAAGGATCACGCCGGCCCAGCGTTGGGTCGCGCTGGTGCAAGGCGAGGCGTTTTTCCAGATACGGCATGATGCAGCGCACCCATTTGTCGTCGAAACGAATGGGCACCGCATCACCGACCTCGGCACAAAATTCTTAGTGAGAAACCAGGGTGAGCGCGTGGAAGTTGCGTTGATGGAAGGTCGCGCGCAGTTCGACTTTTCCGACAGACGGACACAGGCACACCCGACAGTTCTTGTGCCAGGCGACGTGGCCGTGGCAACCGCCAGCGCGATTTCGGTAACACGGAAAACGACCCAAGCGCTTTCCAACGAGTTGGCATGGCGCCGCGGCGTGCTGATCTTCGATCGGACATCGCTTGCCGACGTGGCCAACGAGGTCAATCGATACAGCGGCAAGAAGCTGGTCATAGCCGATCCCGAAGCGGCACGGCTCACAATCGGCGGCACGTTCCCGACGCGTAACGTGCGCACCATCGCTGAGGCGGCACAGGATTTCTATGGGCTTCATTTCGAAGATCACGGGGATGAAATCGTGATCTCGCGTTGAGGGGTGAGCGCGGGCTTCGCTCGCGCTCTAGCACGCGGTTGTCTACAATAGAGGGGGAAAAATGTTGAAAGCAAAACTTTTAAGCACGGCATTTCTGGGGGCGCTTGCCGTGGGCATGGTATCGGGCGTCCAAGCTTCAGATTTCAATATTCCCGGCGGTGATTTGAAAGCGGCGCTGGAATCCTATGCCCGTCAGACGGGCGTAGCCGTCCTTTATCCGGGCGATGCGATGGAAGGCGTGCACACGACGGGTGCGAAGGGAAATCTGTCGCCTGACGACGCGCTGACGCGCATTCTTTCAGGCACCGGTTTCACAATGCGCCGTCATTCCGATGGCGCCATTTCGGTGATGCGCAGCCGCTCCTCATCCATTGATGTTTCGCCCCTGCAACTTGCCCAGGCTGCACCGCCACCTCGCACTGCCGTTGAAACGGTCACGGTCACCTCATCCAAGCTAGGGGGTGCCGATGTCCAGAGCATTCCCATCGCGATCACAGCCTTGAGCCAGGAACAACTGACCTCCACACAAACTGCTGGTGGCCCCGATTTGGTGAAACAGGTTCCCAATCTCAACTTCACCAAAACGAATTTCTCTGGCTATTCGATTCAGATTCGCGGCATTGGCACGCAAGCCATTTCTGTTACTACCGATCCCGCAGTGGCCGTCGCGTTCAACGACACACCATTCATTCGCAATCACTTTTTCGAACAGGAATTCTACGACGTCAGCCAGGTCGAAGTTCTGCGCGGTCCGCAAGGAACGCTCTATGGGCGCAATGCGACGGCGGGTGTCATCAATCTCACCTCGGCCAAACCAAGCGATCAGTTTGAAGCCATGGCGAGCGCGGAGTTCGGCAACTACGGCGACAAGCGCTTCGAGGGGATGATCAACCTCCCGATCCTCGATGATCGTATCGATCTGCGCATTGCGGGTGAATGGACCAAACGAAACGGCTTTTCCTACAATGCACTGACGGACAATCGCATCGATGGCCGCGACTTGTGGTCCGGTCGCGTCACGCTCGGTTGGAAACCTCTGGAGCATTTACAGGCTTATCTCGTCTGGGAACACTTTTCCGAAGATGATGATCGGTTGAGGAGCGCCAAACAACTTTGCAAGAACACACCGTTGCCTCTATCGGTGGGCGGGGTGTCGACGGGGTTCGACCCCAATCATCCCAGCACCGTTATCGGCCAACAGTTCGGCATTTATCTGGCGCAGGGTTGCGGGCCGGTTTCTCTTTATTCTCCCGAAGCTTTCGAAGTCCCCAACGGTTACACGCTCCCTTATTACGCCGGTGTTTCATATCTAAACGCGGTAACATCTGTGAATCCTTATCGGAGTGCGACGCAATCGACAAATTTGCGCGTCATCGAATCCCAGATAGAGCCCACCTACAAAGCCAAGAATGATGTCATCGAACTGAACGCGGATTACGACATTTCACCTGCACTTACTTTCAGCTCCGCAACCGGATTCAATCAGGACTTCCTGTGGTCGACGGAAGATTACAACCGCTTCGAAGCATCGCCCGGCCTGTTCGTGCCCAATCTCGGCGGCGATCTCACCGGTGGTACATCCAGCGACGGCACATTGACCAGTCCGACAGGTGTGTTCTGTGATCCACAGCTTGGCTGCAGTGACAAGCTTCTAGCTGAAGATTTGAATCAGGAACATTCCTGGCAGCTGTCGCAGGAGTTCCGCCTGGCCTCGCATTTTTCAGGCCCTTTCAATTTCAGCGTCGGCGGAAATTACATGCACTACGAGACGCTCGAAGATTATTACGTCTTTATCAACTCACTTACTGTCTTCACCTATGAGGAGGCTCGCGGCATTGTCAACAACGTCAATGGAAACGCGCGCCCGCCATGGGTGCCTGGCGTCTCCGACAATAGCCAGTGTCTGCAGCAAAGTGCCGGTGGTTTTATATTGCACGATCCAACCCAGGGCGGCGGCAGTGTGGCTAGCGCTCTTTGTTCCTATATCGATCCCAATTCGATCGATAACCTCAACGGCAATGGCCACAACTATTTCCGTAGCATCAATCCTTACGCGCTGAATTCCTATGCAGCCTTCGGTGAGGGCTATGTCGATCTTTTTAAGAACTTAAAGCTCACCACAGGCTTGCGCTGGACGGAAGATCAGAAGCATTTCACCGATATTCCGAGCGAACTTTTGGCCGAGGGGTGGGGTTACCCTTCGACCGGCGTCGTCAATCAACAATGGGACGCAATCACTGGGCGTGCTGCGCTCAACTGGACGCCGCGCCTGAGCTTTACTGACCAAACCCTTATGTATGGTTCCTATGCGCATGGCTACAAAGCAGGCGGCGCCAATCCACCCGGCGCGGTGCTGCTTACGCTCGGCGACTTCACAACGGGTCTTCCAATCCACCCGCTCACATTCAAGCCGGAATATGTCGACGCTTTCGAATTAGGCACCAAGAACACGCTGCTCGACGGCTCGCTGACGCTCAATGGCAACCTTTTCTACTACAACTACGAGAATTACCAGATTTCGGAAATCGTTGACCGGACCTCGATTAACAACAATTTCGACGCCCATGTGAAAGGCGCGGAATTCGAGGCCACCTGGGAACCAATCCCAGGGCTTCGGTTCAATGCGAGTGGCGGCTATGAAGATGCTCGTGCCGCCAATGGCGAAAAAGCAATCGACCTAATGGATCGTACCGACAGTGCGAACCATCCCGATTGGATGGTCATCAAACCATTCCTCACCCAACCATCGAATTGCATCTTCCCCATATGGGAGGTGGCTTATCTCATCGATCTTTCCACGGCGAACAAGACCGTCGAACCAAATCCTGCTTCAAAAGCTTGCGGTGTGGCATATGGCCAAGGCTTCGATCCACTCACGAATACCACTTACACTCCCTCTCCCAGCGGTACCGATGGCTTCATCCTTCACAAACCTCTTCCTGTGGGCTATCCCGGTTACAATCCGGCAACTGCGCCAAACGATGGCGAAGGCTTCGACAAAGATCTAAGCCACAACACCTTGCCGAATGCGCCGCCATTCACTTTTTCGGCTGGCGCACAATATTCGATGCCGCTGACGTCTGATTGGGCAGGAACGCTGCGAACTGACTTTTACTGGCAAGACGATAGCTGGGCGCGCATTTTTAACGACAACCCTTATGACCGATTACACGGTTACACCAATCTCAATTTCTCACTGATCCTGACCAACCAGAACGGCTGGCAGGCGATGGGCTTCATCAAGAACGTGATGAACACCACGGCGATCACCGGCGCGTTCCTCAACTCGGACGACAGTGGGCTGACAACCAACGTATTCCTCACCGATCCGCGCCTCTTTGGCGTGCGCATCACGAAGAATTGGTAAGGGGGAACCAATGAGCGAACTGATAAATGTCGCCAATCGCCGCAACGACCTGCATTGGAAATTGCTGAGCACCGTGTCTGCCGCAACCTTGGCGATTGTTGTAGGATCGCCGAGAGACACCGCGTCAGCACAAACGGACGATCGGCCCACCCTATGGATCGAGCTCGGTGGCCAGTTAGAGTCGCTGCGAGGCAAGGAGGAAACCTACGCGCCGCCTTTTGTCTTTACCAATCTGGATGCCCCGCTCAATTCGGTTTTACCGACGAGCGCCCAACAGCCGCCGCCCCGTTCGTTCGGCGGCGAAGGTAGACTCACCTTTCAACCCGAGCACACGGATTGGGTTTTCTCTGCCGGTGTGCGCTATGGCCGTTCGAACGGCAAAAAGACGTTGCACCAGCAATCTCAAACGCAATACACAATCAAGACCTTTAAATATGGCAAGACTTACAACGGCAGGCGTTATCACGGCCACAACACGTATTCCCGTGCCGTCTTTAATCACTCGGACACCGCTTATTCCGAAACGCATGCCATTCTGGATTTCAAAGCCGGAAAGGATGTCGGGCTCGGCATTTTCGGCAAAACGACCTCTGTTCTGAGCGGTGGTATCCGCATTGCCCAATTCGAACAGCATTCCGATGTCATTTTGCGGTCTCAGCCCGCCGAGCACTTGGCAAATCACCACACCTACTACGCCCATCTGTCAGCGGGCCGCAGCTTTCACGGCATTGGTCCCTCGATTTCATGGGAGGGATCGTCGCCCTTCTTAGGACATGCCGATAGCGCGCAAGTGAGTTTCGATTGGGGTGCCAGCGGTGCCGTGTTATTCGGCCGTCAGAAAACAAAAGGGTCGCACCAAACAATAGGCCGACTTTTTTACCCCGGCACTGGCTTCAACAATAATGAGCTCAAGAGCACGCACTATCAGCGCACCATCCCGACAGACCGTTCCCATTCCGTCGTTGTCCCCAATGTTGGAGGTTTGGTGGGCGTATCGGTGAAATATCCCAATGCGAAGTTCAGTCTCGGCTACCGCGCCGATTTTTTCTTCGGCGCGATAGATCAGGGCATCGGCGTCCGAAATTCCAAGACGCAGGGTTTTTTCGGCCCTTATGCGAGTTTTGCCATCGGTCTAGGGGGCTAGAGGAGAGCGGCTATCGCAACGATTTTTTCTTCGGAACAATGGATGGTGGCATCGACGCATATAAATCCCACGACCGTAATTTCTACGGACCTTACGCCACCATAAGTATCGAATTGAACGGTTAGTAAGGAGATCCCGGGGGCGCGGCCAGGCGGCGGAGAGATCCGCCGCCTTTGCCGCGTATCGATATGCCCAACGAAGCAGGGCAGAGGCATTGCGCCTACCGCGAAAGTCATTCGACCAGCTTGCAACCGGCCTGTGTCGGTACCGTCCAGCGGCAACACGGGCATCGAACCCCCTACAACGCTTCTGGATCGGGCCGCGCCGAGGCAATAAGCTCCGTATCCCGCTGATGCAAAATATTCATCAGGGCAAGGCGGCAGCCGATCTCGTATGCCTTTGGGCGCATGTGCAAATCGAGGGAAGAATACCATGGCATCTTACACCGAAACGGGACTGCAGCTGCGTTCGATTGTGAAGAAAACCGGCGAGCTCGAGCTGTCGCTGGTCGAGGAAGCCGTGCGCGAACCCGGGCCTGACCAGGTCCTGGTTCGCGTCGAAGCGACGCCGATCAATCCCTCCGACCTTGGTATGCTGACCGGCCCGGCCGATCTGAAGACGGCGAAGGCTACCGGCACGAAACAGCGCCCGATAATTACGGCAACCGTGCCCCCAAATTTGATGCGCGGTGTTGCGGCAAGGCTCGACCAGTCGATGCAAGTGGGCAATGAAGGTGCCGGCACCGTCGTTGCTGCGGGCGCTTCGCCGGAAGCGCAGGCGCTGATGGGCAAAAAGGTCGCGATGTTCGGCGGTGCCATGTATGCGCAGTACCGCACGATCAACGCCGCAGAAGTGTTGACCCTGCCGGATGGCGCCACCGCCGTTGACGGTGCGTCGTGCTTCGTCAATCCGCTTACCGCGCTCGCCATGGTCGAGACCATGCGCATGGAAGGGCACAGCGCGCTCGTCCACACTGCGGCGGCCTCAAATCTTGGCCAGATGCTGCAGAAGATCTGCATCGCCGACGGCGTCCCGCTCGTGAATATTGTGCGCAGCGATGAGCAGGCCGCTATCCTGAAGAGGATCGGCGCCACGCATATCGTGAATTCCACCGACGGCAACTTCATGGACGCGTTGGCCGAAGCGGCAGCGCAAACCGGCGCCACAATCGGCTTCGACGCGACCGGCGGCGGCAAACTCGCGAGCCAGATCCTGACCGCAATGGAACTGGCCGCCCAGCGCAAGATGACCGGATTCAGCCGGTACGGCTCGAATGTCTTCAAGCAGGTTTATATCTATGGCGCGCTCGACACCGGCCCGACAGAACTCACACGATCTTTTGGCTTCTCCTGGTCGCTGGGCGGTTTCCTGCTGACGTCCGCGCTGCAGAAAATCGGCCCCGCCGGCGCACACAAACTGCGTGAGCGCGTGCGCAACGAACTGAAAACGACGTTCGCGAGCCACTATACCCGCACGATCTCGATGGCCGAGGCGCTCGACCTCGACACCCTATTGGCCTACAGCCGCAAAGCGACCGGCGAAAAATTCCTCATCGATCCAACCCTGGAACGATAGGCACCACCGGCATCGATCTGCAATTTCCGCTTCGCGCCAACGGCCGAATCAGCTCGCCATCAGCAAGTTCGCCCCGGGTGTTTTTGGCAGTCGCACTGTTGCGACGGTGCCCTGGCCCGGTTCGCTGGAAAGACTGAAGGTTCCGCCATGCATCTCGACCAGCCGTTTGGTGAGCGGCAGACCCAGGCCGGTGCCATCATATTTCCGCGATAGCGCCCCTTCGATTTGACCAAAAGGCGACATCGCCACATCCATTTTGTCTTTCGCGATGCCGATTCCAGTGTCGGTGATGCGGAATTCGAGCCCGCCATCCGGCGTTGCCACCGCCGACAGCGAAACCTTGCCGCCGCTGGGGGTGAACTTCACCGCGTTGCCGAGCAGGTTGATAAGAATCTGGCTCATCCGGCTGGAATCGGCGCGCACATGCGGCAGCACCTCAGCCAGCGTCACATCGTAATCGACGCCCGCTTTTTCGGCCATCTCGCGAACGATGGTGCTGGATAGCGCCACCACCCGCGCGATGTCGACATCTTCTTCGCGCAATTCCAGCTTGTCGGATTCCGCTTTGGCGAGGTCGAGAATGTTGTTGATGATGGCCAGCAGATGCGTGCCGCTATCGCAGACCATGCCGGCATATTCGGCATATCGCGCATTCAACTGACCGAACGTGCCTTGGTGCATGATGGTGGAGAAGCCAATGATGGCGTTGAGCGGTGTGCGCAGCTCATGGCTCATATTGGCAAGAAAATCGCTCTTGGCACGATTGGCAGCTTCGGCCGCGTCTTTTGCAGCGATCAATGCTTCCTGGTTGTGGCGCAATGCCTCGAAGACACGTGCCGAGCGCAGCATATAGCGCACGCGATATTTGAGGATGGTCCATTGCAGCGGCTTGCCGATGAAATCCGTCGCGCCGGCCTCATAGGCCTTCTCGATCGAGGCCACGTCGTCCAGCGCCGTTGCCTGCAGGATAGGAACGAATTGCGATACGGGATTGGCGCGCAGCTCCCGGCACAAGGTAAAGCCGTCCATGCGGGGCATGATGACGTCGGCGATGACCAGATCGGGAAGCTGCGACCAGCAGCTCTGACAGGCTTCAATGCCATCACCGGCTTCCGATACCTGAAAACCATCGGCTTCCAGTTCGGCGCGCATGATGGCGCGCACGATATCGTCGTCATCGACGATCAGGATCGAGGCCTTTCTATCCTCGCTGAACGGCAGCAAACTCATAAGTTTCTCCAGTCATGGTCGAAAAGCTCCGCAGAGCCGCAGAAAGTTCGTGATCCAAATTGACGAGCAACGGTTGCACGGCGTCAAGGCCGTGCTTGCGCGCGGTGTGTTCGATTTCGCTGGCGCGGGCCGCCAGGCGATGAACGCCCAGCGCCGCGGCACTCGACTTCAGACTGTGAGCGGTGCGCCACAATTCTTCGGCATTGCCCAAGGTAAATTGCTCGTGCAGCGACACGACAAGATTGGGTGCGGTACCGGCAAAGCGCGACACGACACGCTTGAACAACGCTTCGCCGGCCGGCCCTTTGAAGGAACTGACATTGTCCAGCACCGCATGGTCGATCGGCGAGCTTTCCGCTGCGGGTTGGGCGCCGGCGGACAGGTTGGCGGGCGCAGGTTCGGCGGGCTCGTCATTCGCAGGTACATATTCGAGTTGGCCGATCCAGCGGCGCAACGCCTCGCTCATTTGGGTTTCGTCGAACGGCTTGGTCAGGTAATCGTCCATGCCGACGTCTAGGCATTTGCGGCGGATATCGGCCAGCGCATGGGCGGTGAGCGCAACGATGGGCGTGCGCTTAGACTTGTTGTTACCGGCTTCGCGTTCGCGGATGCTTCGCGTCGCCTCGAAACCGTCCAGTTCGGGCATTTCGCAATCCATGAGCACTAGATCGAATTCTTCCTGCGCCATCAGGCGCACGGCTGCGGCACCGTTGGATGCGGTGACGACACGACAGCCCATATTTTCAAGAATGCCGGTGGCAACGTCCTGGTTCACCAGATTGTCTTCGGCGACCAGTATGCGGGCGTTGAAATGACCTTTCTGTCCCCGCGCGCAGTGGCTGACATAAAAGGGCGCGACCCCGCGTGCCGCCGAATCCGATGCGACGGCGATGAGGCTGTTGAACAGTTCGGATGGGCGCACCGGTTTGGTGAGGATCGCCGCCGCACCGACGGCTTCAACACTCTTTTCGGCGACGAAACGATCCATGCCGACCAGGAAGATCACTTCCGTGGCGCCGCCATCGGCGCGCATCTGGCGACCGAGCGCAATGCCAGCCTCCGCAAGTCCCTTGATGTCGAGAATGGCGACATCGAAACCATTTCCGCTTTTTGCGGCATGTTCCCAAGCCTTCCGTGCTTCCTCCACCGTGTTGGTGAAGACGGGCTCGAGGCCCCAAGACGCCAGATAGGACGACAGAACATGCGCGTTGACGGAATTGGACTCCGCCACCAGCAGGCGTAATCCTCTCCCCAAATGACGCGGTCTGGAGTTGGTATCCGCGCTGGAACGTTTGCAGCCGACGGTGAAATGAAAGCGCGAGCCATCGCCCAATTCGCTGTCCACGCCAATCGTGCCACCCATAAGCTCTGTGAGTTGGCGCGATATCGCGAGCCCCAGCCCGGTGCCGCCTTTGGCGCGCGTCATGGAACCATCGACCTGACGGAAAGCCTGGAACAGCAGCGGATGCTTTTCCGCGGAAATGCCGATGCCGGTGTCTTTGACCGAAAAGGAAAGCAGGACGTCGCTTTCGTGCTCCGCTGTGACGCCCAGTTCGATGAGGATCGAGCCCTGTTCGGTGAATTTCATCGCGTTGCCGACCAGATTGATCAGAATCTGACGGACGCGCACGGGATCGCCCTTCACCCAAAGAGGCACGTCTTCCGAAACGAAATAGACCAGCTCAAGGCCTTTGACGGCACATTGCTCGGAGAAGAGATCGGCAACGTCGGCAACCGTTTCCCGAGGTTCGAAATCGGCCTCGAACAGCTCCAGCCGGCCGGCTTCGATCTTCGAGAAATCCAAAATGTCGCTGATGATGGCGAGCAGTGCGTGGCCGGAACGCGACAGGTTCGTAACAAGACGGGCCTGGCGGGGATCGAGCGAGGTGGACGCCAGCAGGCTGGCTATCCCGATCACGCCGTTGAGCGGTGTTCTGATTTCATGACTCATCGTGGCCAGAAATTGCGACTTCGCGGCATTGGCCGCCTCGGCCTCTTCGCGGGCGCGAATGAGATCCTGCTGAATATTCTCGCGGCGCGCGATTTCGGCCAGAAGCGATGCGGTCAGTTCGCTGCGCCCGACGAGAGACGCGACGCCAAGCGTCACAAGCCCCACGCTCACCGAAACAAAGCCGATGATCAGCGCCAACGTCGTGGAGGAATAAATCGAGCCGGAAATGCTGATCCCCGTCATGGGGTAGAAGATCGAAGCTTCCATGGCGACGTAATGCATGCCCGCGATGGCAAGACCCATGACTGTCGCGGGCAGAAGTGTGCGCATGACGCGATGATCGTTGAAATGCTTCAGCCGCGCGCGGATGACAAGCGCGAGATAAGCCAATGCCACCGCCACCACGACCGACAACAACACGATGCGAATGTCGTAACGCAGCAGCGCCGCCGGCTCCATCGCCGCCATGCCGGAATAATGCATCGCGCCGATACCGGCCCCCATCAACAAGGCGCAGACGAAAAGCAATTTTTGCGAAGGCCTCTCGCGGCGGCTCAATACGAACAGCGCCACGCCGCTTGCCAGCACCCCGGGCAGAATCGAGATGAGAGTAAGGAAGGGATCGTAGCCGACGCCGCAGGGCAGCGAAAAAGCCAGCATGCCGATGAAATGCATCGACCAGATGCCGCCGCCCATGACGATTGCACCGACAGCCGTCCAAATCAGAGCCACCGATCTGCGCGACGACGCGACAACGCGATCGGCCACCGACAGCGCCACATACATTGACAACACCGCGACGCCGACCGAAAGAGCAACGAACGGCAGGTCGTAGGTGCCTGTGTACGGCGCAATGTCGAGCAATCTCAAAAAAGAGAGAAGCTTCACGCTGATCCCCGGCATGGAAAAGTCGCTTCAGAAATCCCCTGGCCGCATTTTCCAGTATTACCGGTTAATGGCCCGTCACAGCTCGCGCGGTTGCAATTCCAGGGCAACTGGGGCTTCGAAAAATATGGTAAGTGATCGATTAAGATAAAACCGCCGGTCAGCTTTGCGCCAAAAGCGGGCTTTTCAACAAATGCCGTCGGTATATGAGCACCATAGTTGCGCGCGCCAACTGGGTCTTCTGAAAATTCTCAGCGCGGTTGCATCTTCCACATGCGGATTGAAGGTAATCCAGCTGGCATAGGCGTATCGCGGCCCGCAACAATATTTCTCCGCGCAAAAATTTTGCCGACGCTTTGTTCGGCTTTTGAAGGCCCAAGCGTCTTTGTAAGCGCAGTAGATTGGAACCCTCGAACATCAGGGCGTGACGGGGGATGTCGGACGCATCGGAAACCAGTCGTGACGGCGCTGATCGGCTGCGCGCAGGCGCAGGCATGACTCCGCACGCCCTCAAGGATTGGTTTCAACGCGAGGTGTTGCCGCTGGAGGCGATTTTGGTAACCTATCTCCGCCAGAACTGGCGCGATCAGAGCAACATCGAGGACCTGCTCCACGATGTGTATCTACAGGTCTATCGCGGCGCGCGCGAGCGGCTGCCGGAAAATCCCCGTGCGTTCGTTTTCACCACCGCACGCAATCTTCTCATCAGCCGCGTGCGCCGCCACAACATCGTGCCGATCGAAACGGTGGCCGATCTGGATGCGTTGGGCGTGGCCATCGACACGCCTGATCAGGAACGCAGCACCATCGCACGCGACGAATTGCGCCGCCTGCAAACCGCGATGGATCGCCTGCCGCCCAAATATCGCGACGTGGTGGTCATGCGCCGTCTCGACGATCTGTCCCGTGCCGAAATTGCGGTGCGTTTGGGTTTAAGCGAAGAAACCGTCACCACCTATTTGCGCCGTGGCATGTGCGCGCTCGCCGACATGCTTTACGCCGGTCAATCGTCCCTCACGAAGGGTGAGCCATGAGCGGCGCATCTGACGAACTGCTCACCGCTGGCGCACAGGCGTTGCGTGAACGCGCGGGCGACTGGCTGGAACGCAAAGACCGCCCGGATTGGACTGCGCAAGACCAGGCCGAACTCGACGCCTGGCTTGAAGAAGATCCGGCCCATCTCATCGCCTATTGGCGCGTCGAGGGCGCGTGGGAACGTTCGTTGCGCCTACGCGTGATGCGCCCGTCCGTATCTGCCGCGCGCCCCTCGCGTTTCAAAAGCGAAAACTGGCTGAAACGCATTGCCGTTCCTTTCGCCGCGGTGGCAGCGGCGGGTGTGTTAGCCGCCTTCCTTCTGGCCAAACCCAACGAGCGCCTCATCTCCACCGGCATCGGTGAACACAAAATCGTTTCGCTGGGGGATGGTTCGCGCGTCGAACTCAACACCGACACGGTGTTGAAGGTCGATGTTTCACCCGAGCGCCGTCTCGCCTCCATCCAAAAGGGCGAGGCCTATTTCCAGATCGCGCACGATCCCGAACATCCCTTCGTGGTCAGCGCGGGCGATCACCGCATCACCGTACTTGGCACAAAATTCACCGTGCATCGCGAAGCCGGCAAGCTTGAAGTCGCGCTCCTCGAAGGCCGCATCTGGCTTGATGAGAACGCGAACGAGCATGGTGGCCACGGCATGCTGCTCACGCCGGGCGACAAGGTGGTCTCGCAAGGCGCCAAACTCGTCAAGCTCGAAGAACGGCCCGACACGCTGCAGAACGAACTGGGCTGGCGCAGCGGCATGCTGATCTTCAAATTCACCACGCTTGCGGACGCCGCCGCGCAATTCAATCGTTACAACCGCCAGAAGCTTGTGGTGGCTGATGCCGCCGCAGCCAAGCTCAAGATCATCGGCAGCTTTCCAACCAACGACGTGAACATGTTCGTTCGCGCCAGCAAACAATTGTTCGGCCTGCACGCCGAACACCGGGGAAATCAGATCGTGCTGTCCCGCTGATTTTGAGCGGATGGAGCACGGGACAAAAGGGGGGATCATGTTGAATTTCCGAACATCGCTTCTAATGGGAACCGCGCTTGCGGCGAGCGTGGCACAAGTGGCCTGCGCCGAAAGCTTCAACATCCCCGCCGGCGATCTTGCCGGCGCGCTCGACAGTTATATGCGCCAAACCGGTTCGGCGCTGATCGTTTCGGGCGACGATGTGAAAGCCAGCCGCACCAAAGGCGCCCATGGCAACCTCACACCCGACGAAGCTCTTTCCCAGATCCTCGCCGGAACCGGCTTTGTGATCCGCAAGGATTCTGGCGCCCTTGTCATCACCCGCGGCCGCCAATCGAGCGAAGCTGTCAGCGTACAACCCTTACAACTGGCCCAAGCCACGCCCACCCGCGCGGCGGTTGAAACCGTCACCGTCACATCTTCCAAACTCGGCGGCGCTGACGTTCAAAGTATACCGATCGCCATTACCGCGTTGAGCCAGGAACAACTCACCGCCACGCAAACCGCGGGCGGCCCGGATCTCGTGAAACAGGTGCCGAATCTCACCTTCACCAAGACGAACTTCACCGGCTACAGCATCAATATCCGCGGTATTGGTACACAAGCGATTTCGGTCACCACCGATCCTGCCGTGGCGGTTGCTTTCAACGACACGCCTTTCATCCGCAACCATTTCTTCGAGCAGGAATTCTATGACGTCGGTCAGGTCGAAGTCCTGCGGGGCCCGCAAGGCACGTTGTACGGGCGCAACGCTACCGCAGGCGTTGTCAATCTAATTTCTGCAAAGCCCACTGATCAATTCGAAGCTATGGCATCCGGCGAAATTGGCAATTATGGCCAGCGGCGTTTCGAAGGCATGATCAACGTTCCGTTGGTCGATGACGAACTCGACGTGCGCCTTGCCGGCGAATGGACCAAGCGGCAAGGTTATAGCTTCAACGAAAGCACTGATCAGCGCATCGATGGCCGCGACCTGTGGTCGGGCCGTCTCAGTATCGCATGGAAACCGTTCGATAAACTCCAAACAACTTTCATCTGGGAACATTTCTCGGAAGATGACGATCGCATCCGTTCCAGCAAGCAGCTTTGCAAAACGGCGCCGCTCCCCGATGAAATCAATGGCACTCCGCTTACACAGCTACACTTCTACAACACTGGGGTGGGTGCCGGCGGATACAGCGGGCAGCAAGTTAGCGGCCTTAGTCAAGGATGTTTGCCCGCGTCGCTCTATTCGCCGGAATCGTTTGAGGTGGTGAATGGCTATCCTCTGCCTTATGTCGAAGCGTTGACGGCGGACGTGACGCTTGCAAGCGGGCAGGTCAACCCATACGCATCGGTGGCGCAATCTCCCAATCTGCGCGTGATCCAATCGGAACTGGCGCCGAAATATAAAGCCAAGAACGACATCGTCGAATTGAATGCCGACTACAACATCACGCCTCAACTGACGTTCACCTCGCAAACCGGCTACAATCACGACTTTCTTTATAGCGCGGAGGATTATAATCGTTTCAACACTTCACCGGATATATTCATAGCATCGCCGGACCTGGTTCTTGGTGGTAATCAGCGTGGCCAGATCATACCAGATGGAAATTACCGCTGCAGCGCCGACGGTTCATTGAGCATAGGTGGTAATTTTTGTAACACCGACCTCGGCAATGGCGGCCAGCCAACGGGATATTTCTGCGATCCGCAATTGGGCTGCAGCAACAAACTGTTGGCCGAAGATTTATCCACCGAACATTCCTGGCAATTTAGCCAGGAGTTTCGGTTGGCGTCGAATTTCAGCGGCCCGCTCAACTTCAGCGTTGGCGGCAATTTTCTTCACTACGAGACGGAAGAGAATTACTACGTCTTTTTCAATTCATTGACGCTCTTTGCGTCTGTTGGACCTGTCCTGGGTCAGAGAATACAAACGCCATGGGTGCCGAGCGTTTCCAACAACTCCGAGTGCGTTCAGGTCGGCGGCTTTGTATATGGCAGTGCCGAAACGGCATATGGTGCTGGTGGTTGCGAGTACATCGATCCCAACCCCATCAGCAACCTCGACGATGACGGCCATAACTATTTCCTGAGCCAGAACCCCTACATTCTCAATTCTTATGCTGGGTTCGGAGAGGCTTACTATAATGTCTTGAGCAATCTTAAGCTGACAGCGGGCCTGCGCTGGACGGAAGACCGAAAACACTTCGTCGTCATCCCCAGCCAATTGCTGGTGCAAGGCTATGGCTATCCGATCCGGGGCACGGTCGATCAGCAGTGGGATCAGTTTACCGGCCGCTTGAACGCCACGTGGACGCCAAAACTTAACTTCACCGATCAAACATTATTCTATGGTTCTTATGCGCATGGCTACAAAGCCGGCGGAGCCAATCCTCCGGGCGCCGTCATTCTGACCGGTGCGGAATTTCAGCCAATCCATCCACTGACGTTCAAACCGGAATTTGTGGATGCCTTCGAACTTGGCACCAAGAACACATTGTTCGATGGTGCGATGACGTTCAACGGCGATCTGTTCTACTACAATTATCAAAATTATCAGATTTCCGAGATCGTGGATCGGACCTCGGTCAATCTCAACTTCGATGCTCACATCAAGGGCGCGGAGCTCGAGGTCACTTACGAACCGACGCCCGGACTGCGCTTCAATCTTTCCGGCGGTTACGAAGATGCGCGTCTTGCGAAGGGTAGCAAGGCCATCGATTTGATGGACCGCACGGCTGGCAATTCCAACTGGATGGTCATCCGCCCCGATATAACGACGGCATCCAACTGCATCATGCCGACTTATGTGGTGGCGCTGGTGGGTGCATCCGGCAGAACGCTTGGCGCGGGATGGTGCCAGATGGGTTATGTGCAGGGGATAGATCCTGTTACTGGCCAGCTTTATCAGGCCGATCCGCCACCTTCCACTCCCGGTATAATTTATCCGTATGTTCCGGTCGGTTATCCCGGCTTCGATCCGCTCGCCGGAACGGCAGCAGATCCTTATCACGGTCAGAACATTTCCAATGGCATCGACTATGGCCCCGCGCCCAACAAGGGCGAAGGTTTCGACAAGGACCTGAGCCACAATCAGATGCCCAACGCACCGCCGTTCACGCTCTCGGTCGGCGCGCAGTATTCACTGCCGGTTACTTCCGATTGGGCCGCCACGCTTCGCAGCGATCTGTATTGGCAAGATGCATCTTACTGGCGCGTCTTCAATGACCTGTCTTACGACAAGCTGCATGCCTATTCGAACTTGAACCTGACATTGATCCTGACAAATCAGAACGGCTGGCAGGTGATGCTTTACGACAAGAACGTGTTCAACACGACAGCAATCACCGGAGCATTCCTCAACAGTGACGATAGCGGATTAACCACCAACGTGTTCCTGACCGATCCGAAGCTGATCGGCATCCGCATAACGAAGAACTGGTAAGGGGGAAACGATGAGCGAACTTATAGATCAAAACCGTTGCCGCAAGATGCGCTGGCAATTGTTGACCTCCGTTTCGGCGTTGTCGCTGACGGTCATCCTGTCTGCGAACGCCGAAACAGCCGACAGGTCAACGGTGTGGATTGAACTTGGAGGGCAACTCGAACGCATCGAAGGGCTGGACGATCCCAATTTGCCTGCGTTTACGGCAAAGGGCGGCCCCTTCGACGTGATGCCCGCCTGGCTGGCCCAGAAGCCGGCGATTTACAGCTACGGTGTCGAAGGCCGGATCACTCTTCAACCTGAAGATTCGCGCTGGAGTTTCTCTGCGGGTGTTCGTTATGGGCGTTCAAACAACAACAAGCGCGTCCACCAGCAATCTGAAGTCTCCAGCCAATACGCGAACACCAAATATCATGGAACAGCGGGCGTTCCCGCATTCAAGACGGTTTCAGATAACATCTATGCCGATTTCCACGTAAAAAACCACGAAAGTCACGCCGTTATAGATTTCATGGCGGGTCGCGATGTGGGGTTGGGCTGGCTTTCGTCGGTTGCGAGTTTCGGCGTTCGTATGGTCGATTTCGCTTCGGGATCGCATGTGAGCATGCGCGGCCGCCCGCAGGTTGGTTTCGCGTTACAGAACTTCTACGGCAAATATTTACATCGTCCATTCGGGACCAGGTTCGCATCAGTTTCGGACAATGAGCATAGTTTTCAGGGTATAGGCCCGTCGTTGTCTCTGGAGGGGCATATCCCGGTCGTTGGTGGAGAAAAGCGCACCATCACCTTCGATTGGGGTGCGAATGCTGCTGTGTTGTTCGGTCGGCAAGCTGCAAAAGGATCGCATCAAACGACGGCACTCTTTTATAGTCAGGCCGTGGGCGCGGCTGGTGGAAGCCCGCCCTATTACGGGCAGGTCTTGCTCTACCGCCACTCGATCCCGCACGACCGCTCGCATTCTGTTGCCGTCCCCAATGTCGGCGGCATGGCGGGAGTCTCCTTCCGCTACGTCGCGGCCAAAATGAGCCTCGGCTATCGGGCGGATTTCTTCTTCGGCGCGATGGATGATGGCGTCGATGCCCGCCACACAGAGGGTCGAAACTTCTACGGCCCGTTCGCGACGATCAGTATCGGTCTCGGCGACTAATCTCTTCTCGGGGGCGGTTCGGAAAGGCGGCGGAGAAATCCGTCGCCTTTTGTTTTGGCTGCCGCAGGATTTCCTCCCGCGTCGTAAGGCCGGGCAATTTTATGTCCCGATAACGCAGTCGACCGACCGGCAAATATTTTTCGTCAAGGCGCCGGGGCGACTAATCCTGGAACGGGTCCGTTTCGTCTTAAGCTGAGTAAGACCGAATTCTAACCCCAAAACGGCGGAGGCCGGCGGGGGAATGACGGATACGTCGGAAACCGATCGTGACAATGCTGGCGCGCGCAGTCAGGCCATGACCGCACGCGAAGAGGATTTGCACGCCTGGTTCGTGCGCGAGGTTCTGCCTTTGGAAGCTGCTCTCACAAATTTCTTGCGGCACAACTGGCGCAACAGGTCCGACATCTCCGACTTGCTGCAGGATGTCTATGTCCGCGTGTTCGATGCGGCACGAAAATCCATTCCGTCTTCCACCCGCGCGTTCGTCTTCACCACCGCACACAATCTTTTGGTGGATAAGCTCCGGCGGGAGCAGGTGATTCCCCTGCAAGCCATCGAAAATCTTGAAGCCTTGGGCATTGCAGCCGATGCGCCCGGCCCGGACGAGCACACGATTGCCCGCGAAGAGTTACGCCGCGTGCAGGCTGCACTCGATCTTCTGCCGCCGCGCGCGCGCGAAGCCGTGGTGCTCTTTCAGCTACACGGTCTTTCGCGGCAAGAGATCGCCCAGCGCATGGGCATCGCGGAGAAAACCGTCACGTCGCATTTGAATGCGGGCATGCGGGCCCTGGCCGATCTCCTTTATGGCGGCGCGAAACAGGGGCGGCCCATCCCATGAGCGGTCCTTCGCAAGAAGCTGTAGCCGAACCCACCTCCGAAGCCATCCGTACCGAGGCTGCCGACTGGATTCTCAAACGAAGAATGGCAAAGGCGTGGCCGGAGAAGGAGCAACAGGCGCTCCAGGACTGGCAGTCGCAATCGACCGCGCATCTTCTGGCTTATCTGAGGCTCGAAGCCGCCTGGAAGCAGACCGACAGATTGGCCGCCTTGCGTAGCCCGATGCGTTTGCCCGCTCCGCAGGCGAACCCGCGCCGCAAATATTTGCTCCGCGTTGCCGCCGTATCCGCCGCGGCGGCAGTGCTCGCAGCGGCCGGCATGAATTATCTGCTTCCCAGCCATGGGCGTGTGTTTGCAACTGGTATCGGCGGTCACCAGCGCGTCACCCTCACCGATGGTTCGCTGGTGGAACTCAACACCAACACCACCTTGCGCCTGGCCGCGGATGGTTCGGCGCGCACCGTTTATCTGGAGAAAGGCGAAGCCTATTTCCGCATTGCGCACGATGCGGCGCATCCGTTTGTCGTGATCGCCGGAAACCGTCGCATTATAGATGTGGGAACGGCCTTCGTCGTGCGGCGCGAACCGAAGCAATTGTCGGTGGCGCTAGTCGAGGGCAGGGCGCGTTTCGATACGCCGACGGATCAAGCAGCGCAGGTCATCGAACTCAAACCCGGCGACGAGGTGATCGCCACGGCTAATCGCGTGATGCGCCGCACGAAATCCATCAGCAAATTGAGTGATGAACTCGGCTGGCGGCACGGCAATCTCGTGTTCTACGGCACCACGCTTTCCGATGCTGCCGCGGAATTCAACCGTTACAACATCGTGCGCCTCGTCGTCGCCGATCCGAAAGCCGGACGATTGAAGATCAACGGAACGTTCGCCGCCAACAACGCGCGCGCGTTCATCGACGCCACGCAAGTCGTTTTGGGCCTGAAAGTCGAAGACCGCAACAACGAGATCGTGATCTCGAAATAAGCCGCGCCATGGGGGGAAGCATGTCATCAGTCAAATCCTTGAAAACGATACTGGCGGCCAGCGCCGCTGCCACAGCCCTTTCGGTGAGCGCTCACGCAGCCGATTTCAACATCCCAAGCGGCGATTTGAATGCCGCCCTCAGTTCCTTCTCCGCCCAAACCGGTGTTCAGATCGTGATGTCGTACGACGCGGTCAGGGGCGTTCAAAGCCATGGTGCGAAAGGCAATTTCACACCTGACGAGGCGCTTACCCGCCTTCTTTCCGATACTGGCTTTGCCATGCAGCGCAGGCCATCGGGCGCCATCGCGATCGTTCGCAACCGTTCGTCTTTGAACACCATCGAGGCCGGCGCTAGCGGCGACCTCGGCTCAAATTTTATCCTCGCTCAAGCCACACCTGCGCGTGCCGCAGTGGAAACGGTGACGGTCACTTCGTCTAAGCTCGGCGGCGCCGACGTGCAGAGCATTCCCATCGCCATTACCGCGCTATCGCAAGAGCAGCTTACCGCCACTCAAACGGCAGGCGGCCCGGACCTGATCAAACAGGTACCGAACATGACCTTCACGAAGACAAACTTTAGCGGCTATAGCATCCAATTGCGTGGCATCGGCACGCAGGCCATCTCGGTGACAACCGATCCTGCGGTGGCCGTCACGTTCAACGACATGCCTTTCATCAGAAATCACTTCTTCGAGCAGGAGTTCTACGACGTCAGCCAGGTCGAAGTTCTACGCGGGCCGCAAGGCACCCTCTACGGCCGTAACGCAACGGCTGGCGTGGTGAACCTCACCTCTGCCAAGCCGACCGATCAGTTCGAAGCCATGGCCAGCGCCGATATCGGCAACTACAAGAACCGCCGCTTCGAAGGCATGATCAACGTTCCCATCGTCGATGACCGCCTTGACATCCGCGTGGCAGGCGAGTGGACGAAACGCGACGGCTATTCCTTCAACGCGCTGACCGACGATCCAATCGATGGCCGCGATCTCTGGTCCGGTCGGGTCACTATCGGCTTCAAACCGATGGAACGACTGAAAGTAGATTTCGTGTGGGAGCACTTTCAGGAAGATGATGATCGTCTGCGTTCGAGCAAGCAGCTTTGCAAGCGCGACAACGGACCTGCGACCGTTGATGGAAATTCGACGACTACTGGAACCAATCATCAATTGGGCCAAGAATTCTTAAGTCAAGGTTGCTTGCCGGTTTCGCTTTACAGCCCAGAAGCGTTCCAAGTGCCGAATGCTTTGGCATTGCCCTACTACGGAGGGTTGATTGGTGCGGGATTCGGTCTAGCCATCGGCAATCCGCTGACAGAAATCCCTGGGCTTCGCGATCCCTATGCAAATACCACGCAATCAACTGATTTGCGTGTGATCGAATCGGCGTTGAATCCAGTCTATCGAGCAAAAAATAATGTTTTCGAATTGAATGCCGACTATTCCGTAACGCCTGCTCTGACGCTGACGTCTAACACGGGCTATAACAATGACTTCCTGTGGTCGACGGAAGACTATAACCGCTTCAATACGCAACCGGGAATATTTGGATACTATCCTCCGCAGTTTGGCACACTGATACAACCAGATGGGAATTATGCCTGTGCCGACGGCACGCTCAGCATCGGTAACAACAACTGCTCCAACCCATCTGCCGCGATGCCAACCGGATACTTCTGCGACCCGCAACTTGGTTGCAGCAATCGCCTTGTCGCAGAGGATCTGAATGAGGAGCACTCTTGGCAATTCAACCAAGAGTTTCGTCTTGCGTCGAACTTCGGTGGTCCCATCAACTTCAGCCTTGGCGGAAATTTTATGCATTACGAGACGGAAGAAAATTATTTCGTCTTCATCAACACCTTGACGATGTACAACGCCAAGTTCTTAGGGGGGTGGAATCTCAGCGATCCCAGCACCATGCAGTGCTCGGATAGCGCGAGCTATATACACAAGCCGATAGACCCTTCTAATCCCGGTCCTGCAGGATGGGCTTGCGGTTGGACCGATACGGGACCGATTGATGATTTGGATCAGCAGGGCCACAACTATTTTCTGAGCCAGAACCCTTATGTTCTCAATTCTTATGCTGGGTTCGGCGAGGTCTATTACAATGTTCTGAGCGATCTCAAGTTAACCGGTGGCTTACGCTGGACGGATGACCGCAAGCACTTTGTCGATATTCCGAGCGAACTTCTCGCATGGGGCTACGGTTACATCGTAACCAATGTCGTCGATCAAGAATGGAGCGAGTGGACAGGACGTTTCGCCGCCAACTGGACTCCGAAATTGACGTTCACCGATCAATCGCTTGTTTATGCCACATTTGCTCACGGCTATAAGGCAGGGGGCGCCAATCCACCGGGAGCTTTGTTTGTAACTTTTGGTAGTAGCGATGTCGCCAGCGTGACGCATCCGCTCACTTTCGCGCCGGAATTCATCAACGCCTACGAATTGGGTACCAAAAATACGCTTCTCGATGGCGCGTTGACTTTGAATGGTGACATCTTCTTCTATGATTACAAAGGTTATCAGATATCGGAGATCATCGACCGCACGTCGATCAATCTCAATTTTGACACCACCGTGAAGGGGGCGGAGCTCGAAACCACCTGGGAGCCGGCGCCGGGTCTCAAATTCACTTTCGCAGGTGGATATGAAGATACTCGCCTCGCAAACGGCTCTAAAGCCATTGACCTGATGGACCGCACAGCAGGTAATCCGGATTGGGTTGTGGTCAAGCCGTTCGTAACACAAGCCTCGAACTGTATTCTGCCGGCGTATGTGATCGGCTATCAGCTTTCAGATCCACAAGTTGCTTACGCAATCACAGACGATTGTGGTGTGGCATATAGCTCTCAACTGGATCCGGTAACGGGTAAGCCTTATACTTCCAATCTCGGTGGCGCCACGGCACGCCACGGTGGGGCTGTTTCGGGCACTACTCCGATATCTTTAGGCGCTTATACAGGGTTCAATCCGCTTACCGCTCCCAACAACGGCAGTGGATTCGACAAGGATTTAAGCGGCAACGAATTGCCGAATGCTCCTCACTTCACCACGTCTTTCACAGCAGAGTATTCATTGCCGGTAACCGCAGATTGGGCGGCCACGGTGCATGGCGATTTCTACTGGCAATCGAGTTCATGGGCGCGCGTTTTCAATGACGACCCATATGACAGATTACACGGCTACAAGAATGTAAATCTGGCGTTGATCCTGACCAACCAAAATGGCTGGCAGATGGTTGGCTATCTCAAGAACGTCTTCAACACCACAGCGATCACCGGCACGTTTCTGAACTCCGACGACAGCGGACTCACGACCAATATCTTCCTCACCGATCCGCGGCTGTTCGGCGTCCGCATAACGAAGAATTGGTAAGGGGGAGCGAAAATGAGTGAACTTCACAACGTCCAAAATAAAAAAAATGATATTCGGCTTGGATTGCTGGCGACAACGTCAGCCTTTGTTCTGGCGGCTTGTGTAACCTCTGGACAGGAAGCAGTTGCCGCCGACAGGCCGGTGATGTGGTTGGAAGGCGGATGGCAGTTCGAAAGCATGACCGGTCAGAACGATTTGCTTGTTCCGCCGCTCGACGGCTTAGCCACGACTGGCTTTCAAGCTACACCCACTGCCGCGAACTTCCTGGGCCAAGGCGCCGGCGGGTTTCCTTCGTTCACGGATATAGAAAATGTGCTTGGCCACAGTTCAGGCGCCGAAGGCAACATTTCATTCCAACCGAAGGAATCGAGTTGGGTTTTCAATATCTCGGCTCGCTACGGCCGAACCCGCAGCCAAAAAAGCTTTCTCGGTCGCCAGGAGATTGATGGCGAGCCGGCTTTCGTCACCACCGCTCTCTTTAACAATCGTTATCTCAAAACACCTCACTATACCAACTACGATGTGCAAAGCATCAGCAATACCGAATCCCACATCATTGTCGATTTCAAAGTTGGCAGAGATGTTGGCTTGGGGTTATTCGGCGAGAAAACAGAGTCGGTTATCAGCGTTGGTGCCAGATATGTGCAGATGAGCTCTGCTTCCAAAGGACATTCATATGCGGTTCCAGCTGTCGCCTTCTATCATGTAAAAACATCTATTGCCGGTCTGAAATACGCGATCGGTGCCTATCATCAGTCCTCGGTAACCCTTCTCCAGCGATCCAGCAGCTTTCAGGCGTTAGGTCCTTCTCTTTCTTGGAGCAACACCACCGACCTGGTGGGTCATCCGGAAGACGGGCAAATCGGGCTCGATTGGGGGGCCAACGTCGCCGTTCTTTTTGGGCGGCAAAAAGTGAAGATCAATTACAGCACTGAGGCAAACCTGTTTCACGGTGGAACGGCGCCCTATCGTTCTCAACACAAAACTATCGACCGGACGCAATCCCACAATGTCGCGGTGCCCAATCTCGGCGGCTTCGCCGCGCTCTCCTATCGCTTCACCAACGCGAAACTCAGCATGGGCTACCGCGCCGACTTCTTCTTCGGCGCAATGGACGGCGGTCTCGATACGCATCGTTCCATGACCACGGGCTATCACGGCCCATACGCCACCATCAGCATCGGCCTGGGGGGCTAGCGAGGGAACGGTATATCATTCCCTCTTCGAGGCGGCGGAGCGATCCGCCGCCTTTTCTTTTTGCTTCGATAATCGCCAGGCCCGGCAAACGCCTCGTCCTCGCAACAAAATTTCTCACGCTATCACTCTAATTTTCTCCGCCGAGTTCGTTGTTTGGAGTGAAATCCTGGCTTCGGCCGAAGAACGGCGGGAAGTGGGCGGGATGACAGACAGGTTTGAACCAAGTCGTGAGAGCACCGGCGTCGCTGGCCAGGGTGAGCCAATGACCGTGCCCGATCTTGCCACATGGTTCGGCCGCGAGGTGTTGCCTTTGGAAGCGGTGCTGACTCAATTTCTGTCCCGGAACTGGCGCAACGAAAGCGACATCGTCGATCTGCGCCAGGAAGTCTATGTCCGCATTTGCGAGATGGCGTAGAAG
>Ga0265331_10000657_pt1 | contig 29926 bp, 24 predicted proteins | sample 41923metaG_FD_202088 | JGI IMG/M metagenome (GOLD analysis project Ga0265331, IMG submission 202088) | Rhizosphere microbial communities from Carex aquatilis grown in University of Washington, Seatle, WA, United States - 4-19-23 metaG | ecosystem: Host-associated > Plants > Roots > Rhizosphere... | reverse complement strand
CCGATAGCTTTGCTCAATAATTGGCAAATTACTTGGGCAACCTTCCACCGACGCCTCCCGTCCAGGAGGACATTCAGCCCGTTTCCGCCGAACCGCTCAAGGTGGGGGAAGCGCACCGCTTACGATGTTGCCGCGCAGCCCCTCGGTTGTCGAATGCGCTTCGGGATCGCCCTTATTCGCGGAAGGAGAGGAACCTCAATATATGACTCTAACCTCGTTCCTGCTTTTTCCCGCGGCCGCTTCAATTATGTACCCAACTCCTGCCGAACCGAGCGGCGCCGCGCAGGCGATGCTGGCGGCTTGCCGTCGACCGGGAGACGGTGCGGGACCACGTGGTGGCCGGCAAGACGCCGTTCGCCCGGGAGTAGCGCATGGGAACGGGCGATGGCGCAGCAGGTGGCGGCGGAACAGCCAGCCCCGATCCGGCCGTCAGATCAGCTCCTTAAGCAACTCCGGGTGCTTGTCCAGCAGCTTGAACAGGTTCACCACCGCCGGCAGCGGCACCGCCTCGCCGCGTTCGTAGCGTGAAAAGGCGTTGTGTCCGCCGCCGGTCAGGCGGGCCGCCGTGGTTTGACTGAGGCCCAGTTTTCGGCGGATCCGACGGATTTCGGCGCGCTCGATTTCGCGCGCGCGCAGGACCAGTTCGTCGCCGGCGGCGGCATAGCGTTGGGCGCTGTCGGTATCGAACTCGACTTCGCTGCATGCGCCGCATCGCCAACCGGACAAGTCCTTGATCTCGGTCGTGAAGCCGGCATGGTTGACGCTGAACGTCTCGTTGTCGAACCTGATCGGGTCGGCAGTGCCGCAGTTCGCGCAAGATCGTCCGTCCATTTCACTTCTCCTTGAACTGGATCACGGGAGCGGCGTCACGCATGGTGATTTTGATGTAGGCGTCCTTTTTCACGGGTGTTCCGGCGTGGTACACGTCTTGCCATACCTGATGATTGGCGTATGTAGTCATCGATTTGTAGAAGTTGCGCCGGGACAGGGTGGCGACCACTGCCAGCATTTCGGCGGTGGTGAGCCCCATGTCGCGCCCGCCGTCCAGCGCGGTCTTGGTGAAAGCGGCGGTCCCAAGACGAGCCACGTCCGCTTGAACGCGGGCGAGGTCATAATGAGGCGTGCGCTTCTCCATGTCCGATGATTACCCTATAAGGGTACGATGTCAAGTCTCCAAAATTTCCATCAGCAACGGTACGCTTGGCACATGGTCACCCCGAACGACATCGACCGGCAGATCGCGGACCTGGCTCGCCGCCTGGAGGCGCTCGACCGCGAGCGATCCGAGATCGCCGATCAATTGAAGGCGTTGCATCGCTCGCGCGCTGCACCGGCGCCGCTGCCGAGCACATCGCCCGCCGCGACCGTCACCATGGCCTCGCCAACCGCAGCCAAGATCGCCCTGTTCCGCACGTTGTTCCGCGGCCGGGAGGACGTCTTTCCGAAGCGCTGGGACAATCCCAAGACCGGCAAGGCCGGCTATTCGCCAGCCTGCCGCAACGAGTGGGTGCGCGGCGTCTGCGGCAAGCCCAAGGTCAAGTGCGGCGCCTGCCCAAACCAGTCGTTCCGGCCCATCGACGACGATGTGATCCGCGCCCATTTGCAGGGCCGCGAGCCGGGAGCGAGCGGTGCGTTCACCGCCGGCGTCTACGCCATGCTCGCCGACGAGACCTGCTGGTTTCTTGCCGCCGACTTCGACAAGCACTCCTGGATGGGCGACATTGCCGCCTTCCGCGACTGCTGTCGCGACAAGGGTGTGCCGGTGGCGATCGAACGCTCCCGTTCCGGCAACGGTGGCCATGCCTGGATCTTCTTCGCCGAGCCGGTGCCGGCCGCCGATGCCAGACGGCTGGGCGCATTGCTGATCACTGCGACGATGGAGCGCTGCCCCGACATCGGCTTCGAGTCCTATGACCGCTTCTTCCCCAGCCAGGACACCATGCCGGCCGGCGGGTTCGGCAATCTGATCGCGCTGCCGCTGCAACACCGGCCGCGCGAGACCGGCAACAGCCTCTTCGTCGATGACGCATTCCAACCCTATGCCGACCAATGGGCCTTCCTGGCGACCGTTTGGCGGATGACCCGGGACGAGGTGGCGGCGCTGGTTTCCGACGCGGCGGCCAGGGGGCGGATTCTCGACCTGCGCCTGCCGTTGGCCGAGGACGACGAACAGCCCTGGACCGCACCACCGTCCCGGCGGAGGCCGGACCCACCGATCACCGCCGACCTGCCCGAGCGGATCACGCTGGTCCTGGCCAACCAGATCTTCATCGACCGCACCGCGTTGCCGGCGCCACTGGTCAACCGCCTGCTCCGGCTGGCGGCCTTCCAGAACCCGGAATTCTATGCGGCGCAGGCCATGCGCCTGCCGACCTTCGGCAAGCCGCGCGTCATCTCCTGCGCCGAACTGTTTCCCAAGCACATGGCGTTGCCGCGCGGCTGTCTCGGCGAGGTGCTCGACCTGCTGGCAGCCACCGGCATTGCCATCGACATCCAGGACGAACGCCAGCAGGGTGCGCCCCTCGACGTCCACTTCCTCGGCGAGCTGACGACGGAGCAGGAAGCGGCAGCCTCCGCGCTGCTGGCCGAGGACACCGGTGTGCTGGCCGCCACCACCGCCTTCGGCAAGACCGTGGTGGCCGCGCGCATGATCGCGGCGCGGGGATGCAACACCCTGGTGCTGGTGCATCGCCTCCAATTGCTCGACCAGTGGCTGGCGCGGCTGAAGACGTTCCTCGACGTCCCGCCGGAATGCATCGGCGTCATCCATGGCGGCAAGCGGAAGCCCACCGGACTCATCGACATCGCCCTGATCCAGAGCCTGTCCCGCAAAGGCGAGGTGGCGGACCTAGTCGCCGATTACGGCCATCTGGTGGTCGACGAATGCCATCACCTTTCCGCTGTCGCCTTCGAGGCGGTGGCCCGCGCCGCCAAGGCGCGATACGTCCTCGGCCTGTCGGCGACGCTGACGCGCAAGGACGGGCACCACCCGATCATTTTCATGCAGTGCGGCCCAATCCGCTATCGCGTCGACGCCCGCCGCCAGGCCGCTGCCCGTCCGTTCGACCACAAGGTCATCGTTCGCCACACCGAATTCCGGTTCAACCGCGCCGCGCCGGACGAGCGCCCGGCGATCCACGATCTCTATGCCCGCCTTGCCGCCGACCAGGCGCGCAACGACCTGATCTTCGACGACATCCTGGCCGCCCTTGACGCCGGACGCTCGCCGGTGGTCATCACCGAGCGCAAGGATCACTTGGCGCTGCTGGCCGAGCGTCTGGCGAAATTCGCCCGCAACGTGGTGGTACTCCGTGGCGGCATGGGCGCCCGGCAACGGCGCGAGGTGGCGGGCGCGCTGGAGACCATTCCCGATGGCGAGGAGCGGGTGCTGGTCGCCACCGGCCGCTATCTCGGCGAGGGCTTCGACGACGCCCGCCTCGACACCCTCTTCCTCACCATGCCGATTTCCTGGCGCGGCACCCTGGCCCAGTATGCCGGCCGGCTGCACCGCCTGCACGCCGCCAAGCGCGAGGTGATCATCTACGACTATGTCGACGCCGCGGAGCCGATGCTCGCCCGCATGGCGGCGAAACGGGAGGCGGGGTATCGCAGTCTGGGCTACCGGATCGGCAATCGGTCCGGCGCTCCGGCCGGCGGGCAGCGGCCTGTCTTGACCCCACCCCTGGCGCGGCCAACATGACGCCTTCCTGTAGACCGAGTGCGCACCTTCCGGGTCACCCTTCGCGGCGCGACCGCACCGAAGCATCAATGTGTCCACCCGACGCATTAACGCTATTCCTCCGCCCTCCGTGCCGCGGTAGAACATCACCGAGCAGACGCCAATGGGGGACGATGATGGGCCTTCAAAAATTTCTGAGCACGGATTTTCGGGATGCGATGCAACGGCTCGCGCGAGTCTCGGAACAGGTCAGGGCGGCGGCCCGCACCCTGACGGAAAATTGTGACCAAGAGGGTAAGCTGGCCTATCACCTCAAGGAAGGTGCCGCGCCGGATACGACCGAGGATTACTCCCAAAGCACCCATGCGATGGTGCTTCACGCGTTGGCCTTCCATGGTCGGAAACTGAATGGGAGCGCAATCGTCCCTGGACGGGTGGCATTCCTCGAGACGACCGAAGACGATCAGCATCAGTTGGAAGCGACTGCCGCAGCTATCGATCGTATTGCCAAGGGCCTTGGCGCTCACATTATGGGCGGCAACAAGTCAAAAAATAACGATAAGACGCCATTAACGTCATCCGGTACGTATGGGGTAGACGACCCTCTTACCCTGAGTTGGTTAATCGATATATTGGCCGACGATGAATTATTTGGGCTGCCTGATTTTGCGGAACGGGCGGTCCAGGCGGCACTCCGCACAATAAAACGCGCCTGGACGCAGCCCGATTATATCTGTTTCAACTACGGGAATAGGAAGTATTCTCCGCGGCCCGCTCAACACGCTTTCCCGGTTCTGCGAACATGCCTGATTTGGAAGGCAATCAGAGAAATAAAGGCTTTGTCCCAGGATCAGATACAGATTCTGACGGACCTGGATAAACGCACATCAAAACTTCTAGATTATTTTATGGGAAAAATGCACGAACACCTGTCTTGGGCAGCCATTCCGGACAGCAGGTTTGATCCCGCTGAGATGGTATTCTGCGTGGAAGGGGCATTGACCCTCAATAATGATAGTATAGACAGGAACACATTTGACAGAGTTATTGATATTCTGAAGCAAAGCCAGGAGAAGAGTGCTTACTGGAGGCCTGTCGCGCCAATATTATTCACCGCGCAGGGCATGGCCCTTCACCCGTTGAGCATCGAGGTAGTGAATTCGCTTATGCGCATATGCGCGATCAGCGATAATAATAAGCGACACGGCCGGCTGTTCGCGAAACTTGAGACAATGCTGCGCCGCTATTATGAATGGGTCTCAGCACAGAGAGTGAAGATAAATGTGGCAGGTAAGGAATTCTCCGGCTGGCACTCCGAAAACCTTAGCGAAAAGTCCCGGATCGACATCTGGGAGACTAGTCAAGTTCTTCTTTTCCTGATGTCCTACGGAGCGCTACTGAGAGAACAAGTCGCCGTGGATGCGCTGTTGGCAAGTGGGTTAAAAATCGAGGACCTGCGACGGAAGAAGTCTTCGGAATACGAGTCCGCTAAGCAGTACTGGGGCTATATCACCGCTATTTTTGAGCCCTTCCATGGGGGTGACGATCGTTACCGCGTATACGAAGAAATTGGCAAGGGGTACGTCGATCCACGACTGACTTCAAAAGGAGACAAAAAATATTCAATGGTTCTTTATGGCCCGCCAGGAACTGGCAAGTCGACAATACCGGAGGAGCTTGCCCGCTGTTTGGAATATCCCCTCATCACCGTGACAATAAGCGATTTTCTCGCTGACGGAGCGGCGCAGACAGAGCAGCGCGCAAAGGCACTGTTCCAGGTTCTCGAAGCGCAGCGTGATGTGGTCGTTCTTTTCGACGAAATCGACCACTTTATTCTCGACCGGGAATCCAAGATATACCGTGAGCAGGAAACTGTATTCCAGTTCATGCCGCCCGGCATGTTGACCAAGTTGCGCGACCTTTACAAGAAAAAGAATTGTATCTTTATCATTGCGACGAATTACCAGGAGCGCATCGACGCCGCGGCAATCCGCCTTGGGCGGATCGACGACCGTTTTCTCGTCCTTCCGCCAGACCGTCTGGCGCGATTGAAGATCCTGGGCCGTTTGGAGACAAAGGCCTTCAAAACCAAGAATCCAACACATGCCGAAGACACGGGCGTCTCGTCCGAACTCGATGATGTGCTCGAACGAACGGCACTGTGGATATTCAACGAGATTGAAAAGGCGTGGCAAATGACCGAGGGCGATACTTTCGAGCTGCGCCTATCGGCCATGGCAAAATTGACCAAGGATGAAAAGGTGGTTCCTTCGATTTCTTTAAAGGGTTACCGTGCACGCTTCAAGAGCGAGGAGAACAAACAGCCCCCTGCGAAGGAACCTTTTGAAGAATTCATGCTCCTGGTTTACTATAGATACGTCGACGCGTTCCGTAGTGCGGTGGAAGCTGACAACCTGCGGGGGCGGATCAAAGATGCCGGTGACACAACTGTCCTTCAGGAAGTCAGCGCACGTTTTGACGACGCGCCGGCTGAAGTTGCAAACAACAGCCTTGTTAAGGCCATTAAGGCTGTTCTCGATGCTGCGAAGGAAGAATAGCCGCAGGACCTAATGTAGTGACCGAGCCCGACGCGAAATTGCCAGCAGAGTCGATGGAAGCCGCAATCGCGCGGTGGCAGTCGATCTACGGCGATAAATGCGGGGGCAAGCGTATGCTGTATCTTAGCACCCCCCTCAATACTGGACTGCGCTTCGTAGAGTGGTGGGACGCGGAGGGACGGCATATGGGTCAAGGGAATGTCGAATACAACAGAGCGCACGATGTCGCTGTCCGGCATCCGAACGCTTTGAAAGCCGGGGCGATAGCCCAGCAGCTGTGCGGCGACGGCGATTGTACAGTGGTCAACCCCGTGGATTTCGTGGATCCGCCAGGTTGGAACCAACCAACCTTTCATGAATTCTGGGCACGGGTGATCAGGCAATTCATCGACCATGTCGTGTTCGTCGATGGGTGGGAGTTCAGTCAGGGTTGCTGCCGGGAATTCGCGGCCGCACAGGAGCAAGGAATTCCCTGCACCGATCAGCAGGATAAACCACTGACGGCCGCGCACGGTCTTGAACTGTTACGAAAAGCACGCGCTAGGCTAGTGGATCTCCAAATGGATACCGTCGTTCATGACAGCGTTATTGCAGGCCTGACAGCTCGTCATCACGCATAGATCAGGATGGAGAACTTAAACATGGCGACAAAAGAGCGTCTGCTCTTTAAGGATGAGATATTGGACGAGTTGGCGCAGAAAGGAAATGTCGCACAATTCGTCAGCTTCGGTCCAGGCAAGGAATTACCACAACGGCATTCTCGGGTTCTAGCCTGCGCGCCGAATCACAAGTTTGAAAGTGCAAAGCAGGCGATCCAGGTCCTCCTGGAGCGGTCCCCCGAGCGGATGGTTAACATTCGCACCTACCGGCCGGAAAGTCCGGAGGGGAACCCCTTCATTCGTAAACTGGAAAGCATGGACGATGCTTATGGAGCTCTTATAAAGCATTCCGAACTTGGGCTGTACACCATCGTCAATGAAACAATCAATGAAAGCGACGGCGGTGTTTCCGGCGTCTGTCACGCTGGCCAGCTTGAATTTGCGCCAGACACCACTCCGAGATGCGTCGACGACCCCAAGATCCGCACGGCCAAGCTTCCGTTTGAATTTGGCAGCAAGGTTCTTCAACTCGTTTACGGCTTCACACCGGACGTGCCGGGTGCCGCCGATATCAGGACGGAATTCAGTATCCATCCAAGGCGGCGAGGTTGGCGCGACGATCATACGATTATTTGGCAGCAGGAGCGGGCGGTCGTAAAGCCAATGCGGCGTTTTGGATCGTGGCCGAACGCGTTCAGCCGCATGGTTGGCGATAAGGTCTACGGATTGCTCGTCGCCGCGTCCGTTGACCTCCCCGTGCCGCGCACGAACGTCTACACTAGACGCCTTTTTCCTTTCACCTTCGGACTCCCAACCGGTTCCGCCCGCATCTACACCCGAACTGCACCTGAGGAAAAGGCGCCGGGATATTACCCCTCCAGCCGTGGATGGGTCGACCCATTCAAAGTTCTGGCGGATCATCGAGTCCTGTCCGACAGGGGCTATCAGCCCCTCGTTGCGCCATCAAAAGTTCCTGATGACATCCGGCCTTTAGCTTCGGTTCTCTCGCAGGAGGAAGTGGAGGCAAAGTTCTCGGGGCGGCTGGTGTATGGTGCCACTGACGCTCCTCTGATTGACGGCGTGCGTGGTGGTGGCGAGCATTTTATGCTCGGCGCGGGGCGCAGCGGGCTGCCGAGCGAAATCTCTGCGAAAGTGGAAAATTTTGCCGCGCTTGCACGTGAAAAATTAGGGATGGTCGAATTTGAATGGGTTTACGACGGGCAAAGCGTATGGGTCGTGCAGCTGCATAGGTCAAAGCGAAATAGCTCGATAGTCCTTGCGCGGGAGGATCTTGAATGGATTGATTTTGTTTATGAAGGCCCTCATATGATAGAGGATTTTAGAGCGCTCGCGCGGTCGCTTAAAGGTAAGCGCAAGGGGATTAACGTCGTTGGAAATTCAAGCCCCTTGAGTCATCTCGGGGAAATTGCCCTCCACTACAGTGTGCCTGCACGATTCGAAGACTGATGTAGAAAAATGGGGTTCTCCGGCGCGGTGTTGAAAAATGCGAGCCACTTGAAAAATGGGGTGACATGTTCACTGGGTGGCCGGTCAGCCTACGGGCACTGAGTGCCTCAGTACCCGCCCAACTCGGCCCTGCTCTAAAGAGCCGTCGGACATCTTGCCTGCTCGCGGCAGGTCGTTGTGGCTGGCGAATTGCGAGCGCGTGGGCTGGCCCAACTCTTTCTCGATCCGCGCAGCCATGCTCACGCCTCCTCCGTGGCCAAGCGCCACGCCGCTTCCAGGCGCTCGCGGCTGGCCGCCCGCAGCTTGTGCAGACCGGCGATCCGGGCCATGGCGGTGAGCGCGCCTTCGCCGTCATGCCCCTTGGCCTGCGCTTCGCGCGCCAGCGCTGCCAGTTCGGGAAGCGCAATCTCATCCACCGGCCGGGTCTCTTCGCCAACGGGGCGGCGGAACGTTGGCCAATGGGCGGTATCCACTCCGCGCGGCCAGACGAAGAACTCGGCACCGTCACGGGTCACGGTGAAGGCGCGTTCGGACAGGCTGAGGACGCGGTCGCGGATGCGGCTGCCGGTGCGAACCCAGCCGTGGGCGCGGGCAATCCGTTTGGCCAGGACATCGTCACGAACCGGCCCTTCGATCGCCACCACCTCGCGGATCATGGCCATCAGGGTGTCGTCGTAGCCGGGATCGTAAAAGGCGTCAGGGTCTGCCACTGCCACCGCTGCGGCCGGGTCGGCCAGACGGAAGACGGTGGGCGCCTGGAACGGCGCGGCGTCTTCGGCGAGGTTGTGGGCATAGGTGGGCGACAACGCGAAGTCCGTGGCCTGGAACAGGTCGTCGGCAGCGCGACGCGGCTTCGCCGCGGCCTTGGCGGCTGCCTTGGCATCGACCTCGACACGGCGGGCTCGGGCCGCCTCCGACAATGCGGTCAGGCGGTCGTGCACCTTGTCCAGGGCGCCGCTGGCATCGTGCCACCAGTCGGTCGACCAGATGCGCAGGATCTCCCATCCCAGTCCGCGCAGGACCTGTTCGCGCAGCTTATCCCGGTCGCGCGCGGTGGCGGAGCGGTGATAGGTGGCGCCGTCGCATTCGATGCCGGCCAGGTAGCTGCCTGGCGCTTCCGCGTCGACGACACCCAGATCGATGCGGAACGAAGACACGCCGACCTGGGGGTGAACGGTCCAGCCTCGCGCCGCCAAGGCCTGCGCCACCGCCTGCTCGAACGGCGAGTCGTAATCGCCGATGGTGCCAAAGACGGCCTCGGCCAGGGCACGGGGGCCGCGCTCGGCGAATTCGAGGAAATGCTTGAGGTCCTTGACGCCTTCCGCCTTGGTCCGGCTCAGGTCGAACTGCTCGGGCCGCAGGCTGGAGAACACCCGAAGTTCTTGGCGTGCGCGAGTGATCGCCACGTTGAGGCGGCGCTCGCCGCCGTTTCGGTTCATCGGGCCGAAATTCATCGACACCGCGCCGGTGCGGTCGGGACCATAGGTGATGGAGAAGTACATCAGGTCGCGCTCGTCGCCCTGCACGCTTTCCAGGTTCTTGACGAAGACGGGTTCCAGCGCGTCCTCGGCGAAATGCGGCTCGATCGACGGATCCTTCCGGCGCTCCTCGTCCAGCAGGTCCTCGATCAGGCGCTGCTGCTCGGAATTGAAGGTGACCACGCCCGCCGTTTGCTTGCTGGCGATGAAGGCCGGATCCTTCAGGCGCCCGACCAGATCGGCGACCAAGGCCTTCGCCTCCGGCTTGTTGATGCGGGCGCCGCCTTTTTCGTAACTGCCATCGGAGACCAGCTGGAAGTTCACCGCCCGATCCTCGGTCACCGGCGAGGGGAAGGTGACCAGGCCTCCGCCGTAATAGCGGTGGTTGGAAAAAGCGATCAGGCTTTCGTGCCGCGACCGGTAGTGCCAGGTCAGGTCCAGGGTCGGTAGATTGGCGCCGAGGCATTCGTCGAGAATGCTTTCCAGGTCGGAATCGGCATCGATTTCAACGTCGTCGTCCGCGTCCTCGGTGGCGCGCTCGAAGAAGGACGTGGGGGGAAGCTGCTTGGGATCGCCCACCATCACCACCTGACGACCGCGGGCGATGGCGCCGATCGCGTCCCACACTGGGATCTGCGACGCCTCGTCGAATACGACCAGGTCGAACATGGTGGTCTCAGCCGACAGGTATTGGGCGATCGACAGCGGGCTCATCAGCAGGCAGGGGGTCAGCTTGGGAAGAGCGGTCGGCACCCGGCTGATCAGTTCCCGGAGGGGCAGATGCCGGCGCTGCTTCTGCATCTCGCGCTTGAGCAGGCCCCATTCGGAATTGCGCCCGACATCGTCCTGATCGGGCAGGCCGGTGCACAAGCCGGCCCGCACATAAGCGCGCGTCAGGTCGGTGAAGCGATCGTCCAGCGCCTTGAAATCGGCGATCCGCTTTTCGTGTTCGGCCGAGACGAAGCTGCGCAGCACGTCGTCGCCGTCCACGGTGGCGTTAAGCCACCAGCGGGCGTAGTCGGCCTCGAATGCCTCCCGCACCGCGCCGAGGGCGACGCCGCCGGTTTCGATGCCGGCGGCCAGCGGCGCCAATCCCAGCGCCACCGCTTCGGCGCGGGCCTTGCGCCAGGCGCACCACGCGTGGATCTTGGCCTCCTGCGCCAGGATGCCGCGGCAGGCTTCGGCCACGCCGACCGGCGTGTCGCCGGTTGCCGCGGTCATGTCGTCCAGGCCGGCGCAGCCGACAAAGGCCTCGGCTGCTTGCCGGAAGCGCTGCAATGCGTCGCCATAGGCTTTGCCGGCACCGGCGACGGGTCCGGCCGGTTCCAGCAGGGCATTGCCGTCACCCAGCAACCGCTCCAGCGGTCCCTTGACCTGAGCCAGGCCTTCGGCGGTATCGGCCAAACTGGCGATGCCGGCCGACAGCCCTTCCTGGAACGCCAGCGCCTTTTCCAGTTCCTCCACCCGGGTCTTCAGTCCCGCCCACAGACCACCGGTGCGGCCGGCGATGTCGTCGAGAGCCGCGATGTCAGCGTCAAGGGTGCGAAGGTCGCGTGCACGCAGCAAATCGGCAGCCATGTCAGGGCCGCAACGGCCGTCGGCAACGGCGGACAGGCCCTCCTCGTTCCAATCCTGGTTGGCACGGGCGGCGGCGAGGACTGGCTGGAACTTCAGCGCCGCGGTGAGATCGTCGGTCGGTGTTTGCAGGCCGCGCCACGGCGCCCCGGTGTTGCCGTGCAGATGATCGAGAGCGCCGATGTCATCTTCCAGCCCGCGCAGGACGACCAGAAGATCCAAGTCGGTAACCACGTCCGGCTGCTGGCCCGCGGCAACTGCGCTCAGCGTCTCCGTGACCGCGCGTTTGCCGAACCAGCTCTTCGGCCACCACGAATTCTCCGCCTCGGTCCAATCGGCCTTGAGCTGGCGCACGTCCAAATCCGCCAGACCGGCCTGGTAGGTTACCGACAACTGTCGGGTGGTTTCGCGATGGCGCGCAATCAGGTCGAGGCCGCGCTTGACGGACAAGGCGAGATCGCCATGCCAGGGCATGGCCAATTGGGCCAAGATGTCACGGTGCCGTTTCAGCAGCCGGAGCCCGCGGCCCAGGTCATCCGCCAGGCTACGCACGTCCGGGCGCAGTACGAAACGCCAGTCGCGGCCGGCGGCCTGGGGCACCACGCGGGCGAAATGCACCAGTCCATCCTGGCTCCTCCGATCAAGGGCCGACTGGGGCAGCCCCATCGCCTGGCGGAATGAAGCGGCGGCGGTCTCGACCTGTTCGCACAGGGGCACCAAGTCTCGGGTGGCTGCCAATAGTGATGCCTGCCACGTCGGCGACCATTCGCCATTGAGGATCGGGGCCAAGCGATTGCCAGCGATGGCGCCAACCTCGCGGGCGTCGACGTCCAGGCGTTCGGCAATCTCGCGCAGCCGGTCCAGCGCATCGATGTCGTGGGCATCCACCGACGGCCAGGACAAGCCGAGTTCGGGCAATCCCTTTGAGGCGACCACGCGCCCGATGGCGCCGTACGCGGTCAAGCCGTTGCGGCGCTTGCGGTGGAGATGCTCGACGAAGATGTTGAGGTGGTCACGCAGACCCATGAGCCGGGCCGCCTCCCGCCGCCACTCCCCGGCGTCGACACCGCCTTTGGCTTCCCACGACAGCCGCAGCTGTTCGAGGACGTCGAGCTTGCGCGCCTTGTTGGAGTGGAGTTCGAGGCAGAAATCGCCCAGCCCGACCTCGCGCAGACGGCGATAGACCACGTCCAGCGCCGCAATCTTCTCGGAAACGAACAGGACCGTCTTTTGTTCGGCCAGGCATTGGGCGATCAAGTTGGCGATGGTCTGGCTCTTGCCGGTGCCGGGAGGACCGACCAGGACGAAATCCTTGCCTCGTGCCGCCGCCATCACTGCGGACAATTGCGACGAATCGGCCGCCAGCGGGCAGAAAGTCTGTTCGGGGCCGTGGGTACGATCGAGGTCGCGCGGATTGGGGAAGGCCTGCGGACTGGGATAGGGATCGCGCGGCGTATCGATCAGGTGGCGCACCACCGGGTTCTGTTTGAGCTGGTCGGTGCGGTCGACCAGATCCTTCCACATCAGGTATTTGGCAAACGAGAAGGTGGACAGCACCACATCCTCGACCACCTCCCAGCCCTTGATGTCCTTGACCGCGTGCGCCACGGCACGCCAGATGCCGGCGATGTCCAGACCGCTGTCGTCCTTGGGCAGTTCGCCCTCGGCCACCGGGATGTGCAGCTTGAAGTCCTGGTGCAGCATCTCGATCAGGGTCGGATTGAAGCGCGGCTCGTCCTCGTGCAGCAACAGACTGAAGCCCGAGCGCACGCTTCGGCGTTCCAGGGTAACCGGCAGCAGGATCAATGGGGCGCGGAACCGCTTGTCGTCCTTGTCGCCCTGGGTCCACGACAGGAAGCCGAGCGCCAGGAACAGGGTGTTGGCCCCGCCCTCCTGCAAGGTGGAGCGGGCGGCGCGGTAAAGTTCGACCAGACGGGCGTCGAGATCCGCTTGGGGAAGATCGACCAGCACTTGGTCGCGCATCAACGCATCGAGCGCATGGGCGCGCCGGGCATCTTCGTGATGGCGGCCTTCATGGATGGCAGCGCTACGGGGATCGGTCCCCTCCATCAGGTCGGGGCGCGGCAGCAACTTCAGGCGATGGCCGTCGGCGAGAAAGTCTTCCAGCTTCCCCGGATCGGGGGCTTCGAACGGGATGACGCGCTTGGAAACCTTGAAATTGAGCAGGCTGTTGCGCAACGAAAGGTTGAGCAGCTTGCGCTGCCACCGTTCCAGCCGGCCTTGGGGTGTGGTCGGCCGCACATCCTCAGGGACGATTTCGTCGTCGGGGAGATCGGGGGCCGCCTCGAACACCGGTTCCACGGCGACCACGGCCGCCGGTTCGGGGGCCGCCGGCGTCGCCTCGGCGCTGGCCAGTGGGCGGATGCGCTGCATGCGGGCACGGCGGATATCGATCGCCAGTTCGAACTTGTCTTCCTCGGCTTCGGCGATCTGTTGGGCGCCGCGTTCGAGCGCGCGTCCGAAGCCGGGATTCGGGCGCTGGGTGGCGAAGGTGGTTTCGAACACCAAGAGTTCGTTCAGCTTGGCCCGCTTGCGCAGCGCGGTGACGTCATCGACTACCGCCGAGGAAAAATCTTCGGCCTTCAGCCACACGCCGGCAAAGGCATGGCCGCGGGTCATGACCACCAGCGGATTGAGGCCGCATTGTTCGAAGCAGGCGGCGAACAGCAGCGCCGTATCCAGGCAGGTAGCGATGGCGCCGTCGCAAATCTGGCTCGGACCACGGACTTTCTGCCCGGCATGCTCGAAGCTGGCGGGCGGGAGCGTGTAGTCGAGCCCCAATGAGCCAACCGCCGCCCAGATGGCCGAAGCCAGTTCCCATGCCCGCTTGGGCCCGTCCTCATAGCCGTTGAGAGCCGGCTTGCGGTCGTTCTGCCGCAGGACCTCGGCGGCTTTCTTCAAAATGCGATCGACGGCAGGATCGTTCGGCTGGACGAAGGCGGCAAGCATCTCGGGCAAATGGCCGATGCCGCCCCATTGATTGCGCGGCAACAACTCAACCGGATGCGAAAGGCGGGCGATCTCTTCGCCGCTAGCCGTGAGGACGAGGGTCGCCTGAGCCGCCTCGGCCTCGGTCAACCGCGACAACAACCCGCCGTCAAGTAGGATGTCGAGATCGCTCAGGTGGTAGGTTTCGTTGGCGCCGACCGCATCGACCCGCCATGTCTTGGCGCGGAGGAAACTGGGCTCCGAGGACAGCGTCAGCTCGATGTCGGTGAGCGCCTTATCGCCCTCGTTGACGATTTCCAACTCGCGCATGAGTGGGACAGCGTTCTGATGGAACGCCAGGCTGATCTTCGGCGCAAACGACGCTTGAATTCGCACGCCTGCCTCAACCAAAGCATCCTCAGGCATGCTCGCCCCCCCAGAGCGGTTCGTCGATGAAAGAGCGGTAGCGTAGCGAGAAGCTGGTAAAACTTCAACGATAGCCATTTGGTGCTCGTGGGAAGGCGGTTTCAGCCAGCAGTCACCCTCTGCCCGCCCCGCACGCGGCTTAACCGATGTTCCCACCCGCACCCGACACCATGGCATCGGCCAGCAGATCGCGTCACGTGTCGGCTAAAGCGCCAGCGCCCGCCAGCGGGCGCCGAAGGCGACCGGCGTGCCGCCGGCCCGGTTCTCATCTTATTCCCGGCGGCGCGAAGTGGGCGGCGCTCCCTTCTAGGCCCGCCGCGGCCGGGCGCAACCCCGCGTGCCGCGGGGTCCTCCGCTGCGCTACGGCCCTGCGGGTGCCCCCGTCCTCCGGAGGCGGGCCTCTGCGGTCGCGTTTCGCCGCCCACCCCGCTTGGCCGGGAAAACGTGCGGCAGGAAGATAGATAAGGTGGCCCCACGTACCCCGAGGGACAGCCCGTTTCTCCGTCCGTCCAGCCCGGAATTTCCTACCGCAACCATGACGATGGTCACAGGCGCTTTGCACCCGCTCGCCGCGGCGCGCTGGCATGATATAGCCACACGGCGGTGACGCCAGAGGCCAACCGCGCCAAAGGGGCGCCGCCCTGAAATCTTGAGGGGTTGCGGGATGAAGCGCTTCCTTTCCAAGTGTTCCATCGCGACATTCCTGCCTACGCCGGAAGCCGGCATGCCGAGGGCAAGCCGGTGACCGTTGACGTTCGCCGTTCCGTTTCCCTGGAGACCGCCGCCGAGTGGCTGGACACCACGGCCGAGACGATCGCACGGATGGTGGCGAGGGGGGAACTGGCCGGGCACTATCTGCGGCGGCAGCGACGGGTGTACGTTGACAGCATCGTCGCCTATCAGGATGGGCACGCCATCGCGCCGAAGGCACCGCCCGCGCCGGTGGCGGTGAAGCGACGGCACGCGGCGGAAACGGCCGCGGCAGCGGCTCTCAAGCAATTCGGCATCCGACCGTGAGCACCTACCTCAACTCGACCCGCAAGAAGTGGATGTACAATTTCACCCGAGGGGGGAAGCGGTACGCCGGCTACTGCACCAATCCCGATGGCAGTGATGCGACGACCCAGCGCGCCGCCGATGCCTGCGAGGCGCGGCTCAAGGGAGACGTCGAGAAGGCGCTCGTCGCGACGGTGGCCGAAGTCATCGTGCCCGGGGCCTACACCATCGAAGCGATGTTCGCCGATTACGTCACCCAGCATGCCGGCCGGCTGCGATCATGGCCAACCAACATGCGCCGCTATGTCAGCGAACTGCTGGATTTCTTCGGACGGCAGACGCCGGCGGCGGCGATCTCACAGAATGACATCGAACGCTTCATCGTCCATTCCCGCAGCCAACCTCGCGCCGTCTACGTCGGCGGCCCCCGCACTGGGGGTGTCATGGCCGTTCCGCAGCGGCCAACCTACCGAACCGACAGCACCACCAATCGCTACCTGATCACTTTGCGGGCGGCGATCAACTGGGCAGTGCGGCTGGGGAAGTTGGCGCCGTTGTGGGTGCGCCGGCTGGAGGAGCCCGCCGAGCTTCCCAACCCGGTGACCATCGACCAGGTCAATGCCATCCTGGCCCACGCCATGCCCCATCTGCGTCTCGCCATCCTGATCGCCGTCCACACCGGCTTGCGCCTCGACGAGACGTTGGGGCTGCGCTGGGACCAGGTCGACATGGGGCGGCGGGTCATCACCCTGCCGGCGCGCAGCACCAAGGCCAAGACCGGCCAGGCGGTACACATCAACGACGACCTGGCGCTGGCGCTGGACCAGGCGCCGCATGTTTGCGACTCGGTGGTTTCCTACAAACGGCCCTCGCCGACCGGCAAGGGTGCGATGGTGGCCCGCCCGGTGAAATCGCTGCGCCGGGCCTGGGCATCGGCACAGAAGGCGGCCGGGATTACCGTGCCGCACCGCTTCCATGACCTGCGGGCGACGTTCTGCACGGCCGTCCTTGCCGCCAACAACAATCCCGTCACCCTGCGCGCCGCCGCCCGCCACGCCTCGCTGTCGACGACCATGCGCTATGCCCAGGTCCATGACGGAGCGGTCAAGGAAGCCTTCAACGCCACGGCCGGCCTGATAAAGTCGCAAACGGCAGTCGCAAACACGATTGCGCCGGCCGCCGCGGATCCACCCGTTGATGGCGACAACATTAAGCGAAATCAATGAATTGGCTTGGCGCCCCGGAAGCGGACAGCATCCGGCTCGCCGGTAATGGTCGCGACGATAGGCGACGTATCGACAACCATCAGGACGGCAGTCCGTCAGGACCATAGCCGATGATATCGTCGGCGAACCGCGCGTCGATGACCGGCATGCTGGACACCCGATCGAAAAATTTCCGCATCGCCGCCTGCCGATCGAGGGGCGTGGAAGCCGCGACACGGGACAATCGTTCCTCGATGGCGCGCTCCAACGCGGTCTCGACATCCTCGCCGGTCAGGCGGGCGAGACGCTGGGCGAGTTCATCAACCTTGGACGATGCGATGTTCATGCCGCGGGCACTCCACTGCGTCACCGGAATATAGCATCGCCGCGCGGCTTTGGTCATCGTCGTCGTGCCGCCTGACCCATTCGGCCATGGCGGGCGTTGGGTCCACGACGCCTTCAACGCCACGGCCCGCCTGATAAAGTCGCAAACGGCAGTCGCAAACACGATTGCACCAGCCGCCGCAGAATCTCCCGATGATGGCGACAAAACTTAGCTAAATCAATGGCTTGAATTGGCGTCCCGGAAGGGATTCGAACCCCTGACCTACGGTTTAGGAAACCGTTGCTCTATCCTGCTGAGCTACCGGGACGCGGGCTTTGTCGGCGCCGCTGGTTATAGCACCGGGGCGCCGAGGGTCAACCCGCCGGCGAACCGGCCTGGCACAGCTTCCAGTCGTCGCCCTTGAGCGCGAACAGCATCACCAGCTTGCTCTTGCCGCTGCTCTCGACCGCGACGCGGAAGCGGCTGCCGACGCAGGCGCCGGAAATCGCCTGCGGCGGAGTCTTGATGTGCTTGCTGTTGAGACAGCCATAGGCCGATTTCGGCACCTCGCCCTGCAAGGCGGCCAGCGGCTTGTTGTTGACCTGGACGCGGTAGTTGGGCGCGCCGTTCTCCTCGACGCCCTGCAAATCGATCGAGCCGAAGCGCGAATGGTAGTGGCCGGCGGTCACCGGGCTGGCGCTCAGCGGACCGGCGAAGGGGTGGAAGGATACGGCGGCACAGGCTGGCGGCGCCTTGCGCGCGGCCATGGCGGGTGAGGCGGCGCAGAGCGCGGCGAGCGCGGCGCCGAGGGTGAGGGTGACACGGTTCATGGCCTGTAGTCTCCTTTGGATGGTCCCTTGCAGCATAGCGATGCCTATGCCGGCGGCAAGTCCCCGAGGGGCATAGGCCCGGTCTGCGTTTTCGCCTGCCCGTTCGACGTTGACGCGGGGGGGCGGTTTTCCTAAACTCCGGCCACTTTCGCCGGGGCCGAGAATCGGTCCGACCCGACTGTCGCAAATATCCCGCCGGTTTCCCCTCTCGCTAGGCCAAAAGCCATGTGTGGAATAGCCGCCTTCCTCAGCAACGAAGCCTGGGCTTCGTCGCCGGACCTGTCGGCATTCGCCGCGGTCGAACAGGCTCTGGCCGCCAACCACGGCGACTGGCCCGGCGTCATGGCGGCGCTGGAGACCCTGGCCGGATCGTTCCCGGCGCTGGGATCCTTCTCCGTGCACGCCGCCATCGCCGCCGATTCCGAGGCGCGCGCCACCTTCGCCGCCACCGCCGCGTCGCTCGCCCGCCTGCGCCGCCAGGCCGAGGCCGACATCGCCGCCAACGGCCGCAGCGACGTGGTCGAACAGGCCAAGGAGCGCCTGTCCGATTATCTGTGGCAGGTGGAGACCGAGGTGCTGGGCAACCTCGCCCGCGTCGCCGCGCTGCTGCCCACCCCGCTCGCCGAGGCCGGCCGCGCCCGCCACTTCCTCGCCTGGGCGATGGAGACGGTGCTGCAAAGCCTCGACAAGCTGGAAGTGCGGGGGCGCGATTCGGCCGGCATCGGCATCGCCCTCGACCTGGCCGGCGACGCCGCGGTGGATTCCGGCCTGCCCGCCGACCTCAAGGCCGACCTCACCCGCCGCCTGCTGGCCGGCGAGGGCGCCGATCGCCAGATGCTGGTCCAGCGCACCGGATCGGGCGGCTGGGCCTTGCGCGCCACCTACAAGGTCGCCAACCTGGTCGGCCACCTGGGCGACAACGGCGCCGCGCTGCGCGCCGCCATCACCGCCGACCGGCTGCTGTGGGCGATCGCCCCCCGGCTCAAGGCGGTCAACATCGTCAGCCACACCCGCTGGGCCTCCAACGGCATCATCAACGTCCCCAATTGCCATCCGGTGGACGGCCGCACCCGGGGCGACGGCGACAATTCCGACGCCCGCGCGGCCAGCTTCGTGCTCAACGGCGACGTCGACAACTACCCCACCCTGGTCGCCACCTCGGTGCAGTCGCGCAAGCTGTCGATCGACCCGGCGGTCAGCACCGACGCCAAGATCCTGCCGGTGGTGTTCGCCCTCGACACCGATGCCGAGGCGTCCCTCGACGCCCGCTTCCAGGGGGTGATGCGGCGCTGCCACGGCTCGTTCGCCATCGTGCTGCAGCACCTCGCCCATCCGCGGCACCTGCTGGTCGGGCAGAAGGGCAGCGGCCAGGCGCTCTATCTCGGCCAGGTGCCCGACGGCTTCGTCGTCGCCTCCGAGGTCTACGGCATCGCCGCGCTGTGCCGCGCCTATCGGCCGATGAATTCCGGCGGCGAGCTGGGGGTGGTGGTGGAACTGGATACCGGCGACGGCCATCGGCTGAGTGGCCACGCCCTGGCCGGCGGCGGCGCCTGGAATCCCGGAACCGAATCCATCCAGATCTTCGCCCGCGACATTTTCCGCGGCGAGTCGCCCACCTTCATCGAGAAGGAAGTCGGCGAGGCCCCCGCCAGCGTGCGCAAGACCCTGGCCGGCAAGTACCTGCGCGACGATGGCGGCCACGTCCGCTTCCTGATCAACGGCTTCGGCAACGGCGACCTTCTGCTGCGCCGGCTCGACGCCCGCGACCAGCCGGCGGTCAAGCGCATCATCGTCTGCGGCCAGGGCACCGCCGCAATCGCCGCCATGGGCGTCGCCCATCTGGTGCGCCGCGCGGTGGCGCCGGCCGGCATCACGGTGGAGGCGGGCAAGGCGTCGGAACTGTTCGGCTTCATGGCCGACGGCCGCTTCGACGACGCCATCGTGGTGGCGGTGTCGCAATCGGGCACCACCACCGACACCAACCGCATCGTCGACCTGGCCAAGGCGCGCGGCGCCTGGGTCCACGCCATCGTCAACCGGCGCAATTCGGCCCTGGTGCAGAAGGCCCATTCCTTCCTCTACACCTCGGACGGCCGCGACGTGGAAATGAGCGTCGCCTCGACCAAGGCCTATTATTCCCAGGTCACCGCCGGCAAGCTGCTCGGCCTGCTGCTGGCCAGCCACCTCGGCACCCTGGCCGAGCGCCAGATCGCCGAAGACGTCGACGCCCTGGAAGCCCTGCCCGCCCGCATCCAGGCGGTGCTCGACCGCCGCGGCGCGATCGCCGCCATCGCCGCGAAATACGCGCCGTTCACGCGCAACTGGGCGCTGGTCGGCAACGGCGCCAACCGCATCGCCGCCGAGGAGATCCGGATCAAGCTGTCGGAGCTTTGCTACAAGGCGATCCCCTGCGACGTCACCGAGGACAAGAAGCACATCGACCTGTCGACGGAGCCGATGACCCTGGTGGTGGCCAACGACCTGCCCGAGATGGTGGTCTCCGACACCGTCAAGGAGGTATCGATCTTCAAGGCCCACAGCGGCAAGCCGCTGGTGCTGTGCGCCGAGGGCGAGAACCGCTTCGACGCGGTGGCCGAGGCGGTGTTCCCCCTGCCTTTGGTCGGCGGCGGCCTCGATTTCGTCGTCGCCACCGTCGCCGGCCATCTGTTCGGCATCGCCGCCGCCCAGGCCATCGACCGCTCGTGCACGCCGTTCCGTCACGTCCGCGCCATCCTGTCGCGCACCGACGGCTTCGCCAAGGCCGAACTGGCCGAGGCGCTGGACGCCGCCATCGCCACCGTTGAAACCGGCGCCACCGATTCGGCGCTGTCCGCCCGCCTGGTCGCCGCGCTGGCCCGCTACACGGCGTGGCTGGAGCGCCAGCCGGACGGCATCGCCGCCGACGCCGCCCGCCTGCCGCAGTTGCAGACCACCCTCAACGCGGTGATCGACGACCTGACCCGGCCGATCGACACCATTCGCCACCAGGCCAAGACGGTGACGGTGGGCATCTCGCGGCCGCAGTCCGAGGTGTCGCCGCTGATCCTCGACGCCCTGGCCACCCTCGCCGTGGCCGAGTCGCGCATCGCCGAAAGCGACCGCGCGATGCTGGAGGCGCTGTCGCCGCTGGTCACCGCGATCGAGGGCGGGGTGCTCTACGAGGTCACCGCCACCGCCGCCGACCCGCGCGCCCCCGCGTGGGACATCCGCGCCGACAGGGCGCTGCCGCCGTCGCAGATCGAGCGCTCGCGCTACCTGGCGCCGCTTGCGGCCGAGGGCAGCAAGCGCAAGGCGCTGCGCACCGGTTCGGCGGTCACCTCGGCCGGCCGTTCGGGCAACGAGAACGTGGTCGTGCTGCCGCTCGCCGCGCCCTCGGGCAACGCCGTTTCCGGCCTGCTGCTGCTGCATCTGGGGGTGACGCCCAACGCCTCGCTGCAGCAAAAGGTGGCGGTGCTGCGGGCGATCGGCCAGAAATACGACGATCTCACCGAACAGCTGGCGGAGCGCTCGCCCCAGATGGGCGCCGACCGCGTGATCGCCGCCGCCGATCCACGCACGCTGATCTTCGCCGACATCCATGACATACTCACCCGCTTCGGCGGGACTTGAATCCGCGAACCCAGGAGGATCGATGACCGGTTTCCGCTCCCATGACGGCCAGTTTTCCGACCGCACGCCGATCAAACGCACGCTGGACGAAAAAAAGCGTCTGCTGGTCCAGTTGAAGGAGCAGCAGGCCGGCCTCAAGCCCTGGGTGAGCGACACCATCAAGATTGCCCTGGCCCGGCGCATCGCCGACCTGGAATTCGAGATTGCCGGCGCCCGCAAGCGGGGCTGACCGGCAACCGGTGCCGGTCAGGCTCGACAATCGGCGACGCCCGCCTCTATAAGAATATCGGAATTCGCGGGCAGGGGGTCTGCGGGGGGGCTGGGAGTAGGGGTGATGGCACTGTTCCACCGTCGGGCGCGTGGCGACGAGGTCCGCCCCGGCGACGTTTTCCGCAAGGTCGGGACCTATGGCGGCAATTGGACCGTCGACCGGATATTCGACTACCCCGATATACCGCGCCACGTCCGTCTGGTCGAACGCGCCGGCAGCCGCGCCATGACGGTGGCTGCCACCTTGCTGCTCGACCCCGAGGCCTTCACCCGGATATCGCGCGCCGAGGATATCCCGGCGCCGTGATGCGTCTCCCGGTGAGCCGGCGCAAATGTCGGGATCATCGATGACGGCGCCCCTCCCGCCCTCGGGTTCCATGCGGCGGATCGTGCTGGTGCTGTGCGCCGCCGAGGTGCTGGGAATGGTCGGGGCCTTCGCCTTCCCGGCGCTGCTGCCGTCGTTCCGCCGGGAATGGAACCTCACCAACACCGAGGCGGGGTGGATATCCGGCGTCTACTTCGCCGGCTATGCGCTGGCTGTGCCGGTGCTGACGGCGCTGACCGACCGCATCGACGCCCGCCGGGTTTGGCTGGGCGGCACCCTGGCGGCGGTGGCCGCCGCCGGCGGCTTCGCCGTGGCGGCGGACGGGTTCTGGACCGCCATGGCCTTTCGCGCCCTCGGCGGCGCCGCCCTGGCCGGCACCTACATGCCGGGGCTGAAGGCGGTGGTCGACCGCACCGGCGGGCCGCGCCAGCCCCAGTGGATGAGCTGGTACACCGCCAGCTTTTCGCTCGGCACCTCGACATCGTTCCTCTTCGCCGGCGCCGCCGCCGAAATCTGGGGCTGGCGGGCCGCCTACGCGCTGGCCGCGGGGTCGGCCCTGCTCGCCGCGATCCTGGTGGCGGCGGCGGTGCCCGCGGTACGGCCGCCGCCGCCCGAACCGGCAAGGCTGCTGGATTTCCGCCCGGTGCTGCGCAATCGCCCGGTGCTCGGCTACGTGTTCGCCTACGCCGCCCATGTGTGGGAGCTGTTCGGACTGCGCAGTTGGATGGTCGCCTTCCTCACCGCATGCGCGGCGCTGCGGCCCTCGGCTCCGGCGATGGCGCCGACCACCGTCGCCACCCTGGCGTCGCTGGTGGCGGTGGCCGCCAGCATCGGCGGCGCCGAACTGGCGGTGCGCTTCGATCGCCGGCGGGTGTGCGCCCTGGCGGCACTGGCCTCGGCGGCAACGGGGGCGTTTCTCGGCTTCACCATCGGCTGGCCCTATTGGGCGATTGCCGGCCTGGTCCTGGTCTACAGCGGGGTCGTCCAGCTCGATTCCGCCGCACTGACCACCGGCGCGGTGCTGGAGGCCGAGCCCGGCCGCCGCGGCGCCACCATCGCGGTGCATTCCCTGCTCGGCTTCGCCGGCGGTTTCGCCGGGCCGCTGGCCTTCGGCTGGGTGCTGGATCGGGTCGGCGGCGACGGGGCGACGGCCTGGGGCGCGGCGTTCCTGTCGCTGGGGGCGGTGGCCGGCCTGGGACCGCTGGCGCTGCGATGGTCGCGCGCCGGGCGGTAATGCCGCCGGCCAATTCATCACTCGATCCATTCGCCCTTGTAGATGCCCCAGATCTCGTCCCGGCGCAGCCAGCCCTGAACCTGGCCGGCCTCGACCCGGCAATAGTCGCGATTGCGCGGGCATTGCAGCAGCCGGCCCAGCACCCCCGGCTCGACCACCGCCACCGGATCGGCGGAATCGGAATCGGAGCTGCGCAGCGAACGCGGGCTGCCGATCACCACCATCATGCGCCGCCCCGACAGCATGCTCTGGTGCACCCAGCCCTCCGTCCCCTGCCAGTCGCGGATCTTGCGCCAGGCCTCGAATTCGGCGATCACCTCGACCGGCAATTCCTTGCGGGCGTAAATCCAATCGATGGGATAACGCTGGCCGGGGCCGGTGCGGACGTTGACCTCGTCCGAGCGCAGGCTTACGAATCGGGGCAGCGGCAGGCCGCTGGTTTCGCCCGCCATCGCCCGAAAGGCTGGATTGACGAGTGCCAGCGCCAGAAGCACCATGCCGAGAATCCGTAAATTCATCCGCTTCGTTCGCCCCAAACCCAATTCTTCGTGCGTATTATAGGCGTCTGCCTGTGCGCGCGGTCAAGGCAGCCGCCCAGGCTAACACGTCGCTGGACAACACCGCCCCGTCTTGCTAGGCGTCAACCGTCGGACGGATGCCGGGAGGAGAGTGCCAATGCCGCAGAAAAAGCCGCTCGTCATCGTCACCCGCAAGCTCCCCGATGTCATCGAGACCAGGATGATGGAGCTTTTCGATGCCAGGTTGAACCTGGACGACCGCCCGATGACGAAGGCCGACATCAGCGCCGCGGTCAAGGAAGCCGATGTCCTGGTCCCCACCATCACCGACCGCATCGATGCCGCCGTGCTGTCGCAGGCGGGCCCCAATCTCAAGCTGATCGCCAGTTTCGGCAACGGCATCGACCACATCGACCTGGCGACCGCGCGCCAGCGCGCCATCACGGTCACCAATACCCCGGGGGTGCTGACCGAGGATACCGCCGACATGACCATGGCGCTGATTCTCGCCGTGCCGCGGCGCCTGGCGGAAGGCGAACGGATGATGCGGGCCGGCGACTGGAAGGGCTGGAGCCCCACCTTCCTGCTCGGCCACCGCATCTGGGGCAAGCGGCTGGGCATCGTCGGCATGGGCCGCATCGGCCAGGCGGTGGCCAAGCGGGCCAAGGCGTTCGGCATGTCCATCCACTACCACAATCGCAAGCGCCTGCATCCCGACGTCGAGGCCGAGATCGAGGCGACCTATTGGGAGAGCCTCGACCAGATGCTGACCCGGATGGACGTCATCACCGTCCATTGCCCGCACACCCCCGCCACCTTCCACCTGCTGTCCGCCCGCCGGCTGCAACTGCTGCAGCCGCATGCCTACGTCATCAACACCGCCCGCGGCGAGATCGTCGACGAGAACGCGCTGACCCGCATGCTCGGCCGTAAAGAGCTGGCCGGCGCCGGCCTCGACGTGTTCGAGCACGAACCGGCGATCAATCCCAAGCTGCGGGAACTCGACAACGTGGTGCTGCTGCCCCATCTCGGCTCGAACACCATCGAGGGCCGCATCGACATGGGTGAGAAGGTGATCATCAACATCAAGACCTTCGTCGACGGCCACCACCCGCCCGACCGGGTGCTCGCCAGCATGCTCTAAGGAGATGGACCGGGTGCTCGCCAGCAGAACAACCGAGGCGACGCACCTGTTTTCACGCGTCGCCTAAGCCAAATCCCGCCGCATGGTGACGGCGTCGACGCCGTTGTAATAGCCGGGCCGGCGGCCGACGACGGTGAAACCGGCGCCCTGGTACAGCGCCAGCGCGGCAGCGTTGTCGGCGGCGGCCTCGAGGAACATCGCGGCGGCGCCGGCCTCCGCCGCGTTTGCCAGGGCGGCGGCCAGCAGGCGGCCGCCCAGGGCATGGCGGCGCCACGGCGGCAGCACCGCCAGGGTGAGGATTTCCGCCTCGCCGCCCGCGCTCCGCCACAGCACCAGACCGGCCGGGCCGCCCGCGCCGCCCTCCACCGCGATCAGGCCGGCGGCGCCCGGCATCGCCAGCACCTCGCCCATGGCGCGCGCGCTCCATGGCACGGCAAAGCAGATGCGGTGCATCGACGCCAGCAATTCGGCATGGACCAGGGCGGCCGGGACCAGGTCGATCATGGCGGCAGGGTGACGTCGGCCGGGCGCAGATAGACCGGCTCGGGCGGCAGCGCCCGGCCCTCGGCCCAGCATCGGGCGGCAAGGCCGGCCACCACCGCGGCGTCGGGCCAGCCGGGCGAGGTGCAGACCAGGGCGTCCGGCCGCAGGCCGGCTATCACCGGGGCTGCGTCGCCGGCGAGCGCCAGCGGCCCCGCGACCAGCGCCGCGGCGGCATCGGCCGCCAGCGCCGCCGGCGGCCCCAGCGCGATGCCGCCGGCATCGAAGATCTGTACCCACAAATCGTCCCGCTTCGAATCGAGCGCCACCATCAGGGTGCGGCCGCGCCGCTCGGCGGCCGGCACCGCCGCCGCCACCGCCTCGGTGGTGAGCACGCCGGCGACCGGCAGACCGGCCGCCAATCCCAGCCCGCGGACCGCGGCCAGGCCGATGCGGATGCCGGTGAAGGCGCCCGGCCCCACGGTGGCCGCCAACAAATCGAGATCGGCGAAGCCCAGGCCGGCCTCGGCCATCACTTCGGCAACCATCGGCAGCAACGCCTCGGCCTGGCCGCGGGTCATGGCGGCGAAACGGCGCGCCGTCACCATCCCCTCATCCCAAAGGGCGACGGAACAGGCGGCGGTGGCGGAGTCGAGGGCGAGCAGGCGCATGGCGAATGATTTATACTGCCGCCCCGGCACATGGAAGGAAAGGCTCGACGATGGTCCCGCTGGTGCACATCACCGCCGCCGCGTTCGACGTCGACATCGCGCTCGCCTACGCCACCGCCGACAACTTCACCGGCCGGCCGGTCTACCGCGCGGATGCCCGCTGCCTGCTCCATGCCGATGCCGCGCTGCGGCTGCGCCGGGCGGCGGAGCTGGCGCGGCCGCTGGGTCTGCGCCTGAAGGTGCTGGACGCCTTTCGGCCGGCCGAGGCCCAGTGGGTGCTGTGGAACCACAGCCCGGATCCGGATTTTCTCGCCGATCCGCGGCGCGGCTCGCTCCATTCGATGGGCGTCGCGGTCGACCTGGCTCTGGTTGATGCCGGCTCGGGCGCCGCCGTCGACATGGGCACCCCGTTCGACGCCTTCACCCCCCGGTCCCACCACGGCGACCGCGAAATCCCCGCCGCGGCGCAGCACAACCGCCACCTGCTGCTGGGGCTGATGACCGCGGCCGGCTGGGATTATTACCGGAACGAGTGGTGGCATTACCAGCTGTCCGATGCGCGTGCGCGCTATCCCCTGCTGGGAGATTCCGTCCTCGGCGGGGAGGGCCTGATGCCGGGCGGCGGGCGACGTCCTTGAGCCACGAACGCCGCGTTTCCTACCTCCAAAGATAACAGGGCACCTCCTTTTCGCCCGCCCGACAAACTTTTTCGCGCCTTCTACCTTGCATGGTCATCCGGCATTCTCAAATGAGTAGGCGACCAAAGGACGGATCGGCTGTTCTCGGTGTTGCGCCGCACAATTTATTTTGCGGATGCGAACATCGGCGAGTAGCCCAAATATCGGTACCTCGGATTGGGCTGCAATGGAGGGCGAATTTGTTATATAGTGACTTGACTTCGACTTCTGGATTGAAGGGGGTGCCGATGATGACGAGTGCCAGCATTCGCGACGTACCCCCGGAATTGGCGGGGTCGGTTGCCGCGTTTTCACTCGGCGTCCATCCCTCGCGGGCGGGGCTGCCGTTCATGGGCAATGTCGAGCCGCCGCTCGACGAAATGATCGACGACGACGTCATTCGCCGGGTGATGGCCCGCGACGGCGTGGCGGTCGATGACCTGTTGTCGTTGATCGCCGAGGTGCGCACCCGACTGCTGTGACACCTCCGCCGCAATCGGCGCTTGACGGTCGGCGCCGGCCCTGCGTATAAACGCGCCTTCGATTTTGGCGAGAACCTAACGAATAGGTCGCATATCCATGGCTCACCATCCGTCGGCGAAGAAGCGTATCCGTCAAACCGAGCGCCGTACCGCCGTCAACCGTGCCCGTACCAGCCGCATCCGCTCCTTCCTCAAGAAGGTCGAACTGGCAATCGCCAGCGGCGACGCCACCGCCGCCAAGGCAGCCTTGTTGGAGGCCGAGCCGGAGATGATGCGCGGCGTCCAGGGCGGCGTGCTGCACAAGAACACCGCGTCGCGCAAGGTCAGCCGCCTGTCGGCGCGCGTCAAGGGCTTGGCGCCCTCCGCCTGAAGACATCCAAGTCATTGATTTTGAAAGGGCCGTCCCCCTGGGGCGGCCCTTTCTTCGTCGGAATCGCAACGTTTGCGCGGCAGTGGCGAATGCAAGGGAAAAATTTTCCCCGTTCGCGTTTCATACCCGTTGCGAGTCAATTTGCCGGTGGCTACAGTGCGGTCCTTGCCGAGCTGGGGCAAGTCCATCAAATCAACAAGAAAACTAGGCGGTTTTGCTTGGAATAGTGGCGACTTTTACTAAGGGTCGTCGGATTTGTTGTCGGGTATTTATGGGCGCAGTACCTTCGGGCTATTTACCCTATCACCCGTGGAGGCGTATTACTTCGGACGTTGGCCGTTTGAGGGGCGGGGATGGCCCCAACGGAAGGCCAATGCCGCCAATCCGGTCTGGGTTGACGAAAGTGGGGGGGGGAGTGCGGCACGCCACGATGTGCCAGCAAAGCGAAGGACCTCTCCCTAAGGTTGGGGGTGCCTTTGGTAGTTTTCGGGGGCTGGGAAAGATGAACGGGCAGGCTTGGGATCGGGTGAGGGGGCGCTTGCGCGACGAGGTGGGGGATGCCGCCTATCGCAGCTGGCTTCGTCCCATTACCGTGCACGGCATGCAGGGGGATTCCATCCGCTTGGCCCTGCCGACGCGGTTCATGCGCGACTGGGTGGCGACCCATTACGCCGAACGGATCCGCACCCTGTGGGGCGCCGAGGATCCCGCCGTCCGCTCGGTCGAGATCGTGGTGGAAACGGCCCGCGCCGCACCCGTGGCGGCTGCTGTGGAACCGGTGCCGCCGCGGGCGGAAATCCGGCGGGTTGCCGCCGCTGCTGTCGCCGCCCCCAGCGCCACCGCCGACATCGACGAAATCGGGGCCCCGCTCGATCCGCGCTTCACCTTCGCGAATTTCGTCGTCGGCAAGCCCAACGAGTTCGCCTATGCCGCCGCCCAGCGCGTCGCCGAGGCCGACCGGGTGTCCTTCAACCCCCTGTTCCTCTATTCCGGCGTCGGGCTGGGCAAGACCCACCTGATGCACGCCATCGCCTGGCACATCCGCGACCACAATCCGGAACGCAAGGTGCTGTACCTGTCGGCGGAAAAGTTCATGTACCGCTTCATCCGCGCGCTCCGCGACCAGAACACCATGGTGTTCAAGGAGCAGTTCCGCTCGGTCGACGTGCTGATGATCGACGACGTCCAGTTCATCGCCGGCAAGGACGCCACCCAGGAGGAATTCTTCCACACCTTCAATTCGCTGGTCGACCAGGGCCGCCAGATCGTCATCTCGGCCGACAAGTCGCCTTCGGACCTCGAGGGGCTGGAGGAGCGCCTGCGCTCGCGCCTGTCCTGCGGCCTGGTGGCCGACATCCATCCGACCACCTACGAATTGCGCCTCGGCATCCTTCAGCAGAAGGCCGAGCAGATGGGGGTGCTGCCGCCGCCCAAGGTACTGGAATTCCTCGCCCACAAGATCTCCGCCAACGTCCGCGAACTGGAGGGCGCGCTCAACCGCGTCGTCGCCCACGCCCAGCTGATCGGCCGCGCCATCACCCTGGAATCCACCCAGGAGGTGCTGCACGACCTGCTGAAATCCTCGGACCGCCGCATCTCCATCGAGGAGATCCAGAAGCGGGTGGCCGAGTATTTCAACATCAAGCTGGCCGAGATGTCCTCGGCGCGGCGCGCCCGTCAGGTGGCCCGGCCGCGCCAGGTGGCGATGTACCTGGCCAAGCAGCTGACCAGCCGCTCGCTGCCCGAGATCGGCCGCAAGTTCGGCGGCCGCGACCACACCACGGTGATGCACGCGGTGAAGAAGGTCGACGAACTGCGGGCCGCCGACCAGAATTTCGCCGAGGACGTCGAACTGCTGCGGCGCATGCTGCAGGGGTAACGCGGCGGGGCAACGTGGTCAGGTTAGCGATACCTTAACAACACCACCGTCATGCCCTCGAAAGAGGGCATCCATGGCGCCGCGCGTACGGTACCTGCATGGCGTGCACCCGGTTTGCCGCAGCATGGCCCCCCTCTTTCGAGGGGGTGACGGATGAAATTAACGATTCAGAAACCTGAC
>Ga0265331_10000656_pt1 | contig 29963 bp, 29 predicted proteins | sample 41923metaG_FD_202088 | JGI IMG/M metagenome (GOLD analysis project Ga0265331, IMG submission 202088) | Rhizosphere microbial communities from Carex aquatilis grown in University of Washington, Seatle, WA, United States - 4-19-23 metaG | ecosystem: Host-associated > Plants > Roots > Rhizosphere... | reverse complement strand
TGGAGATGCAGCGCATGGAGGAAAACCGCAAAGCCACCGCCGACCCCGCCGTCACTGGCTCGATCCAAACCGTGCTCGCCACCTTGGACAAGGAAATCGAGGCCGTCCGCAAGGCCATCCGCCGCCACATCGATCGCCACCCCGTCCTCAAGCAACAGGCCGGGCTGCTCGAAACCATCCCCGGCGTCGGCGAAGCCACCGCCGCCTGGCTGCTGACCCTGCTGGCCGATCACAGGGGCTTCGACGACCCCAAGCAGGCCGTGGCCTTTGCCGGGCTGGCCCCGAGGCTGCGCCAGTCGGGCAAGTGGGCCGGCCAGACCAAGCTGTCCAAGACCGGCGACCCGATGCTGCGCAAGGCGCTCTACATGCCGATGCTGTCGGCCCTGACGCACAACCCCGCCATCCGCGCCTTCTGCCAACGCCTCAAGGCCAACGGCAAGCCGGGCAAGTCCTACGTCTGCGCCGCCATGCGCAAACTCATCCATATCGCCTTCGCCATCCTCAAATCCGGCAAGCCATTCGATCCCGAATATAAGCCCGCATGAGCGCAAAAAATACTTTCAAAAACTCGCTTGACGGGGGTAGGGCAAGACGGTATCTACGAGCTTCGTTCTTCTTGCGATAAGCCTTATTCTGTTCGCCGTTGCCTATAACATCACCCTTAACACGCCGACCCCTTCGAGCTTCGCACGGAGAAACCAAAATGACCACTAAAAGAAAAGCCAGCGAGATGCTGAAAGAACCCCACGCCACGCCCGCCATGGTGCGGGCCATGGTCGAACTGGGCCGCGTCGAGGACGACTGCGGGCTGAGGCAGGTCGCCGCACAACCAACGACGGGCAGCGGGCCGCTGGCCAAGGCGGTCAGGCTCCCCGTGTGGGCGGAGGCGGTGCGCGGGGTGCCGAACGGGGTGCTGCGCTCGGCCTTGTTCGGTGCCATCAAGAAAGGGCCGAGGCGTTATCTGGAACACGAGCGCATTGCGTCGCTGGAGGGCGTGGACATCCATTACACCGGCCCACGTCTCGACCAAGGCGATTTGGATGTCTGGCAGGCCGTGCTGCACCTCGCCCGCTTGCAGGACATGGGCGAGCAATGCCGCTTCACGGCCTATGCCATGCTGAAAATGCTAGGCAAGGCCGACACCGGGCAAAACCGGGCCACGTTACACAAGCGGCTGCTCCGGCTCCGCGCCAACGCGGTGGAAATCCGCCAAGTCCGCTTCAGTTACATCGGCGGCTTGGTTGACGAGGCTTACAAGGACGAGGAAACGCTGGAATATGTGGTCGTCTTGAACCCCAAGCTGCGGGCCTTGTTTGAGCGGGATCAATGGACGGCGACGGATTGGGCGGTGCGCCTGGAGTTGGTCGGCCATCCCCTTGCCCAATGGCTGCACGGGTTCTATGCGACCCATGCCCAGCCTTATCCGATGTCGGTCGAGAAGCTGCATGGGCTTTGCGGGAGCGAAGCAACCAACTTGAGCGATTGGAAAACCAAAGATTTGCGCAAGTCGCTCGATTCCGTGGCTTCGGCCTGCGAGAAGCACGGCCAAGCCTTCAGTGCCGAGATCGCCGACGATTTAGTCTGTGTGGATAGGCAGCCTTCCCAAAGCCAGCAAAGGCACCTCGCCAACAAGGCCAAACAGAAATCCGCAGGCCCGCGCAGGAAGGCTATGACTTCTGTCAGCGACTTGCTCAAGCCCAGGAAATAGCGCTGCATGGATAGCGATGTAGCACCCGCCAACTAGCGATGTAGCACCCGATAAATACCGATGTAGCACCCGACGAATGCCGATGTAGCACCCGACGAATACCGATGTAGCACCCGACAGATACCGATGTAGCACCCGTTTTTTGTATTAAAAAAAATCGCTGCAAGCCTTGCAGTGCGTGGCTTGCGGCGAAATCGAAAAATCGCCCTAATCCTCCTTTAATCATTTTTAATCCCCGCGCGCCAAAAAAAAAAAAAACGCACGGCTGCGGATGGCCAGCGGCCCAAGACAAAAAGCCGGCCGGGGCTGCAAACCCCGGCCGGCTTTTCGATAAGCCTAGCCGCGCTTCGTGGCGGCGGGCCGCTATTGCTCAGAGGCCGCGCCTTTGGTTGATGCCTGTTGCGCCTTGATCTCGGCCACTTCCTTGCGCAACGCCTCGATCTGGACTTGCATCTGGCTTTGCGTCTGGCCCTGGGTTTTGCTGGATTGAGCGCCCGGCTCCGTCATCACGGCATGGGCGCCGGAACGGCCACCGGCATAAGCTGGCGTAATGTGCAGGGCGGCGGCCAGGGAAACCAAGGCGAAGGTAAATAGGGTGCGGTTGTGGAAAGTCTTCATGGCGATAGTCTCCGGGAATCGGGTTCAGTGATTGGGTAGCCCTCCGGGATGCAGGTTCTAGGTTTGGGCCTGGCCTTTGGACTTGGGTTCATTGTGCGCGGAGTGTCGCTGGATTTCCGTGAATAAATACCCAGTGTTTATGTTAACTATTCACATAATCCCAAAACCTTCCGGTTATTTCCCCGCTACCCGCCCGCCGCAGCTTTCTCCGCCCGGTCGCGCTTGACGATGTCCAGCACGGTGTTCTTGCTCAGGTCCAATTCCCTGCCTATTTTGCGACAAGACCGGCCAGCGGCGATCACCGAGCGCACCCGCTCGGCCATGCTCAAAACGGGACATTCTAACGGCAAGGGCGGGCCTGGCATCGGCCCGAAGCGCCGACCCAAGCCTGATGTGTTATGTAAATATTTATTTATGTATTTAAATATGTAAATATTTATTTAAATATTTACATAACAGGCTGCCATGATCTTCACAATCGCAAACACCAAGGGCGGGGTGGGCAAGACCACGACGGCGGTCCACCTCGCGGCCATGCTGGCCCGGACATCGCCCACGCTGCTGATCGACGGCGACCCCCAGGCCAGCGCGGCCAGTTGGGCGTCCTGGCGGCGGGAGGCCGGGCGCTCGCCCAGCCCGACCACGACCTGCCTCGTGGGCAAGGCCATCCTCACGGAAGGCAAAGGCCTGGCGGCGGGTTTTGCCCATACCGTGGTCGATGCCGGCGGGCGCGACAGCACGGCGTTGCGCGCCTCCTTGCTGCTGGCGCAACGGGCGATCATCCCGGTGGGCGCGTCGAACTTCGACGCGGCGGCGATGACCGACCTGCTCGAAGTGGTCGAGCTGGCCCGCGAATACAACCCGGCCCTTGATGTCCGCGTGTTGCTCGCCCGCATCGACCCGCGCAGCAAGGACACCGGCGACATGCTCGCCTATCTGGAAGAGCAGGGGCTTAACGTGCTGGCGGGGCGGGTGTGCGAGCGGGTGGCGTTCCGGCGCTCCACCGGCGAAGGCGCGACCGTGCAAGAGCTGGGCAAAGACCATCAGGCCACCGCCGAGATGGAGGTTTTTTTTGACGAGGTGACTCAATGACGATTAAAGGCAAACCCAAAAACCTGAATACTTTCCTGACCGGCTCGGCAGACCCAAATGCCGAAGCCAGCCCGTCCGACCCGCGCACAGGCCAGCGCATCACCAAGACGATCCGGATTTCCCGCGAAGTCGAGGCGGCGCTGAAAGAAGCCGCCTACACGCAGAGCAAGGCCACAGGCCAGCGCGTGGCCGAATCCGACGTGATCGACGAAGCCTTAAAGAAGTATTTAAATATGTAAATATTTATGTATTTAAATAAATATTTATTTAAATACATAACGCGGTCGCTGGCTTGTCTCCGGCCCAGGACGGGCGTGTGACCGTAGAGCCTGCCCGCAAAGCCGATGGGTTTGTACTTGGAAGATAGCGGGTAGACCGCCGCTCCGATCCCCCGGACTCCGCAAGCTCCGTCCAGGCTACTGGCTATCTTTGAATTTCGTCTGTAGCCAGGCGTTGAACTGGATGCGCTCCATCTGATCCTTAAACACGCCCTTGCCGGCGTCCCAGGAAGCCGAGCGCCCGGCCCCGGCCCCTTGCCGATATTCTTCCGCCAACATCAACCGCTCCAAAGCCGTCAGCGCCTTGACGGCGGCCTTAGCCTGCTCCAAAGCCTCCCGCTCCGCCTTCGCTTGCGCCCGTTGTTCCGCCTCGGCGCGTTTCCTGTCTTCCGCCTCTTGCTTGGCCCTGGCCTTCGCGTCGGCCTCGAAAGCGGACGGCCCCAGCGCCGCCCCGCTCTCGAACACCGTGCGCAGATAGCCCGCCGCCGAACCGGTGGCTTTTTTTGGCTTTGACGTAGCCCGCATGGAGCCTTTGGCGGAATGCGGGGCTTCGTGGCTCCGCCCCCCGGACTCCGCAAGCTGCGTCCGGGCTACTTGCTTCGCCGACGGTCCGACACCATCAACGTTCACAACAAGACAAGGGCCGTTTTTGCCCGCCTGCGGCTGGGGATAAGCCGGTGCAAAAGGGCAGTTGTTCATGGTGAATTTGGGCACCCTATCTTTAACTTTAAAAAACAATAACTTGAAAAATAATCATTGGTGAATTTGGGCATCCTATGACTGGTGAATTTGGGCACCCTATCTATATCTCTTTTCTGTATCCAAAATCCCTGTAGTTAGCCGGGCTGATCTGTGGATAACTTGCCGGTTGGGAGCGATGGCGATGGATGGACAAAGAGCGATTGACAGGCTTGGCGCAAAGGCCAAGCAGACAGGGCACCAACAGCTTGCAAAACAGCAGCAAACAGCTACAAAAAGCCTTAACGGGTTTGACAAGTTTCAAGCGAGGAGCAGGTATAATTCCGGACAGGTTGGAGCAGGCCGACGAATCCAAGGCACAAAAAAACCGATGAGGGTGGCACCTCATCGGCTCTTTTTGAACTTCGGTTCATGTCCGACACGTCGGACTTATCTCCAATCATTCGCGCCAGTTGCTACACGCAAGTCAGAAAGCAAAAGCAACGGGCTTAACCCTGAACCAAGAAGGCAATGCCGCGATTCAGATGTAAGCAATCTTACACCATTTTGGTGAGATTTTGTGACCTTTGGTTACCTCTAGGTAATTGAAGGTTCAATGACATTCAAATACTTATATCTGCTATCGTCGGCATGACCTTCGCCTTTTTACAAGGCCGAAGCCATGTCAAAACCCAAACAACTCGTCCAACTGATTGCCTACACCGGCATCGCTTTCATTTTCTGGGCGCTCGCGTCCAAAATCCTCAACGCCGAAACCGTCAGCTTCAGCGTTTCCCCCGTCAATGGCATCAACGTCAAGGCGGAGGGTTCAAAATGAGCGACGACATCCGCAACGACGGCGACGACCCATCCGACATCCCGCAACAAGCCGATGCCGAAACGCCAAAGCCGCCGAGCCGACTGGAACTGAAGGTCATCCAGGGCGACCATATCAAATCCACCGCCCCGACTTACGAGGATGTGGCTTATTTGGCGCGGGAGTTCGTGCTTTGCACCCTGCCACACAGCGACCCCGGCGACGTGCGGGCCTGGGGGCGGCGCAATGGCGATTTGACCCTGACCCTCAAGCCCGGCATTCGCCAAGACCGCCAGACCGGCGAGTATTTCAGCGTAGGGCTTCCCTACGGCATCATCCCGCGTTTGATCTTGACCTGGATGGTCACCGAGATCCGCCGCACCAAAAGCCGTCGCTTGGAGCTTGGCCACCGCTTCACCGATTTCCTGGGCAAGCTGGGGCTGAGCTTTTACACCGGCGGCGGGCCTCGGGGGGATGCGCAGCGCGTCCGCGAGCAAATGGAACGCCTGTTCCGGTCGATCATCAGCTTTGAGTACGAGGTGAGGGACGGCGAGCGACGCGGGCAAATCTGGCTGGATATGCAGGTCGCCCCGCAGGGAGAGTTTTGGTGGAGCGAACGCAGGCCGGGGGACGGCATCGACTGGGTAAGCTGGATCGAAGTCAGCGAGGCGTTTTACAAGGCGGTGATGGCCTTCCCGTTGCCTTTGGATGTGCGGGTCTTGCGCCACATTAAAGACAGTTCCCTCGGAATCGACCTGTACACCATCCTCAATCGCGAGGCCTTCCGCGCCATGAGTGAAGGCAAGCCACGCTTTCTGGCCTGGGAGTGGCTGCACCAGCAGACCGGCAATGAAATTGCCAATCTTCGCCTTTTCCGTCGCAACGCTCTCGTGCAAGTCGAAGCGATCTTAGCTGTACATCCGGGCTTGATCGTCTCCATCGTGAAAGGCCGCAAAGGGCAAAAGTCCGGCCTGCTGATTAGCAATCTGTCCGAGCCTTCCATCCCCCGCGAAGTCTTGCCCGCGTCGGCCAAACCAGCGGGAGAACGGCCTCGGAATCCTAATGTGAGACTGGTGCCCAAGCCCGCGCCGTTACCGCCGAAGGATCTGAAACCCGGCACTGTGAACGAATTCCGCAGGCTCTACCCCAACCTTGATCCCATGGCCTGCAAAAAAGCCTTCGATGCGTGGCTGGCTGGCAAAGGCGAGGAGGCGCGGCCTAGGTTTTATGACCGGGCCTTCATGGGCTTCGCCCGCAAATGGATCGTCGGCAAATTGGTGGTCAGCAATCCTTAAAATCCGCCCGCAAAGCAGGTTAAAAAAGCCGGTGCAAAAGCCAAGTTATCCTGGGTGAAATGGGTGATCCTTTAGAGTTCTTTAAATCCAATGACTTGCGAATTTAAGATGGGTGAAATGGTGGATCCTTTGATGGGTGAAATGGTCGACCCTATCTGTAGTGTATCTGTTGAGATTCCCTGTAATTGACGGCCAGCCGCTATGGATAACCCGGCCAACCTGCAAATATCGCCCAACCTGGAACCCAGCAAGTAGCCCGGACGAAGCTTGCGGAGTCCGGGAGATCGGAGCCACGAACGCCCTGCATTCCTTCTGATTCCCAACCTCTAGGTTGGGAACTAACCGAAATGACGAAGCTCCCCGCCCGGCAATCCCTTCGCCCAACGATAAGCCCCACAACATGCAAACCATAGGAAACGCCCGCAAGACCCGCGCTTCCCCCATCTGCTAAAATGCGCGTTTTACCCAACCTGCCAAGACGGGACCCCAGATGTCACAAAAACTCCTAGACGTAGTCAAACCCGGCGTTGTAACCGGCGCGGATGTGCAAAAGCTCTTCGCCTTTGCCAAGGAAAACCAGTTCGCGCTGCCGGCGGTGAACGTCATCAGCACCGACTCCATCAATGCCGTGCTGGAAGCGGCGGCCAAGGCCAAGTCTGCGGTCATCATCCAATTCTCCAACGGCGGCGCACAGTTCTTCGCCGGCAAGGGCATCAAGCTGCCCGGCCAGGAATCGAACGTCTTAGGCGCGATCTCCGGCGCCAAGCACGTCCACCTGCTGGCCGAGCATTACGGCGTCCCGGTCATCGTCCACACCGACCACGCGGCCAAGAAGCTGCTGCCGTGGATCGACGGCCTGCTCGACGCCGGCGAGAAGCACTTCGCCGAGACCGGCAAGCCGCTGTTCAGCTCGCACATGCTCGACCTGTCCGAAGAGCCGTTGGCCGAGAACATCGAGATCTCCGCGAAGTATCTGGAGCGTCTGGCCAAGCTGGGCATGACGCTCGAAATCGAACTGGGCGTCACCGGCGGCGAGGAAGACGGCGTGGACAACAGCGGCGCGGATCACGACTCGCTGTACACCCAGCCGGAAGAAGTGGCCTATGCCTATGAGCACCTGTCCAAGGTCAGCCCGAACTTCACCATCGCGGCTTCGTTCGGCAACGTCCACGGCGTCTATAGCCCTGGCAACGTCAAGCTGACCCCGAAGATCCTGCGCAACTCGCAGACCCACGTCTCCGAGAAGTACGCCGTGCCGGCCAACACCTTGAACTTCGTGTTCCATGGCGGCTCCGGTTCCACGTCGGAGGAAATCCAAGAGTCCATCAGCTACGGCGTCATCAAGATGAACATCGACACCGACACGCAGTGGGCTTACTGGAACGGCATCCGCGAGTTCTACCTGAAGAACGAGGGCTACCTGCAAGGCCAGATCGGCAACCCCGAAGGCGCCGACAAGCCCAACAAGAAGTTCTACGACCCGCGCGTGTGGGTCCGCGCCGCCCAGGTCAGCATGGTCGAGCGCCTCCAGCAGGCCTTCGCCGACCTGAACGCGACCGGCACGCTGTAAGCCTTTTTCGGCAAGCCATGACGAAAGGCCGGGGGTTCGCCCCCCGGCTTTTTTTTGTGCCTTGGAAAGTAGCCCGCATGGCCTTAAGCCTTTAGGCTGTCAAAATTCACCCACGCCCGCCGCCAAAGGGCTGGGCAAGGCCGCCTGTCCTGTGCCACCCTAGCCCCTTTTCCCAAGCCTTAAGGAGGCAAGAACATGGCGGCAGACAACGGGGTGACGGTTTCGATCACCCACCCGGACGGGACCAGCCTTTCCTACACCGAAAACCTGGTCCGCTTCTTGATAAACCGGCGGGACAAGCATTTGCCGTTCTGCCTGGGCCACTGGCTGGAAACCCTGGGCCATGCCGAGCTTAAGCGCTTCGTGAGCCTGGCCGAACGGGAGGTGCTGAACTTTGCCACCGACCAGGAGCCGGTGGAGACGGGCTGCGGGGAGGATTTGATGGGGGTGGTCGTCCACGTCCTGGCGGTGGAGACGCGCAGCATGAAGGTTTCCATGGAGCAGTACACCTTGAACCTGGGGATGCTGTATTCCTTGGCGGCGATGGAGGAGGCAAGGCGGGCGGGCTGGATCGCGTTGGAGGGGGTGCTGTCCCTGTCCGAGCCGGCGCGGGCCTCCGCGGCCATCACCGATAAAGGCCGCAAGGAAATGCCGGAGGCCTTCCGCCGGGCCATGCACTAGGGCGGGTGCGGGCCAACCCCCTCCAAAAAACGGTACACTCCGAAGGAACCGGCCTACCTCAAGGAAACCCCATGTCCAAGAAGCACCCCGTCATTTCCGTCACCGGCTCGTCCGGGGCCGGCACGTCCACGGTCAAAAAGGCGTTCGAGCACATTTTCTACCGGCTCGGGGTTAACCCGCTGGTGGTCGAGGGGGACAGCTTCCACCGCTACGAACGGGAGGAGATGCAGGCGCGGATCGCCAAGGCGCAGCAGGAGCGCCGCAACTTTAGCCACTTCGGCATCGAGGCCAACGTCTTGGATGAACTGGAGAACACCTTCCGCGAATACGGCGAGACCGGCTCGACCAAGCGGCGCTTTTACATCCACAACGAGGAGGAAGGCCGGCGGCTCGGCGGCTACGCGCCCGGCAGCCTGACGCCTTGGGAACGGGTGCCGCCCGGCACGGACTTGCTGTTTTATGAAGGCTTACACGGCGGCGTCATCACCGACAGCATCGATGTGGCGCAATACACCGACCTGCTGGTGGGCGTCGTGCCGATCCTCAACCTGGAGTGGATCCAGAAGATCCACCGCGACACCGCCCAGCGCGGCTACAAGCCAAAGGACGTGACCAAGACCATCCTGCGCCGCATGGAAGACTATGTGAACGTCATCACGCCGCAGTTCTCCGAGACCGACATCAACTTCCAGCGGGTGCCGCTGGTGGACACCTCCAACCCCTTCATCGCCCGCGACGTGCCGACCCAGGACGAGAGCCTGGTCATCATCCGCTTCAGCGACCACCACAAGTTCAGCGTCGATTTCCGCTACCTGCTGGCGATGATCCGCGACTCGTTCATGTCGCGGTACAACTCCATCGTCATCCCCGGCGGCATGATGGGCCTGGCCATGGAGATCATCTTCAGGCCGATCATCGAGAAGATGATGGAAGAGAGCCGGGCGTTGCGGTGAGGGGTTTTGCGGAAGCTTAAAGCCGGTCGGGGTTGCAAACCCCGTCATGCTTCGCCGTCTAACAAACTAGGTTTTTTAGACAACTCGCAAAGCCCATGAAAACAATGGCTTGCCCGTCTAGCAATTTTGTCCAACAAAAGAACCTTCTCGCTTGCGTGGGGACTGTTCGTTTGTCCAAAGCCTGAACGTTGGCATCAACCATGGCGCGGCTTCCAGCGGGTCAATTGCTACAGATTCCGGGTGGCATCCGCTTTTAACCATGGCCCTAGACGGTTGGCCGTTCTTCTCGGATTTGGGACAACCCACCACCGCATCGCCTGCCGATTTGGCAGACGTGAAAGTTTTCCACGGTCTGCGACGTTCACCGCGTCTTGCGGATCGATGCCGCGTCGGCTGGCTTAGGCTTGCGCTGTTCCGGCCCGCCTCGGTGAGTTATCCACAGGCTTTTGGGGCTGGGCCTTGTTTTATGTATTCCTAACCCCTGTTTTATCTTGTTTTAGGAACGCTGGAAGCCTTGTGTGGCGCGGCTTCCAGCGTCCATTAAGGGAGGGATTGTTAGCATTAAGGGAGGGATTGTTAGTCGCATTAAGGGAGGGATTGTTAGTATTAAAGGAGCAAGTTAAACTATCTCCGCTCCTGTCGTAGAGTACCTCCCATGAACCTACAAAATGTCCAAGTCTATCAATCCAACGCGCTGATCGAATCGAGCTACCGGCTGACCCTAGGGGAGCAACGCTTGGTGCTGGCCTGCATCAGCCAGATCAAATCCGACGAACCCTTGAAGCCTGACGACGAGTTCGAGGTGACGGCGATGCAACTGGCCGAGCTGAGCGGTTGCCCCTTGCCGCAAGCCTACCGGGAGTTGAACGAGGCGGCGGAGAACCTGTTCCAGCGCTATGTGATCCTCGACAACTACCCCAACACCGGCAAGAAGCGCCCGAACAAGCTGAAGACGCGCTGGCTCAGCAGCATCGAGTACAAGACCGGAAAAGGTGCCTTGGTGCTGACCTTCGCGCAGAAGATCATCCCTTACCTTAGCCAGCTCCGCGCCCAGTTCACCAAGTACAAGCTGGAACATGTGGGCCGGATGCGCAGCGTGCATGGCATCCGCCTGTATGAGCTATTGATGCAGTGGCAAACGACCGGGAAGCGCGAGGTGGAACTGGGCTGGCTGAAGTCCCAACTCCAGCTTGAAGACTCCTATTCCGCCCTGAAAGACTTTAAAAAATATGTGATTGACCACGCCGTCAACGACATCAACCTGCATAGCAACCTCAATGTCAGCTACACCCAGCGCAAGGCGGGGCGGGTGGTGACGCATTTCATCTTTAGCTTTGCCGACAAGTACGCGCCGAAAGAAGACAAGCAGGCGAAGAGGCAGGAGAAGCGGATTTACGGTGTGCCGGTCAGCGAGATCGAAAAACTCGCCCGGCCCGGCGAGAGTTACGAAGGCGCCGCCGCCCGCATCGCCAAAGAGCGGGCGGCGCAGAAGAAATCTCTGTAGGGCGCGCATCGCGCCCCTTAGCGAAAACCGGACGTTGGAAAATGTCCGCGATGCGCCCCTGCCCCGCTTCGTCCGATACGGAGGCGCCTCCAAGGCCAAACCCCTTGGATAAGCCCAACCGTATGAATCGCCTAAAAAACAATGACTTTCCAACAGGCCGCTTAGCCCGTATAAAGCCGGGTCGGCGGCGTGTCGGGAGATTCCCGCTTTCCCCGCCCATTTAAAAAAAGCCGCCGCCCGCACCGGCCATCCACAAGACAGGCCGGGCGCATGACGAAGCCAAACATCTGATAAAATTCGCGGTTTTTTACCTCTTCACCCATAACAACAAAGGAGCAAAACATGCCTTCGCGTCGTGAACTCGCCAACGCCGTCCGTGCCCTGAGCATGGATTCCGTGCAGAAAGCCAACTCCGGTCATCCGGGCGCGCCCATGGGGATGGCCGACATCGCCGAGGTGCTGTGGAACGATTACCTGCGCCACAACCCCGCCAACCCGAAATGGCCCGACCGCGACCGCTTCGTGCTGTCGAACGGCCACGGCTCGATGCTGATCTACTCCTTGCTGCACCTGACCGGCTACGACTTGCCGATTGACGAGCTGAAGCAGTTCCGCCAGTTGCACTCCAAGACCCCCGGCCACCCCGAGTACGGCTACACCGCCGGCGTGGAGACCACCACCGGCCCGCTGGGCCAGGGCATCACCAACGCCGTCGGCTTCGCGCTGGCCGAGCGCACCCTGGCCGGGCAGTTCAACCGCCCCGGCCATGCCATCGTCGACCACAACACCTACGTGTTCCTGGGCGACGGCTGCCTGATGGAAGGCATCTCGCACGAGGCCTGCTCGCTGGCCGGGTCGTTGGGCCTGGGCAAGCTGATCGCGTTCTACGACGACAACAACATCTCCATCGACGGCGAGGTCCGCGGCCACGGCGACACCCCCGGCTGGTTCCTGGACAACACGCCGAAGCGTTTCGAGGCGTACAACTGGCACGTCATCCCCCAGGTGGACGGCCACGACGCCGAAGCCATCAAAGCCGCCATCGAAGAAGCCCGCAAAGTCACCGACAAGCCGTCTTTGATCATCACGCAGACCATCATCGGCTTCGGCTCGCCGAACAAGCAGGGCAAGGAAGAATGCCACGGCGCGGCGCTGGGCGATGCGGAGATCGCGCTGACCCGCGAGGCGCTGGGCTGGAAGCACGCCCCGTTCGAGATCCCCGCCGACATCTACGAAGGCTGGAGCGCCGCCGAGACCGGCGCGAAGTACGAGACCGAGTGGAACGACCGCTTCGAGGACTACCGCCGCGAATTCCCCGAACTCGCCGCCGAGTTCGAGCGCCGCGTCATCAACGGCGAGCTGCCTAAGGACTGGGCCGAGAAGTCCGCCGCGTTCATCGGTGCGGTCGACGCCAAGGGCGAGACCATCGCCAGCCGCAAGGCCTCGCAGAACGCCCTCGGCGGCTTCGGGCCGCTGCTGCCCGAGCTGCTCGGCGGCTCCGCCGACCTGGCCGGATCCAACCTGACCCTGTGGAAGGGCTGCAAGGACGTCAACGCCCCCGGCCACGACGGCAACTACGTGTACTACGGCGTGCGCGAGTTCGGCATGTCCGCCATCATGAACGGCCTGACGCTGCACGGCGGCTTCATCCCCTACGGCGCCACCTTCCTGATGTTCTCCGAGTACGCCCGCAACGCGCTGCGCATGGCGGCGTTGATGAAGGCGCGGACGATCTTCGTCTACACCCACGACTCCATCGGCCTCGGCGAGGACGGCCCGACCCACCAGCCGGTCGAGCAGACCGCGACGCTGCGCCTGATCCCGAACATGCAGGTGTGGCGCCCCGCCGACGCGGTGGAGTCCGCCGTGTCCTGGAAAGTCGCCATCGAGCGCAAGGACGGCCCGTCCACGCTGATCTTCTCGCGCCAGAACCTGCCGCACATCCCGCGCAGCGCGCAGCAGATCGCCGACATCGAGAAGGGCGGCTACGTCGTCTCCGGCGGCGAAGGCACGCCGGACGCGATCATCATCGCCACCGGCTCCGAGGTCGAGCTGGCCGTCAAGGCCGCCGCCGCTTTGGCTGAGAAGGGCAAGAACATCCGCGTGGTCTCGCTGCCCTCCACCAACGTGTTCGACGCCCAGGACGCCGCCTACAAGGAATCCGTGCTGCCCGCCGCCGTGACCAAGCGCGTGGTCGTCGAGGCCGGTGTCACCGACTCCTGGTGGAAGTACGCCGGCAGCAACGGCAAGGTCATCGGCCTGGACCGCTTCGGCGAATCCGCCCCGGCCGGCGCGCTGTTCAAGCTGTTCGGCTTCACCGTCGAGAACGTCGTCGCCGCGGTCGAGTCGCTGTAAGCCTCCTGTCCCCTCCCCCTTGACGGGGGAGGGCTAGGGAGAGGGTGAATCCCCAAACAAAAAGCCCGCAAGGTTTTGGCCTTGCGGGCTTTTTTGTGTTTGATAGTTGATATCTATAACGCAAGGACGTATTCTATCTCATCTAAAGAGAACCTGTTTACCACGAAGGTTCACTCATCTATAACAGAATTAAGAGGTTCATATGAAGCTGTAATTAAGAAATGGGAAGACTCTAATCTAATAGAGATACTTTTCCTGTTTATTTTAGTGCTTTCGCACAAATCTAGTATTTACAAATTATTAGTCGTTTTTATTAAGTACTGTATTAGATTTTGTGCAAAAACCTTTAGACAGGAGAATATCCCATGGCAAACATCAAATGCCAATTGCTTTCTTACAGTTTCATTGCCTTACCATTTTTCTCGGCATCTGCTAAAAACTACCTAAGCGAAGACGAACTAGGTGGGTTACAAGAATACATTGCCAACTCTCCAGACCGGGGTGACCTTATTCCAAAGACGGGCGGGGTGCGCAAATTGCGATATCCCTATGATGGCTTAGGCAAGCGCGGCGGATTGCGGGTCATCTACTACATTAGGGAACAAGAACGCCATATTTTGCTAATTGCGATCTATGGTAAAAACGCCACTGAAAACATGAAGTCCTCCACCTTGGAGGCAGTCCGCAAAAAGATAGACGATGAATACAAAAGAACTGGAAATATGGGAGAAAGGGCGCGATCTTGAAGCCGAGCTTCTAGCAAGTATTGGCCATATTGAAAGCGGCCAATACCAAGAATTAAAGACTGTCCAAGTTCCTTATCCCACGTCAGTGCGTCTTAAGCTCGGCGTTTCACAAGGCGAGTTCGCTCGCCTGTTGTGCGTCCCAAAGCGGACAATCCAAGAATGGGAACAAGAACGCCGTAAGCCCACCGGGGCGGCTATGGCTTTGCTTAGGGTTGTTGAAAGCGCCCCAGAAATTGTAAAGGGCATTCTCGCCAAAAAAGATGATTCCGCTAGCCATTGCGCGGCATAGCAAATAGGTTTTAAAAAAGTTTCGGCCCCGGCAAGTGTAACCAGCACTTAACCGGGGCCTAACCCCAAGCTCGGTGGTAGGAATTAGTGACGCCGGGGGCTTGGGGGTGTGCATAGGATCGCACAAAGTCGGCTACCGGGGGAACCTTGCAGAGCCGACGCCCGTATGAGTTGAGGCGAACAGGACGGACGCAAAGCCAGTGCAAGTAGATTGGGGCTTCCCTTGCTTGCGGCGGCTTTCCCTCCGGTTCCGCGCCTTGGGACGGTCGGGGCAAGGGCGCAGCGTGTATGCGTAAACCGTTCAGTTGGGGACTACACCGTAACCCAACCCCCTAAGCTTACGGCCTGGCTCCGTCTGGCATGTTTCCGGGGACTCAACTAAGGGCTTGGTTTCCCCAAGCTCTTGGGTGAGTTTTGCCCCGTCGCCCCAACCTCCACCATCCAGCATCGGCCCGGTACAGGGCAATTTTAACGGACTTCCTCTTCCTCTCTTTGAGGATCGTTCAATGAAAAACAGCGATAAGGCGATTTCGATGAAAATCGGTAGTTTGGCCGATAGTGACCAAGCGGGAACGATTATCGAAAGCTTCATCGTCCGCCAAAAATCCTGTTATACCCTCGCCCAATTGCTGGCCGAGCATGAGGGGGACATCCCTCGGCTAACGGAATGGGAGGCCATGCCGCCGGTTGGCCTGGAAACCGAAGGATTTTAAGTGGCCTATTCCCCAACCGGGGCGACATCATCCATCTCGCTTTCGACCCCGCCTCCGGGCGGGAAATGCAGGGCAAACATTACGGCTTGGTCGTATCCCCTCAATCGTTCAACAAGATCGGCTTGGCTTGGGTATGCCCCATCTCCCAAGGCGCGGCGGAACTGGCCCGCAACAAAGGCTTCCTGGTAACTTTGGCCGGAACCGGAACCGCCACCCAAGGGGCCATCCACTGCCACCAACTTAAATCGCTCGATTGGCAAGCGAGTCGCCATTTTTCGCGATACCCGAAATGAGTCCTCCGATTTCGGGAGCGAAAAATTGGCGACTACCCTGCCTGCGGCGGCCCGCGCTCGTCCTGCGTCCGCCACGGCATCGAGACTCCGCTGCGCTTCGCCTCTCGCCACGGCTACCACAAATGACTCTACGCCGGTTCGGTTGCCTTATGTTTTGTCTCCGCCTGCGATGGAGCCGCAGACTTCGACAAAACATCCGGCCCTCCGGCTACGCGGGGGTCGTCGCACTTCCTGTGCTCCTTCAAGGAACGGAAAGCCCAGCACCGGGAAACCGTCCCGGATTTCATCATGGATGAGGTCACCGCAAGGCTGCTTCCGTTCATCGACCCGGACAGTTGAATTCAACGGCAAAAAAGCCGGATGGATCGTTCCCACGCTCCGCGCGGGAATGCATCTGAAGACGCTCCGCGTCGCGTAGTTAAGGATTTGCGGGGGATTTTGGCCGCAGACGGGACGCAGAGCGTCCGGGGCGGCATTCCCACGCGGAGCGTGGGAACGATCAAAATCCCTAAACAAAAAGCCCTATGGTTTAAACCATAGGGCTTTTTTGTGTTTGCCATACCTTACGGCTTGTCTAATAAACGAAGGTTTTTTAGACAAAGTACAAAACATTCAAAAACAAATTCTTGTGTGTCTAAAAATATTGTCTATCAAGAACCCAGCCCGGCGGGGCCGGGGGATGCCACTGTAGCGCCTTGGCTTATCCCTGCCTTGGCCCGGTGATTTTGTAGTATTCCCTCATCCACGCCGTAAATGCCGCCGGTGGCTTGTCGGGTAGCGTCCCGCCGGTTCTCTCAAGCCATTCCTGAAACTCGTCATAAAAATGGTAGATGTCATAACCGGCGAACGTTTTCTTAAGCTGCTCGCATTCGCGGGTGTTCAATGCCCGAAGCCGCTTGCCGGTTTTCGGGGTTTCGCCCGCGCCGGTTTCAGTGCCGACAACCCTCAAGGCCGGGGCGCTTGGCGGCGCGGCTTTGTCTTGCTTGGGCAAGGCTTTGCTATTTTTCACCGCTTCGGCGGTGTCTTTCTTTTGCCAAGAAAGCCGCAGGCCGACCGTTTTACGCCCATCTAAAATCGGATCGATTGAGCATTCGACATCGGAAATCCGATTGACTTCAAGGACGGCGGGTTTGATGACCCGCGAATTAAGATCCCGGTAGATAAGATATTTGCCCTTTTCAACGCCGAGCTTTTGCCGGAAATCCTCAACGCCAAAGTCATCGCTGGTCTTGAAAGAGAGATTCACCCGCTTTTGCACCATTTCATAGAGGCTTAGGGCGTATTTGCTGCGGAACTGGCACAGCAAATCGCGGCGTAGCCGTGCGAACACGGAGGAGGATTCGATCGCGTTCCTTATCGGTTCGGGGAAGCTGTAGTAAGCCAAGCCTTGCGGGTTGTGATCGAGCTTGCATGGCCCTAGAAGCTGGCTCATCACTTCGCGCTTGATCCCGTCTTCCACCACATCAAACGAAACCACAACCTTCATCAAGCGCCGGATGCTTTCCCTAGGCCGGTCATTGTTCGGATTGCTGGAGCGCAATTCATGCAAGCGGATGTGGTGAAGCACTGGGTCTTGGATGTTGTCCCAAGCGTTGGCAAGCAGCAGGTTGAAGGTTCGCCGGTCAGCCAAAGTGAGATCTTCTGAAATATATCGAATATCGGCTATTTCCGCAGACGGCATGATCGATCCATGAGCAATCCATTTGAATTTGTCTTGGTTGTGGACGACGAATTTACGGATTTCATCGAAGGCAGAAAAGCTAAACCATTCCGTGTATCCATCGACTTTATCCCTGATTAGGCGGTATTTTTCGAATAGAAAATGGATTGATTTTTCAATGCGAAAGGCATCGGAGCGTTGGCAACTAAACTGAATACTATTCGCCAGATCAATCCTTTCGGCAAGCTGCAAAGTGCGCCTTATTGGATTTGAACTGACGCCAATCTTAAATCCAGAACGGTCTTCGGCGACGCAGAAGTACACATATGAGATAATTTCACATGCCATGGTCTATCTCCACTATAGATAGGTTTTGGTAAAGCCGAAGCGAGGCCGCAATCCTCCTTCGGCTTTTTTATTTTAGCATATTCATAAAATTGGAAAATTATAAATAATATAAGTGAGAAGAAATTTTGCATTGAATAATTTTATAAACAAATAAGGATTACAAATGAAAAGAGAAGGACAAAAAAATATAAAACTAATTATTTTTCTTTTATGGATCACGCTAACGGAAACTCTTTCTCTGTCGGTTTATTTAGGCAGAGACATACACATAACACCCAAGTCAATTGACATATCGGCGCATGTGGTCAAACAGGAGGAGTGAATTACGGAGCCGGTCGGGATTTGCAACCCCGACCAGAACGTTTGAAGTCCGCGCCGATGCACAAAACGTGAGTGACGGGGTTGCAAACCCCGTCACGCTTCAGACTAAAAGCCAGCGATCAATTGACTGTTTGGCTCTGTTTGTTAGGGCCATAGGATGTGCCGACGTAGGAGGCGCATCGATCGAGCCGAGCAAGCAACGCGGTAAGGCGCAATTCGTAGGGCGCAATAGGCGATAGCCGTATTGCGCCCTGGCTGAATTTTGGCCACCGCCTAGATCCCTTGGCGGGCTTGGCTCGGGGGCGATTGTCCAGGGAGTTTTCCACAGGAATTGTGGATATCCACAGGGAGGCGGGCAGGGCCGCGCGGGACGGGGAAGGCTTGGAGGGGGAGAAGAAGGGGGGACGTCCACGGTGCCGCTTCCCTGCGGCTCCCGGCATCAGTTGTAGTACAGGTAAGAGGCCAAGCTGCGCTTGAGCTTGTTGGATTCCTTGTTAGGCCCGCCACGGCTGCGCAGGGCGCTCGCCATCAGGTATTCCAACGAGCTTGCCACGTAAGACTGCGGGCTGCTGCGCAGTTTGTTGGAGACTTTGTTAGGGCCGCCACGGCTGCCTAGGCCGCTCGCCATGAAGTATTCCAGCGATTTCAGATCCACCCCGGTCATTTGGCCCCTGCGGCTGAGCCTCATGCCCAGCAGGCCGTCATTAGTGTCTAATGCGATCATTTCCCCACCCTCCCCGAAAAGTTGTTTAGGCTGCTTTCGCTTTAGGATGCCTTTAGGCCCCTTTCCTGCTTCGCGGAGAGCCGCCCGGCAGGCACCGATTCCGGCCAAGCAGGCCGTACTGGGCGGGCTTGTCCGGTAATTTTCACCTTGGCTCCCACGGCTTATTTTGTACACTAAATGCAGCAGATTGGAAATAAATAATTTCCATGCTGAGCATAATAGATTTTTATACACCCGTCGGCCCGGTTCGTGCCATTAAAAACAATGGCTTGGGATTTATTACAGCCCCGATTGCCGGACACTGGCCGCCTTTACACCGGTGGCGGGTTGATGCAACGGAGGGGCGGCGCCGGGTGGGGCCATGCCAAGGCCTGGCGCAAACGGGGCGCTAGGGTTGTCCGCCGCCCTGAAACCGGCAAGGAAACCCGCTGCGCCTATTCCGCAGCTTGCGGATATAATTATAAAATCCGGATAATAACAGGGCCTTATGATACCTATAAGAAAGCATGCTAAAAACCGGTAAAAATCCGACATTATTATCGCCATAATCCATCGGTCAAACCCTTTCCAATCCCCCCCGCGCAGCCTGGACGGTTTCTAGCGCCCGGCACGGCCAATCGCTTCGTGCGGGAATTTCCGCCGGGCCGGCTTTTCAAGGCTTTCACCGTTATCGGAGAAATTGCTTTGTCGCCCCCCAAAAAAATAAATCAAGCCCATGATTTTAATCAAATTAATGACTTGTTACCGGCGTTTTTTAAAAATACCGCAACACCGTATGGAAGGTGCGCAAATACGCCGCAGAGGCTAGGGTTGACAGCTATCCACTCATACTTTAAAGTTAGAGAAATGCATTAAAATCGATGCATCTTTCAAGCAGTACCAACTATAACAATCGGAGAACGTAAGTCATGGCAAAACCCTTAATTCAATTGGCTCTGGATTCTTTGGATTACGACACCACCGTAAGCCTGGCCAAGGTCGCCCACCGTTATGTCGACATTATCGAAATCGGCACTCCGTGCTTGAAGGTTAATGGCCTGGCCCTAGTTAAAGATCTAAAGGCCCGCTTCCCCACCAAGAAGATCCTGGTCGACCTGAAGACCGCTGACGCTGGCTACTACGAAGCCGAGCCGTTCTTCAAGGCCGGTGCTGCCATCACCACCGTGCTGGGCGCTTCCGACTTGGACACCATCAAGGGCGTCATCGCGGTTGCCAACAAGTACGGTGCGAAGGCCCAGGTTGACCTGATCAACGTGGCCGACAAGGCTGGCGTTGCTCGCGCTGCCGCCGCCGCTGGCGCGCACATCATTGGCATCCACACCGGCATCGACCAGCAGATCGCTGGCCAGACCCCGTTCGCCGACCTGGAAGCCCTGCTGGCTCTGGGCCTGGGCACGGAAGTCTCCGTCGCCGGCGGCATCAAGCCCGCCACGGTCGCACAGGTTGTCAAGGCTGGCGCGACCATCATCGTCGTCGGCGGTGCCATCACCGGTGCGAAGGATCCGTCCGCCGCTGCCGCTGAAATCCGCAAGCTGGTTGACGAAGCCGCCGGAGCCTAAGCGATGGACCAGAAGCACCAGAAGCTGATCCTGGACAAGATCTCCGAGATCCTGGGTGCCACGGATCACAGCTATGACGAGAAGCTGATTGCGTTGGTGGAGGGTGCCAAGCGCATCTTCATCGCCGGCGCGGGACGTTCAGGCTTGATCTCGAAGTTCTTCGCGATGCGCCTGATGCATGCCGGCTACGAAGTCTTCGTGGTCGGCGAGATCGTCACGCCGAGCATCGGCGCGGGCGACCTGTTCCTGGTCTTCTCCGGCTCCGGCGAGACCGAGACCATGCTGGCGTTCACCAAGAGCGCGAAGAAGCAGGGCGCGAAGATCGCCCTGGTCTCGACCAAGGCCAGCTCGACCATTGGCGATCTGGCGGATGTCATCTTCCAGATCGGCACCCCCGAGTTGTACGGCAAGGTCGTGGGCATGCCCATGGGCACGGTCTTCGAACTGTCCACCTTGTTCCTGTTGGAAGCGACCATTTCCCATGTGATCCATGAGAAGGGCATCGCCGAAGAGGAAATGCGGACGCGCCACGCCAACTTGGAGTGATCCGTCCCTTCTTAGCCTTCCGGGGCTGGGATAAGGATTGAGACCCACGGAAACGCCGCCATCGCCTTCAAGGCTTTGGCGGCGTTTTTGTTTGCGCGGAAAACCGGAGGCCGGGAGGCCGTCCGGTTTTTTTGTGCTTGGAAGGTAGCCCGCATGGAGCTTGCGTAATGCGGGGCGCTCGTGGCTTCGATCTCCCGGACTCCGCAGGCTGCGTCCGGGCTACTGGCTACCCGTCGCGCAACGCCAAGGCGGTAGGCCGGGGCGGGGTTGGGAACGATCAACGACGGAAAACGTAGGGTGGGCAGGCGGCTTTTTGCCTGCCCACCGATTGGCGCGAGGTTCCGCGCGGGCAGACGATGGAGCCGTCCGGCCACCCTATTTGGCTTGATCGTAGGATGTGGTGAGCGTGAGCGAACCGCATCAACTGGGAAACGCGAACGGTGCGGTTCGTTCCTCACCCTACGGCCCTAAGCAACAAAGCGCCGCCGACACCTAGTGAAAGGTCAACCGCGTTCTTCATGCTTCACCTAGGCCCGTGGATATATGGAAATCCGGCACGATGGAGCCGTGCCGGAACGCCGCTCAAGGGCGTGGACGGCTCCGTGGGCGGACGATAGAGCCGTCCGCCCACCGACCCGCCCACCCCGCGCGGCTTTTCCACATACCCACCGGCCTAAACACAGGTTAAAAAAACAAGGCAAGAAAGAGCAAGAGCAAAAGCTTTTTTAGTATTAAAGAAGAGAAACACGCTCAAACCCGCGTGGTTGCTGGAAAGCTCCCGACAATTTCTGTCGTGGAAACGACAGTTTTAGGCGTATAACCGACAAAATATGTTTGACTTTTTGGCGCTTAACCGCCAAACTATTGTCCGAAATACGTCAAAAATGGAGATTATAAATGTCGAAAGACCGTCAAAAACAAACCAGAATTTTGGGTGATAAACGGGGAGTCCCGGTTTACAGCACCAACCCTAGCATCCCAGCCGAAGAGAACATCAGCCGTTCCCGTCGTGCGCAGATCGGCAACGACCAGAAAGGTTTGATTATCCATGAAGGCACCGGCGAGATATTGGGCAGCGGGGGGGCTGTGGTTTACGAATGGGAGGAGGTGGACAAGGAGCGCTTCGTCAAGCTGTTCCTAGCCGGTGTGAAACAAGCTGCGGGCCTTTCCAAAGCAGGCTTGGCAATTTTCGAGGTGGTTTATAACCTGATCCGTGAGGCTCCAAATTCAGATCAAGTTCAATTAAACCTATACGCTGCTTCTCAACATATTGAAGGCATCACCGAGCGCACCTATCAACGCGGCCTGCGTGAGCTTTTGGACAAGGAATTCCTTTACCGCAGCCCCTCGGGTGGGGTTTTCTTCGTCAATATCCGCTATATGTTCAACGGTGACCGGCTGGCCTTCGTCAAGGCTTACCACTTGCAGGGCAGTACCTCGAAGGCAAGTGCCAGTAAAAAGCGTCTGTTATCAACAGATTCTGTGCTTAGTTAACCAACCAATTAGATTTGGCAAACAGATCCATTGCAAGAGCCTATTTGTTCCCCATATGGGGAATATTAATTAAATAGCAGTTTGCAAAAACACTCTGTGCCGTTGGACGAACGCGCTTTGTTCGCGCTGTCGCATTAAGCGTTCACCCCCCTCGCCCAGCGGGAGAGGGGCTGGGGGTGAGGGTTTCTGCAACACGCTAATTTATAAGCCCTCACCCTAACCCTCTCCCGCTGGGCGAGGGAATTTCCAAGAGGGGGGTGAACGCTTACGTAATAAGAAGGGCTTTTGACAAGATAAAGATCTTGTTACTACTGATTCCTGTGGATAATTGGATAACCTGAGGAACGAGCAAATGAGAAACCATCCATTCCCGCCAAGGCCCGGGAGGGCTGAAGCTGTATAGCTTCCGGGCAAGCCGAGCCTTCCGGGCCGAAGGATGCCGGGATGGCCAATGGCTGAGGATGCTTAGCCTCCATGCCGACCATGATTCCGCCTACCACTAGTCACGAAGCCGTACTATTTTTCAGGCTGTTGTACAGCGTGGCACGGCAGACGTTGAGCAGCTTGGCGACGGTTGCCGGGCTCTGGCCCTTGGCCAGCAAGTCGCGGGCGTGTTTGCGCTGGTCTTCCGAGAGCGAAGGCCTGCGCCCCAGCTTGGGGTCTGAAGTCCAACGGTACAGAAACGTACGCTAAGCCAAAGACTGGTCAGGATCGCCAAAAAACACCGCACGAAACCGTCTCTTAAATCGATAAATAGACGCTTTGTCTGCCAATGCACCAAAAATCGACTTAGGAGACATGATTTTTGAGGCGAATTATCATGTGCACAAACTTATAACATTTCAGACACTTATGTCCTTAGCGTACGTTTCTGTACCGTTGGACTTCAGACCCCAGCTTCTGGCCGCGTTGCTTGGCCGCTTTCAGGCCGGCCTGTGTCCGCTCCACGATCAATGAGCGCTCGAACTCCGCGAGAGCGCCTAGGATATGCCCCATAAGCCGCCCTGCCGCGTTTCCGGTGTCGATGGCTTCGGTCAGCGACAGGAAGGCCACCCCGCGCCCCTGCAAGTCCGACAGAACCGCCACTAGGTGCGACAGCGACCGCCCCAGCCGGTCGAGCTTCCACACCACCAGCACATCCCCGGCCCGCAGGGAGGCAAGGCAGCGGGCCAGCTCTGGCCGCTTGGCTGAAGAGCCGCTGGCCGTGTCGGTGAAGACATGCTCACAGCCCGCCTGTTTCAGCGCGGCGGTCTGCAAGTCCGCTTTTTGGTCGTCGGTCGAGACCCGTGCATAGCCGTATTTCATGCGCTTATTATCCAGGCACCACCGAGGCATCCGGCACAACCATCAGATGTGCCGCCACCTATCTGGCGCGGTTTGAAAGATGGAGAAGATGACGCGAGCCTTTCAAGCGCGGGAGTGCGTATTAAGCCACTCTCTCAGCGCATCATTCATGCGGGTTTGCCATCCCGGCCCCGTGGCGCGAAAGGACGACAAAACGTCCTTGTCAAAGCGAATGGCGACTTGCTCTTTGTTGCCGCTGCCGGCCGGCCTTCCGGCGCGGCGCTTGGCAACCGCTTCGCGCATGAGCTGCGTGGCATCGGGCGAATCCGCGTCGTCTTCCGGTTCGATGCCGTCCAGCTCGTTTTGGCGCAGGAAAGCCCAGTCGGTTTTAGATTCCCCGCGTTCGCGGGCGACCCGCATTTCGTCAGCCGTCATCGTAGTCATTTTCAAGCCAGTCATGATAAACCTCTCTTTCGCTGCGTTTTGCCGGGCGAAAGCTGATGATGTGCAGTGTTTCGCCCGGCAGATACACCACGGTCAATACCGTCAGCCGATCAAATACATAGGCAAAGGATTGTTGCCGACGTTCGCCGTTGCGCACCGATTCGATGTCCATGCGGTAAGGGCTGTCGATGACCAAGTCCGCATCATTGAAATCAAGCCGATGCTTTTCCAAATTGGCCTGCCGTTTGGCTTCCCACCAAGTGTATTTCGTGTTCATTGGAATAAACGTAGATACGTTAATTCAATTTGTCAATGCTGTTGGTTGTTGCGGCGCGGACTACCCGATTTCCGCCTTGTTTTTTTAGACAAAATTATTAGACGCTCAAGCCATTGTTTTCATTGGCTTTGCGAACTGTCTAAAAAACCTTGGTTTGTTGGTCATGTCCGGGGAATTTCAACCTTCCACGAGATAAAAAGGCTTACCCACATTTTTTGTGGAAAAATACGCGAACAAGGCAACGGAAACCGCGCCCGCCGTGCGCTAAGAATGTGTGATTAAAAAATGATCAGTCTCTGAAAAAGGATAGGATCGTTTTTAGATAACAATTTTCTAGTTGCAATTGAAATTTAACGCACCTATTTCCGCGCTACTAAGACTATTAAGGAGAGCATAAAATGACAGAAAAACTGAATCACGGCGTAATAATGAAAGCTTTGGATTATGCATATGATAAAGCTGTTGATGGATTGCCTGGATTTGAAAGTGCCGAAGAACTTGCACGAAGTTATTTAATTGGCGATGGAACACTAGAAGATAAAGCTGGAAGATTGGTAAAGTGGCAAATTGCAAAAGCAAGCACATCTGGTTTTGTAACCGGGCTTGGAGGGATAATTACTATGCCAATTGCTATTCCTGCTAATATTACTTCTGTCATATATGTTCAGACTCGTATGATCGCTTCAATCGCAGTAATGGGAGATTATGATATAAAAGACGACAAAGTGAGAACGCTTACATATATGTGCTTGTGTGGTAGCGCCGCTAAAGACATTGTAAAAGGCGTTGGTATAAATATAGGGTCAAAATTAAGCGTCACAGCTATAAATAAAATTTCAGGGGCTACTCTCACAAAAATAAACCAAGCTGTTGGCTTTCGTTTAATAACAAAGTTTGGTCAAACAGGCGCAATAAATTTAGGTAAAGCTATTCCGTTTGTCGGAGGTGTAATTGGTGGCACTATTGATGGTGTTTCAACCAAAACTATTGGAAAGGTGGCAATTAGCACTTTTTTGTGAACAACGAAATGATTTTAAAATAAAACTCGTAAACAGAAAAATGGATTAGTATCTTAAAATGCTCTCTTGAAATCTGTTTCCGAAATTTTTCCACTCTGTGTGGATTTTGAGCGGTTCGCCTGTTTTGATTTTGTCTAAAAAACCTAGTTTGTTAGACGTGCCGCCCATCGCGCATCTTGAACGAATCCGAATATTGGAAAAGGTGCCCTCTGCGCCCCTGCCGTTTTTAGCCTCAAAGGCCCGCCGCGTCACCCAATCCCCGCTCAGCCGAACCGGTATTCCTTCGGCACCACGATCACGCCCTTCCCCGAGATCCTGAAACGCTCCGCGTCCTTGCCCGGGTCGAAGCCGATGCTTTCGCCGGGGGGGATGCGCACGGCCTTGTCGATGATACAGCGGCGCAGCTTGGCGCCTTGGCCGACGATGACATCCTCGAACAGGATGGAATCCTCCACTTCGGCCCCTTCCTGCACATGGACGCGCGAGGACAGGATGGAATGGCGCACGGCACCGCCGTAAATCACCGTGCCGCCGCAGAGGATGGAATTGGCCAGAAAACCGTCCTCGCCGTTCGCGCCGGGCACCATGCGGGCCGGCGGGTTTTGGCCTTGGTAGGTGCGGATGGCCCAGTCCGGCTGGTACAGGTTCAGCGGCGGCACCGGCTTGAGCAAGTCCATGTTCGCCTCGTAATAGGCGTCCAGCGTGCCCACGTCGCGCCAGTAGCGATCCGGCTCGACCCGGCCACGGGTGCCGCCGAAGCGGTAGGCGTAGACCCGGTGCGTGCCGATCAGGCGCGGGATCAGATCCTTGCCGAAGTCGTGGCTGGAACCCGTCCGCGTGTGGTCGGCCCGCAATTCCTCCATCAGGCGCTCTTTGCAGAAGACATAGATGCCCATCGACGCCAGCGCCGTGTCGGGCTCGCCGGGGATGGGCTGTGGCTCCTGCGGCTTTTCGTGGAAGTCGATGATGCGCTTGTCCTCGTCAATCGCCATGATGCCGAAGGCGCTGGCCTCCCCGATGGGCACCCTCATGCAGGCGATGGTCAGATCCGCCCCTTTCTCGTCGTGGGCTTTGATGAGGGCGGCGTAGTCCATGCGGTAGATGTGGTCGGCGGCGAGGATCAAGACCTTCTTGGCGTGGCTGCGCTCCAGCAGGAACAGGTTCTGGTAGATGGCGTCCGCCGTGCCGACGTACCAGGACGCGCCGCCGCGCATCTGCGGCGGGACGGCGGTGATGTAATCGCCGCACTCGGCGTTGAAGATCGACCAGCCGTCGCGCAGGTGCTTTTGCAGGGAGTGGGATTTGTACTGGGTCAGCACCAAGACGCGGCGCAAGCCCGAATGCATGCAGTTGGACAGGGTGAAATCGACGACCCGGTACTTGCCGCCGAACGGGACGGCCGGCTTGGCTCGGTCGGCGGTCAAAGGTTGCAAGCGCGACCCGGTGCCGCCGGCGAGAAGGATGGTCAACGTGTGTTCCGCCATAGGAGAGGCACCTTCAATGCGTGGATCGCAGGCGGCCCCGGCGCGGGGACTCCGGCGTGGTCAAGGCTAAGGAGCCGGCCGGCTCCGTTTGTCCAAACATTACCACGTTCGGCGGGTGTTGGGGGTAGTCGCGGGAAGCGTGACTGAGTTTGCAACCCCCGACCGGCTCTGAGGCTCCGTTCGTTGCCCTGGCGGTCAAGGTTCCGTGGAATAAATGCCATCCTCCCGCCTCCCCCCCGGCTTTTTGGGGGGGAGGCGGGAGGATCGTCGTTTTATGCCGCGAAAGACCTTGACGGACAGGGCAACCGATTATGCTATCCATCCGGGGCCGGACAGCCTTACCGTCCGGCCCCGGATGCCCAGCGGCGAGCGTTTGCTTTTCGCTTTTTCAGCCTTTCCAAATTGGCAAGCAATCCGCCCTTTTTAATATATAAAGAAGGGGAAACGGCGCAAAGCCGCGTGGTTGCTGATGTTGCTGTCTCTGTTTTGGGTAAAGTTGTTGCAAAAAATCAAAATAGTGTTTCATTTTACGAATGATTTTTTGAAACAAAAGTTGCTTTTATAGCTTGATTTTTTTGGATTTTTGTCCGATAGTCTTGAGACTATAGTTCCAAAAATAAGCGCAAAAAATGAGACTTAAATGGCAAAAAACGATGATCTTGTGGTGCATACGAAGAAAGGCATCCCGGTATACACATCCAACCCTAGTGTCCCGCCAGCCGACGCCATAAGCAAATACACGAAGGCAAAAATAGGCACGGACAGGCGCGGCCTGATTATCGACGAGGGTTCGGGGGAGATATTGGGCAACGGCGGGGCCGTCGTGTACGAATGGGAAGAGGTAGACAAAGAACGCTTCGTGAAACTGTTCTTGGCTGGTGTCAAGCAGGCGGCGGGGCTTTCCAAGGCGGGCATTCTGATGTTCGAGAAGGTCTACAACCAAGTTCGGGAAGCCCCAAACTCAGACCGGATCATGCTGGCCTTGCGCGACCCGGCGGTCGCTGACGTTCCAAGGGCCACCTTTTACCGGGGGCTTAGAGAGCTGCTAGAAAAAGAGTTTTTGTTTCGTTCCACTTGGGACGGGGTGTTTTTCGTCAACATCCGCTACATGTTCAACGGCGACCGGCTGGCCTTCGTCAAGGCTTACCACTTGCAAGGCAGCGCCCCGAAGGGAAGCATCGCGAAAAAGAAACGGCTGGCGGCGGTTTCTGCGGTTGGAAGTAGCGAAGCCATGTAGGGTGCGCATCGCGCACCTTTTCCAATGTCAGGCTTGCGTTAAGGTGCGCGATGCGCACCCTACAATCTTTCGCCCGTTGTGAATCTCTCACATTTCATTGTGAATCTCTCACAGTTCGTTGTGAATCTCTCACATTTAAGTTCGCAAGCAATTGATAAAGATTGAAATTTTCGCCTGAACACAAAGAACACGAGGAACGTTTAAGAACACAGGGGCATCTGTGGAAAACTTTTCCGCCCGAACAAGCAGCGAGACCGCGAAAAGTGACAAATTCAAAACGGCTCATAGCATTCTCTGAGTACATACCTGAATGCGGTAACCAACATATCCAAAACTTGGCTAACGGTACGAAGGGCCGTAGGGTGCGGTGAGGAACGAACCGCACCGTTCGCCCTTCCCGGTTGATGCGGTTCGCTGCGCTCACCACATCCTTTCGACCACGCACAAAAAAGCCCGATGGCCGAAGCCACCGGGCTTTTCGTTTCCAACCCCTGAAGGTTTCCCCAGGGGGCGGGATTTGAGCTTACTCGCCTTCGATGGCGGCCAGCTTGGTGGCCAGCAGCTCTTCGAGTTGCTCCAGCGCCTTGGAGAAGCCTGCGATGCCTTCCGCCAGCTTGTCGGTCGCCATGCGGTTCTCGGCGTGCAGCTTGTCGAAGGTCGCCTTGTCCACGCTGATCTTCTCGATGTCTTGCGTCGCGGCGACCGCCGGGTCCAGCTTGCGCGGCAGGTCGCCCTCGGTGGCTTCCAGCTCGTGCAGCAGGTTCGGGGAGATGGTCAGCAGGTCGGAACCGGCCAGTTCGGTGATCTCGCCGATGTTGCGGAAGCTCGCGCCCATGACCTCGGTCTTGTAGCCGAACTTCTTGTAGTAGTTGTAGATCTGGGTCACAGAGACGACGCCCGGATCCTCGGCCGGCTCGTAATGAGCAATGCCGGTGTCCTTCTTGTACCAATCCAGGATGCGGCCCACGAACGGCGAAATCAGCGTGATGCCGTTCTCGGCGCTGGCGATGGCCTGGTGGATGCCGAACAGCAAGGTCAGGTTGGTGTGGATGCCTTCCTTCTCCAGCACGGCGGCGGCCTGGATGCCTTCCCAGGTGGCGGCGATCTTGATCAGGATGCGGTTCTTGTCGATGCCGGCGGCCTCGTACTGGGCGATGATCTCGCGGCCCTTCTTGATCGTGCCCTCGGTGTCGTAAGACAGGCGGGCGTCCACTTCGGTGGAGACGCGGCCGGGGATGATGTCGAGGATCTTCAGGCCGAAGGCGACGGCCAGGCGGTCGAAGGCCAGCGTGACGACATCCTTCTGCGAAGCGTCGGCGCCCAGGGTCGTGCGCGCGCCCTTCAGCGTGTCCTCGACGATGCCCTGGTATTGCGGTTGCAACGCGGCGGCGGTGATCAGCGAAGGGTTGGTCGTCGCGTCCTGCGGCTTGACCTTTTCGATGGCCTCGATGTCCCCGGTGTCGGCCACAACGACGGTGACTTTGCGGAGTTGTTCGAGCAGGTTTGACATGGATAGGCTCCTAATAATTATCTTCGGGGGGTGAAAGCACCGGGAATGCCCGGTATTGCGGTGGCAACGGGGGCTAAAGGCCCTGCGGCAAGGCGTTGCCGGGCCTTGCCCGGTAAACCTGACAAGGATACAGGCACAAGGCCGTGTCTAACAAGAAAAGCCGCTGGTTAGGCCGACAAAAAGCGTGGTTTTACCGAGGTTTGCAAGCTTCTCCCGCGTTTCCGCGCTTCAGCGTGGGAACGCCAAACCCCGTCACGCTTCGGTGTGAACCAGCTTGTAGGATGTGCCGACGAAGGAGGCGCATCGGTTCGCGATTGATGCGCTTCGTACCTCAGCGCATCCTTATATGTCGATCTCGACCTCCAAAAGAGGCAAGATCCCCGAGTTGATCGTCGGGAGGGGGCCGGGAAGCTTCGCCCACCCTTAGGCCCGAGCCTGCCTCGTAGATTAGGCTCCCGGCCCCCACA